>ENA-UOJJ01003296-UOJJ01003296.1-human-gut-metagenome-genome-assembly--contig:-CS66-NODE-3296-length-17761-cov-8.496159_pt1 | contig 17761 bp, 14 predicted proteins | sample MGYA00242343_ERZ723890 | MGnify/ENA metagenome assembly ERZ723890 | reverse complement strand
AATAAAATAGAAAAAATTTCAGACGTCAGGTAAAATAGAAGTATTTTAAGTAATTTAAATATTTAGGACCAAAGGATGATATTAATTCAATTGAAGTATACGAAGAGGCGTTAGATTATGCATTATCGAATTCCAAAATAAAGAATATTGCAGTAACAGGCTCATATGGCGCAGGAAAGAGCAGCATTATAGAGACATATAAGCTTAAAAGGAATAATAAAAAAAGATTCTTACATATATCATTAACTCATTTTGAAAATAAAGAAGAAAATAAGGTGGAGTTAGAAGCACAGCTTGAAAGTAAAATCATAAATCAGCTTGCACATAAAATAGGTCCGGAAAAACTCAAAGACAGCAGTATCAGAATGAAAAAGACCCCAAATTGGGTAAGTGTGACTTTATGGAGTGTATTCATTTTTATTTTAATAAGTTGCACATTGTATCTGAAAAGCTATGTGGTTATCACAAAGATAGTTTCAAAGGATGAGGTGTTAAATATTATCAAAAACATAATGACAACAAGCAGATTGTTTGTGGCTGTCGTATGTGCAGAGGCTGTATGTGTGTTTGTGACGATTTGGTATATTGTAAATGCACAGATAAAGCATCGATTTTTTCGGAAAGTTTGTATAAAAGACAACGAAATTGAATTATTTGAAGAAGAGGGTAAAGAATCCTATTTTGACAAATATATGGATGAGATTAAATATATGTTGTGTAAAGCAGAGGAGGATATTATTGTATTTGAAGATATAGATCGTTATGATTCGAGACTTATTTTTCAAAAATTGAGAGAGATAAACATGATTTGCAATCATAATACAAAGAAGATAATCCGTTTCATATATTTAATCAGGGATGATATGTTTGAGCAAAAGGATAGGACAAAGTTTTTTGATTTTATAATTCCAATTCTTCCGGTGGTAAATTGTGCCAATTCCTATGAAATTTTTATGACATTATTTGAGGGAACAGAATTGGAAAAAGAAAGACGGTTCTTTAAACAGTTGTCACTTTATGTGGATGAGATGCGTTTAGTAAATAATATTTATAATGAATTTCTCATTTATGAGAAAAATTTAAGAAAAATCAGTGTCGGAAAAACGAAGAAAAAAATCTTTGCGTTAGTTGTATATAAAAATATTTTTCCTTCAGACTATATTTTGTTACAAAATAACCGTGGTTTTATAGCGGAAGTATTTCATGTAAAAGAACAATGTGTTAATTCAAGAGTAATACTATATGATGTGGTGTGAGGTTACAGAACCAGAAAAAGAGGATATGTTGATAAGTTATATGAACGATTTCCCAACACAGCAAATTGCATTAAAAGATTCAGAACGTAAACAGCTTCAGAACAAAGGGGATGAAAGAAGTAATTCATTGTTTTTAAAAATTGCAAAGGATGAAATGCTTTCAGATGAAAAATACAAATCGTTTCTGTTAAGTTTATGCAGAATTTGGTGTACAGGATTAGATAATACGTTACCAAATACGCGAGTAAGCCTTCTCATTTCAGCAGGAATTATCAAAATGACAAAAGAAACGTTAGAAGTGATGAGGAAGGCATCCACTTGTTGTTGCAATAATTACAACAGGGGTTAATGTTTTATTTAATTATTTAGATAAGTGGATTCTTAATTATAATATAAAAAAAGATCAAGCAAGAGATAAGAAAATAGCATATATATCAGAAGAAATAGTAAAAACAAGGTTTGGAGGGTATGGAAGCAGAAATATAGAAAAGTATTTGTTAGAGTTGGAATGTGTACTGGATTTATGCGGAAAGCACAATCAATATGATTATATATATGATGGTCATATATGGAAAATAATAGAAGATATTAAAAGGAGTAGTACAGAAACAGAGTTTGAAAAAAATAAACAGATTTTGATTCAATATCTGACTTTGGCTAAAAATAAAGGAAATCAGAAGCAAAGACTAAAAATGAATGTGACGGTTCTGATAGTTTGGACGCTTGTTATGGATCTTGTGATAAGTTTTATATATATAAGCTATTTCTATTTTATTTTTAATATCAAGAATATAATGTTTATTTTTGGTGGTATAATGACGGTAATTTTAATGTGTACAGCATGTATATTGCTTGTACGTATTAACATGGATGAGATAGAAAAAAGTAAAGTTACATTAATGAACATGAGGCGAAGAAAAATAGCAATTTTTGTGAGAACATTTTTTGAACTTTTTTGCTTTGTGGGAGCACTTGGAATAAATTATGTAGCTTTAAGTATTTATGCACCTAATGTAGCGGTACAGAATATGTTGTTTAGCGAAGATAATGACAAAATATATATATATACGGAACAAAAAATGGATTTGTTTGAAAGTTTAAGATACTCTGTTGAAAAGGAAACTGGAAAAAAAGTGGAATTTGTATCGGAGAAAAAGGAATTGCCTACAGTTGATAAAGACACACATAGTGAGCAAATAGTGGCGAAAAAAATGAGAAATATAGCTGATGAATGGGGGTATGTGATTTGTTTCATCATATACATAATGATGTTTAGCATTATTATGTATATGATGAATAAAGGAGTGGACTTGAAAGTTTACACAAATGAAATAAGAATGATCAACTATACATATAATGAACCATACCAGGAAAAAACTAAAATAGCAGATGACTTTATAGATAAAGCAGAACAATATAGAAAAAAGGACAGGAAAAAATATAGAAAAGATATAAATAAGTGTTTTGAAATAGCATTTGGAATATTGGAAGAACAGAGTTGGGCACTTAATAAAAAAATAAAATATCAAGAAAAAATGATTGAAAATGTAGAGGATTATGATGAATTAAAATTATTGGAAGAAAACTTGGAATATGTAAATGAAAAGATGAAAGAAATAAAATTACTGTATTGAAAAAGTTTGTTTTTATATGAAAAGAATACTAAGCAGTAATATTTTATTAACAAGAGGAGTGTTATATCCGAATGCTGGGGCTTTCGTGTCCGCAAAATGCTGTCGGTGTTTTTTAGATTTGAAAATTAATTACATTACATAAGCGAAAGGAAAAACTATGGGAGATATTTTATTGATAGGAAATGGATTCGACCTGGCTCATGGATTGCACACAAGTTATAATGATTTTTTGTATGTTATTAAGAACTGGACGTCTATTTCTACAATGTATCGTAGTATCAGGGATGGAAATGGTATAAATGAAAGTGAAAGTCTTGGTAAATATCTGAAAAATGTCAGTGCAATGGATGATGCAAAGATACAATTATTTGACAAAATAATTGAAAGAAATGCTTGGATACAGTATTACCGTAAATGCGAGGCTGAGATTGATGGATGGATAGATTTTGAACGAGAAATATATCCAGTAATGAAATTATTCGGAAAAGTATTTAGTCAGACTAGATATTCGGTAATGACACATGGAAAATCGGAGGCGGAAATATGTATTCCAAAAGAGGAATTTAATAATGGCGAGATAAATACAAGTGAATTATGGAGCACATATTTTAAATTTGATTATAAATCTATAGTGGTACAACAGCAATACAGTTCGAAACAATATGGAATTTTAAAAAAGAAAATACTTAATTCATTAAGAAAATCATTTGATGAATTTATTTTGGCTTTTGAAATATATTTACATGAATTTGTATACAAAGAAACAAATGTTCCTATTATTGATCAGATTAGAAGGATAAATCCGAAGTATGTAATAAGCTTCAATTATACATTGACTGAAAAATTATATGGAATAAAAGAAGAAAATGTTCATCATATTCATGGAAAAATAAGGGAAGATTTGAATTTTGGAAAGAATAATATGGTACTTGGAGTTAATGAACAGCAAGATATGGATTTTATCTATTTTGTAAAATATTTTCAGCGGATACAAAAAGCATCTGGAGTTAGTTATAAAAATTTTATAAACAGTTATATTCGAAATGATAGAGGGAGAAATGTAAAAGAAGAATATAAGTTACATATTTATGGTCATTCTTTAGATGAAACAGATGAAGATATATTGCGGTATATAATCGGTAAAACAGATGAACAGGGGCGGTTGAATTTAAATTCAAAGCAGATTGTGATTTACTATTATGATGCATCTGATTATGAACAGAAAGTTGTCAACTTGATCAAATTATATGGGAGACCAATCGTAGAAGAAAATATTGAGAAAGAAATATTCAAGTTTGTAAAAACGGACAATACGCCGATAAATGAGAATTTTAAGTAAACATGAAAGAACGAGGCGCAATGTTAAAAAGTTAGAAGATATTGCGGGAATATGAATTTTTTGTTAAAAGCGGCAAACTTGTGTATTGCACAGGCAAATATTCCGTTTATCATTTGTGTTCTGGCAATGATGATGTTAATGGCGATAGGATATGAATAAGGAGTGAAAATGTGCGATAGGTTATATCTCATCTGTTTTTGCATTCGCAGTTCTTATAAAAGATATGATGTCAATTGACGCATTTGAATTGTTGTGTAAGAAGTTTTGGTGGGCATTAATATTAATAGGATTTTTAGCATCACTGGTACATAATCATGAAAAAACAGTATATAAGAGAACGATGCGTGATAATGATTTGCAAATTGAAGTAAAGGTTGCTGATTTGTTTTCTGCGAATGCATTAAGTTATGTTATTCCTACTAATACGTATTTTAGAACGATAATGAAAGATGATTATATTAGTTCGGAGAGCGTACAGGGGGCATTTCAATTAAAATATTTTAAAGATAATTTTCAAGAACTGGATAGAATGATTTTTGCCAGTTTGTCACAGCAGAAAATTAAAGGTCAAGAGGAATCTGATATTTGGGGTGATGTAATGAAATATCCGCTTGGAACAGTTGCAAAGGTGGATTTTGATAAAAAACACTTTTATTTCGTTGCCATAAATGATGTAAACCAATATGGAAAACCTGTAAATCAAGCATATAATAATGTTGAGACCGCTTTTGATGGATTATTTAAAGCAATTAACTCCATAGGACATTATGATGATTTGGCAATGCCATTAATAGGAACTGGCAAAGCAGCAATTCGTGAAGCCACAATAGAAAATGTTGTTGAAGATACAATCAATCGATTTGTATGTGCTGATGATAAAATTGCAAGAAAATTAATAATCTGTATTAGACCGAAAGATTATCTTGAAGGAAGAGCAGATTTTAGTAAAATAGTGAAATACCTTGATTATAAAAGTGAGTTTGTTTGATGTTGTATATATTTTGGTGGTAAGTGAAGAAAAAAATATAGTTGATGTGGATAAAATTCGTAAATGTATTTTAGCGGGAGAAAAGTTTCAACCGGAGTATATGAAAAAATTAGAGAAATATATTTTTAAAGAGGCGTATGTCTATACGCCGCAAGTGTTAGAAAAAGAATTTGTAAAAAAATTTACTTATTAAATTGTGTATTTGGTAAATTGTGTTTGTGAAAATATTTATAAGGGATATGATGATTTACGTTTGAAAGAAAAAGCTGATGACGATGGCTTCTGGAAGAAGCCCTTGAATATAAGATAATTAAACTACAAAAGAAGTTTAATATAAAAACGAATTACATCATATCGAATTGATTAAATGGAAGAAAAGGCATAAAATTTAAAGGTAATAGAACATCGTAGAAGGTTAGTATGTAAGAATGGTAAAAGGTGGGATTGATTTTGAGTGCGTTTACAAAAACGGAATTAGATAAATTGGACTTTATGTATGATGGCGATAAGGATAGGGATGCTGCCAGTAAAATCAGAGGATTTTTGTTTCAGGATTATGTTACAATCATGTGTCTCCTTCAAGATAAAGTAGAGTATGTCTGCTCGGAGTATCTGGAGGACGTAGATGTATTTTTTAAGGATGGCACATTTGAGTATATTCAAGTGAAGTATTATCCAAAATCAGATTTGAAGATGAAAGATATTTCGACAGATCTTTATTATCAGTTTCTGCGTTTGCAGATGCTTCATAGTAATTTGAAACCGATTCCGAGTCTGTATGTTCATGGAAAAACAGAAGTTAAAATCCCAACGCTGGATCAGATGAAAGAGTATATTGGTCTTGAAAATAAATTAAAAAAATCAGTTGTTTATGACGATACTGAGAATTCGGAAAGATGGCTAAGGAACAATGTTTATACATCGAATAAAAAAGATACTCAGAAGGAAAGTCTTTTTACAGCAATGGCATCGGAAGAATCTCTTCAAGAGTTCGTTACAAAGTATCATATTTGCGATAAATCCGATATCAATCAGTACAAAAAGGAGTTACTGGAAGCATTGGTTAAAGCTTATCCGAATACTGATAAGAGCGGGAAAGATGAAAATTGGCAGATGATTCTGCTAGGTCTTGCAATTATATACATACAGCAGCGCTATATGTCAGATAAGTCCTGCTTTAAGGATGAAAATCTCGTTTTTTGTGGAAGGAAGGATTTTCAGATTAAACATATGGGACACCGGATTGAATTAGAAGAGATTGAACTGGCAATGAATGCGGCACCGGGAGTAGAGCGGGCATTCTGTGTATTTGATCAGGAGCGGAACAGAATAGCGTCTTATTATGTTGGAGTATGTGACAAGAAAGAATTAAGAGATGCATTGAAGAAAAAATTGCCGGTATATATGATTCCAACATTTATAAAACAGGTGGATGAAATCCCAATGACAAAGAATGGTAAGATTGACAGGAAATATTTTTTAGACAGAGGGATAACAAAATGAAAGATGAATTGATAATACGGGCAGCGGATTCTTTTCCGACTCCATTTTACCTGTTTGATACAGATGCATTGCAGGACAGGGTGAAAAAAATCACAGAGCTTTTAGAAGGACGAGCTTCTTTGTGCTTTGCAATGAAAGCAAATCCCTTTTTGATCAGAAGCCTTAGAAATCTTGTGGATCGGTTTGAAATCTGCTCTCCCGGAGAATATCATATTTTTGAAAAGTGTGATATGTATGATCAGGGGATGATTTATTCCGGTGTATACAAGGATAGGAAAACATTATGGGAAGCATTGGAAAAGCATGCCCACGACAGTCTGTTCACAGTTGAGTCGGAGAGGCATCTGCACTATCTGGATGAGTGGACAGCGGAAAATAAAAAGCAGGTGCAGATTCTGTTGCGGCTGACAAGTGGAAATCAGTTTGGAATGGATGAGGAGACAGTCTGTGGGATTGTCAGGGATAGGGAGAGATATCCATTTCTTGAGATTGTTGGAATTCATTATTTTTCGGGCACACAGAAGAAAAAGGTTCAGAAGATAGAAAAAGAACTGTTGTATCTGGATGCGTTTTGTGGAAAACTATTGCAGGAGTATGGATTTAAAGTAGAACAGCTGGAGTATGGACCGGGCGCAGGAATCAGTTATTTCCCGTCTGATAAGAATGTACTGTCTTTGGAAGAAATGGTTTGCGGAATCAGGGATTGCATTGACCAGATGAAGTTTGAAGGTACAATTACATTGGAAATGGGAAGATTTATTGCAGCTTTGTGTGGGCAGTATTTTACGACAATTTGCGATATAAAAAGCAATGGAAATGAAAATTATGTCATTGTAGATGGTGGAATTCATCAGATTAATTATGATGGACAGCTGAAAGGAATGTATCTTCCTTATATGAAACAGTTGTCTGCACACAAAGTATATGAGATACCGGCGCAGAAAACAGAGGAAGCGCAGAACATATGGAACGTATGCGGTGCGCTGTGTACCGTCAATGACGTTTTGTGCAGACAGGCTTTACTTATGCCCCCACAGGCTGGTGATGTGCTTGTATTTGAACGAACAGGCGCATATGCGGCAATGGAAGGAATGGCACTTTTCCTGAGCAGGGACCTGCCGGGAGTTGTTATGTACTCTGAGGAACGAGGCATGGTGGAAGTAAGAAAAAAACAGGATATTTATAAATACAATTGTGAAACTCATGAAAGTGTGAATTGAAAGAAATATTATGAAAAGTTTCGCAATTGTCTGATTATATAAAAAGGAGAAATTAGAAAATGGAAGAATTATTAGAAATTTTGGAGAACATTAACCCGGATGTAGATTATGAGACATGTGATACATTGATTGATGATCATCTTTTGGATTCGTTTGCAATTTTGTCATTGATCTCAGATATTGAGGATACCTTTGATGTGTCGGTATTACCGGGAGAGATCGTTCCGGCAAATTTTAATTCGGCAAAAGCAATCTGGGCGATGATTCAGAAAATGCAGGAGAATGAATAGTAATGGCATATCATACACCGATTTATTTGTTTTTATTTTTACCGCTGGCAATTCTATGTTATGCCATTTGTCCGAAAAAACATCGCTGGAAGGTGCTGCTATTATTTAGCTATTTATTTTTTTACAGTGTGAGCAGAAAGCTGCTCGTGTATCTGTTAGGGGCAACAGTTTTAACACATTACATCGGAATCTGGCTGGAAACATTGCAGACAGAATGTAAGGGCAGGATTAAGAGTCTGGAACGCGGGGAAAAGAAAGAGGTAAAAGCACAATATATCCGAAAAGAACGTGGTGTGCTGTTCTGTGGAATTGCTGCAATGATAGGAGTTTTGTGGTATTTGAAATATTTCAATTTCAGTGCAGCAGTGGTGGATCAGTTTTGCCAGCAGCATGGAATAGGTTTTTATATTCAGCCACGTGCGATTTTAGTTCCACTTGGAGTTTCTTTTTATACGCTTCAGTCACTGGGATATATGATTGATGTATATAGAGGAACAATTCCGGCAGAGAAGAATATAGGAAAACTTGGACTTTTTCTTGGGTTCTTTCCTCAGATCATGGAAGGCCCTATCTGCAGATATGGAGAAACAGCGGCTGCATTGTATGCAGGAGAACAGATAAACAGAGAAAATCTGCTGTTTGGAATACAGAGAATTATCTGGGGAATGTTCAAAAAGATTGTGATCGCAGATAGGCTGAACACTCTGGTGGCAGCTGTATATGGAGTGTCGGAAGATTTTGGTGGAATCGTAGTGATTGCAGCAGCTGTTTCTTATACGATACAGCTTTATATGGAATTTTCCGGAGCAATCGATATTGTAATTGGCAGTGCCCAGATTTTCGGAGTTCAGATGCCGGAAAATTTCAGACAGCCGTTTTTTTCCAGAAATGCATCTGAATTCTGGCGCAGATGGCACATTTCATTGGGTGCATGGTTCCGGGATTATATTTTTTATCCGGTATCTATGTCAAAAATCATGAAGAAATGGAATAAGTTTGGCCGGGCGCATGTTGGAGAGTATGTGACCAAAATTGTATTAACTGTTGTTGCATTATTTCCTGTCTGGTTTTGTAATGGATTATGGCATGGCGCTAATTGGACTTATCTTTTCTATGGCATGTATTATTTTGTTATCATTTCCCTGGAAAATGTATTAGAGCCGCCAGTAGAGTTCTGGCTTCGTAAATGGAACATCAAAAAAGAGAATCGTTTTTATCATGGATTGCAGATTGCAAAAACATGGATCATTATTTTTACAGGGGAGATGTTTTTCCGGTCTGCAAGTGTGGCACAGGGAAAAGCAATGTTCATAAGCATTTTTACAAAGTTTGATCCGGCACAGCTGTGGGATGGAACATTGTTGTCACTTGGGTTAGACGTCTGGGATTTTGCTGTTGTCATAGCAGGAACTATAGTGGTCATTGTTGCGGATATTTTAAAGGAGAAAGGCGTAAATCTGCGATTGAGAATATCAGAGCTGAGACTACCGGTTCGTTGGATGATTTATTATGCTGCAATTTTTGCAGTGATTATTTTTGGGGCATATGGAGCAGGATATCAGGTGGTTGACTTGATTTATGCAGGATTTTAGGAGGTCAGAAGTGAAAGTTAGAAATGGGATTATTTTTATTGCTTTTTTTCTCGTTTTATTATATGGGGCTTCTGCATTGTTTGTTCCAAAGAATGATACCGTTAAGGCAGGAATAGATGAGCGGGATGAGAGTGCTTATGCTGTTTATGCGGAACCCCGGAATTCTATGGATGCTGTTATCATTGGAGACAGTCTGGCATATACGGGTATTTCTCCATTGAAAATGTGGCATGAAAATGGGTTTACCTCATATAATTGTTCCAGAACTGCCCAGAGAATGTCAGAAACCTATTACATGTTAAAACGAGTTTTTGAAGTACAGAGTCCGAAAGTGGTTGTATTCGAAACAAATATGTTGTTTTGGCCTTCTGATACCGAAGAACAGATCAATAAGACACTTTTTGAGGCAGCAGAGTATTATCTGCCGGTTTTTGAATATCATAATCAATGGAAAAAGTTAGATCCCAGTGATCTTCAGGATGCTGTTTATGAAAAACAGGATCAATATAAGGGATTTCGTTTGAAGAAAGATTGTATTCCGTATGCCGGTGGAGAATATATGATAGAGACGATGGCTGCCAGGGAGGTGCCGCGTGTAGAACGTTTCCTGTTAGGACGCATGATTCAGCTATGCAGGAAGAATGGGAGTCAATTTATGATGGTCAGTGTACCGTCACCGAAAGATTATCGGTATGAAAATCACAATTCGGCACAGAGCCTTGCAGATAAATATGGAGTGGAATATTTAGATCTGAATCTTTTGACAGAGGAGATAGGGATTGACTGGAATCTGGATGTCCTGGATGGTACAGAACACTTGAATGTCTATGGAGCAGAAAAGGTGTCAGATTATCTTGGTGCATATATTTCGGAAAATTATGAAGTGGAAGACCATAGAGATGACAAGACATACTCAGAATGGAACCAATACTATGAAGATTACCAAAAAGAGGTACAAAAGAATATGTAATGCATAAATCAGAAGCCGGAATTCTTTATGACAAAGAGTTCCGGCTTCTGCCAGTTTACGGCATAAGCCTAATCTCTCTGGAACAAATCTCTTGTATACACTTTCTCTTTCACATCATCCAGACAGGAATCATAGCGGTTTGCAAGGATGGCATCTGCTGATTTCTTGAATTTGGCAAGGTCATTTACGATTTTGCTGCCAAAAAATGTACTTCCATTTTCGAGTGTGGGTTCATAAACGATAACAGTTGCGCCTTTGGCTTTGATCCGTTTCATGACGCCCTGGATACTGCTCTGACGGAAGTTGTCGGAATTGCTCTTCATGGTAAGCCGGTAAATACCGATGACACATTCTTTTTCCTGATTGGTGGAATAATCGTTCTGATTATAATAGTCATAATATCCGGCAAGCTTTAAGACACGGTCTGCAATAAAATCTTTTCTTGTGCGGTTGCTTTCCACAATGGCGCTGATCATGTTCTGGGGTACATCGCTGTAGTTTGCCAGCAATTGCTTTGTGTCTTTTGGAAGGCAATAGCCGCCATAGCCGAAAGAAGGATTGTTGTAGTGTGTTCCAATTCGTGGATCCAGACACACGCCATTGATAATATCTTCTGTGTTCAGACCTTTTATTTCAGCATACGTATCTAATTCATTAAAATAAGAAACTCTTAAGGCGAGGTATGTGTTTGCAAATAATTTGACAGCCTCGGCTTCTGTAAATCCCATAAACAGAGTGTCAATGTTTTCTTTGATGGCACCTTCCTGCAGTAAAGCGGCAAATTTTCTGGAGGCATCTACCAGTTTCTTATTATTTTTATCTGTTGAGACAATGATACGGCTTGGGTATAGATTGTCATACAAAGCCTTGGATTCCCGTAAAAATTCCGGACTGAAAATAATGTTTTCCGTGTTGTATTTCCTGCGCACTGATTCTGTGTAGCCAACCGGAATTGTAGATTTAATGACCATGACCGCATCCGGATTTACTTTCAGAACAAGTTCAATCACGGCTTCAACGGCAGAAGTGTCAAAGTAGTTCTTCTTGCTGTCATAGTTTGTTGGAGCTGCGATCACTACATAGTCAGCATTTTTATATGCTGCTTCGCCGTCTAAGGTGGCAGTTAAATTTAAATCTTTTTCTTTTAGATATTTTTCAATGTATTCGTCCTGAATTGGCGATTTTCGCTGATTGATCAAATCCACCTTTTCAGGGATGATGTCAACAGCGGTGACAATATTATGCTGTGCAAGCAGGACAGAGATAGACAGTCCGACGTATCCGGTTCCAGCCACTGCGATGCGAAGTGGGGAAGGAGATGGAAGTTTGGATGCTGCGGTATTCACGAAGACATCATCAATATCAAAATCCAGCACATCGCCAAGTTTTTCTAACTGAGGGATCAGCGGACAGTAATCTTCCTGTTCCAGACGGGACAACTGTGCGCGGTTGATACCGGTCAATTCAGATAATTGAGCCTGCGTCATTTTTAAGGATTTTCTTTTGGACTGGACGATGTCTGCCAAAAGGGCAGTGGAAAGTTTCTTCATGTGTGACCTCCTATAATAAAATGATATTTTAAATAACATAGTTTGTATAAAAGCTATTTAAAACAACCTGTTTCTACAATCATTATAACGTGCAGAAACAAAAAACACAATATAAAGTTACTCATAATAACAAAAAATATGAATTTTAAATAAATATGCAAAACAGATTATAAACAGGTTAAAGAAATAAGGGCATCTATGTATAATGAAAAAACACATTACTGTCGATGATTTTGTTGAAAATTGAACGTAAGCCCCCGATAGACGAAGGAGAAAATTTGATGAAAAAACCAACCATATTAATAGGATGCCTCAGTTTTTTACTGCTGGCTTCCTGTGGAGTCGAAGACACAGCAAAAAGTAACACAGAGACTACAGAGATACTTTCTGACAGAACCGCAGAGAGTGAGAAAAAAGAAACAACCGTAATCGAGCAGCGCAATGAACTTGAGTGGGAGCAGTTGTTGGATTACGATTCTGATAGACAGAGAAATCTTTCGGAACTGCAGGTGAATTTAAATGATGATACAGAAGAAATCCGGATGATGGGACAGACGGTTCTGGATTATTTAAGGGCAGGCGATGTGGACAGTGCAGTGGTAACGGTTACGGATGCGTCCTGGATGTCTGTTATGCTGCCAAAACTTGTGATCGGTCAGAGAAATTATAGGACAGATTCTGCGGAAATACCTGAAAGAATTACTGTTATATCAGATGAATTGGGACAGCAGTACACGGCATTGGAATGTGCAACAGAAGACGAAAGGGCTATTTATCTTGAGATAACCCCGTCAGAGATCCATTATTTTGTCTGTGGCTGGCAGGATGAAAAGCTTCAGGGAACATTTTCCAGTGAGATATTAAGAATGGAAGATGGTGCATATCGAAAGTATGAGGGAACAATTTCTGCGGACGGCAAGGTGCAGGGCAGCATGCGGGTGAGCAGTGGAACACTAGATATGAGCGCAGGAGCATTGCAGGCGTGGCAGATGCGGAATACAGATCTGCAGGTATACGAGGGAGAAATTGACGGAGACAGTGAAACGGCAGTGAATGCGGAACAGTTTGGCGTGTATACAATGTGGGAATAAAAATATGAGAAAAAAGAGATTAGTGAATAAGAAAAAAAGTATCGTATGGATGATGATAATTACGCTGTTATTTACGGTACAGTCCATGCCGCAAAGAGTAAAGGCGGCAGAACAGATTGTCGGAAATATGGTCATTATGGTTACTTTTGAAAAGGACGACGACGGAAATAATCTGACGGACGAATTTGCCGATGGATATGAGCAGACTGGAAAGTATTATTGCTGGAATCAGAAGTCTGGAAAGGGATCGGAACCAGGAGCCAGCTATTTTAAAGACATCTATACAAAGGAAACCGGAAGTCTGCCCCATTATATCAACACGATATCGGATGGAAAAGTGCAGGTGAATTGTTATTTCCCACAGGAGGACAGCGTGGGGAAGGTGACAACGATCAGACTTAGCGGAAAGGCATCCGATTATCTGAATCCGGACAGCGTGGAGGATAGCAGATTTGTCGGAGCAGTAATAGAGGCGCTTAAGAAGACAACGTTTTCACAAAACCTGTCAGCAGCCGAACTTGATTCTTGGAATCAGGATGGGTGTATTGATAATCTTACGATTCTAGTGCAGGGGAAGAACACAGGATCTTTTGGCTCACACAAAAGTGAGTATGGCGGAACTGAAGAGGTATGCTTCGGACTACGGGTAGGAGCATACAATGTTATTTCTACAGAAGCACTCCGGTCGCAGGCAACATCAACAGCCTATTCGCTGGTAAGCCATGAGTTTCTGCACACGCTTGGAGCACCGGATCTGTACCGGACAACCGGGGATGATGGGATTCCGGTCGGTATCTGGGACCAGATGGCACAGGTGCCCCGGATAGCCCAATATCCACTGGCTTATATACGAAGCCAGATGGGCTGGATGGATATTCAGGAAGTGACAGAGAGCGGAGATTATACGCTTGAACCTGCAAGTGCAAAGGCAGGGAACAGAGCATATATTTTAAAAACTTCCATGTCAGAGAGTGAGTATTTTGTCATTGAGTACAGGCAGAAGAAACAGCAGGAAAAAGAATATGATAATTTTTTGCCGGTTGAAAAAGGACTGATCGTTTATCGTGTCAATGAGGCAGTGGAAAATCAGACGAATAAAGAAGGAAAAAACTATATTTATGTTTATCGTCCGGGGACGTCAGAAGATCACGAGGCAGCTCAAGAACAGGTATCAAATGGCAGTTCCGGTCCGAGAAATGCGGTGTATGATGCAGCCATCGGAGTCGGAAACCGTACTTCGCTCGGCAGCAATGATATGTCAGCTCCATGTACGCAGGACACTATTTTTTATTCCGATGGATCTAACAGCGGAATTGTGATCGATAATATCCGTTTTCAGGAGAACGGAACAGCAACTTTTCATGTGGAATTTCCAGCGTTGAGTGAAGAGAACTACTGGATAAAGCAGGACACCACGCTTGCAGATATGCAGTCATTGTCCATGACGGAGGCGGATAGTGGGATGATGTATCTGGCTGGAGTTCAGGGGCAGACCGGTAACAGTTTTGTGAAAGTATATGCCAATCTTCTGGATGGAACAGGATGGAAGCAGACCGGGCAGGAACTGGAAGCAGCTGCAGGAACTTCTACGAAAGTGTATTTTTATGAAGGTGTATTGTACCTTGCATATCAGAACAGACAGTATCAGACCTGTGTGTCAAGCTTTCAGGCAAATGGGTGGAGTACGCCGATTGTATGTAATGATATAAATGTCAATAATTATCAGTTTGTAGAAAATCAGGGAAAACTCTGGCTTGCGTATTCATCGGGTAGTATTTTAAAGATATGGGATTTTCAGTCTGGAAGGCAGAAATCCATGCTTCAGGTTTCCAGTTCATCTATTGGAAATCCATCGGTTTTTAACTACGACGGAGAATTATATGCCGTGTATGCAGACTTTTTTGCAAAGGATCCGGCAGCCAAAAAAGGAAAGATAGCAAAGTATTCAGAAGAACAGCAGAAATGGCAGGATATTTATACCATTAATGGGATTTCTACGGTAAATGTATCTGATGTGAAAGTGCAGGCGAATAAGATAAATATTGTGGCGTCAAATGATGCATCGGAAGAACCACGGCTTATTTCGGGAACCCCGGAAAGCGGTTTCACAGAGGAAAAACTGAGTGGTATCAGTGCAAGTAACGGGGTACAGCTTCAATGGAAAGATGGGGTAGCGTATGTGATCTGGTGCGATAATACCACATTGAGAGCAAGATATCAGAAAAATGGTGTATGGACAGATATGTCAGCACAAATTTGTTCGGATGCAAAGGGATTTGATTCGCTTGTAATTGGAAGTAACCTTTATGTAGGAAACTCCTCATCGACGTCAGGCGTGACATTGAGAAAAATGAAAACGGTAGAAGGAACACCGGAGATACCATCGCCGCCGGTTGCTGTTCCGGGCAGCAATGAAGTGGTGATCCAGTTGCCGGCAGGATATGATGCAGGTGCAAAGATTTATATTGATGGTGTGGCATATACATCTGCTTCGTGGAACCAGAATACGTCTGACAGATTAGTATCCATAGGAAAGCAGGGTGCGAAAACGGCAGTGATGTATCAATACAATGCTTCTGGTATACCGGTTGGGATGTATGTGTGGCTGTTAGAATATAACGGAACTTATTATACTGCGCAGGCAGTGCCGGAACTGCAGGATTTATTTTCGTATCATGGTTTTTCAGTCAGATATACCGGAAATACAGGTTTGCGGTGCAGTTTTGGAATTGACACAACGAAGAAAAGCCAGTTGATCAGCACAGGCGGATTGGGAGGATATCGGTTAACAGAGATGGGAACTCTCATCATGCATCCGGACAATCACAACAATTATCCAATGATTTATGGAGGACAAAAAGTAGCGAGTGGAAGAACATTCTACATAGAAAACGGAAAAACCTATAATAAAGTGATCCGTACCGTAAATGGAAGAGAACAGTTTGCAAATGTCTTAGTTCGTCTGGAACAGAGCCGCTATGCGACAAATTATGTGTTCCGTGCATATGCGGTGATGGAACACAATGGTACACAGGTTGTGATTTATGGACCGGAAATGTCACGCAGTATGTATACCGTATGTAAACAGATATTGGACAGAGGAGATTTTAAACAGGGATCTGCCGGATATGCTTTTTTGAAAAACATTACGGATAGCGTAGAGACAACAAGATAAGTGAAGGAGACATTTATGGAGGAACAAAAAGATACAAAGAACATCTGGATTGTCATGACAATAACTTTTTTTACGGTATCGATTGTATTTGGCATATTATTGTATCGATCAGAAAAAGTGATAAAGGAAATGCAACAGACCGTGGCTGAAAAAAGTGTAACAGTGCAGGAACAACAGGACGTAAACGCCAGCGCTGATTCTGTGAGATTGATGGATGGCATGGTGCAGGTTCAAAAAGATAATGAATGGGTTGACTATTGTACCATTGAAGAATTTGCGCAGTCAGATCCTGTTGAGGTTGGAAAACAGAAAATGTCAGATCTAATAAAGAGCAATCAGGATGCGGTCAATGCAGGAACTTTGTTAGAAGATGTGAATTCCGAGTTTGCAATGTTAGAGAAAGCTGCTACAAGAGAGGTTATTATGGAGCCGCAGACAGAAGTAAGCTGGAAAATGGAAACAGACAATGCAAAGAATACGACCAATAATCCTAATAAGAAAAAAGATAATGGAAAAAATACGGCATCTAAGGTGAATGGAAAAAATCAGGCTGGCAAAGGGAATACAGTATCGGGACAGAATGCCGCAGAGACAGCAACTCCGGCAGAAACACAACCTGGGGCAGATACTTCCATGCAGCAGCCGGCATCAGGAACATCCACCGGCGATAATGCATCGAGCGGAGGTTCGCCTTCTGGCGGAGGTTCATCGGCAGGCAGTAGTTCATCCTCTGGCGGAGGAGCGCCGGCTGGGAATACAACACCTTCTGGTGGGAATGGTAGTTCAAATCCGTCTGGTGGAACAGCAGGCACACCATCAACAGGAACAGATTCGGGAGGCAGTGGAGCTTCAGGAGGCAGTGCACCGGACAGTGGTTCATCCTCTGGTGGATCTACAGATTCCGGTGGAGGAAACAGCGGCAGTGATTCAGGAAACTCTGGTTCAGAATCTTCCGGTGGTGATGGGGAAGATATCGGATGGACGGATGATATTTTATAAAAGAAGAAAAGGATGACTTTATTTGAGAAGTGTTAAAAAATAATATACTAAAAAAATCTGGGATTCTAATACTGATTTTAAGAATTTTTAAATGAAATTCTTTAATACTAAGAAAAAATATATGAATTGCAAGATTTGTTGATAAAAAAGTTGT
>ENA-UOJJ01003293-UOJJ01003293.1-human-gut-metagenome-genome-assembly--contig:-CS66-NODE-3293-length-17767-cov-4.318089_pt1 | contig 17767 bp, 8 predicted proteins | sample MGYA00242343_ERZ723890 | MGnify/ENA metagenome assembly ERZ723890 | reverse complement strand
AACATCCCAATTCGTGAACATGACCAGATTTGTCAGTTGTCGGCAAGAATAAAACATGTAGTCGGCCTTCTTTAAATTATGTGTGTTCCAATCCTTTAAAGGCGACCAATCAGAAATACCATCGCAATCGTCAAACATTGCATTTGCGTATCCCATACTGGACGTATTCCAATTGCGTAGAGCGCTAATTTCGGTAATTGCATCGCAAGCATAAAACATGCCTGTTTTGGAAGTGATGCTCACAGAAGTACTTGAGAAATATACGACCCTCGACACATCCCATGATTCCAGACCGTTTAAGGATGTCAAACCGCTATTACATTGGAATGCCCCTGCCATGTTTTCCACGGATGAGACGTCCCAATTTTTTAGAGACATCAAATCTGTTAATCCACATCCTATAAATGTTTCACGAAGTGTTTTCACTCCGCTGATATTCCAGTCTTTTAACGCACTAATATCTCGTAATGTAGAATCCCATTCAAATAGCGACTGCAGCCCGGTGGCCGGATCCAGGTTGGATACTTTATCGCTCCAGGCTGACAATGCTGAGATATCCGTCAGATTTTTACAATCTGAAAAAGCACCTCTTATTTTAGTTCCAACTGCTGATGGATCGACGCCCTGTATACCATCCAGGCTTTCTACGCCAGACATGGCTAAAAAATAAGAAAGGTCTCTTATTTTCGCATTCCAGCTTGCCATTCCATGAATGCTGCGCAGGGAACTGCAACCGGAAAACATAGACTCGGCACTCTGCAAGCTCGAAAAATTCCATCTGCATAAATCGTCTATATGTTCCAAGGAGCTACAGTGTTCGAACATTTCATCCGCTTTTGTCGCCTTGCTCACGCTCCAGTTGGCAATTGGCGATAAATCAACCAGGCTTGTGTTATTTTTGAACATAGCACTGGTGTTTTCCGCGTTGGAGGCATCAAAATACGCAAGCCCGCTAATATCAACCAGCTTTGGATAATTGGCAAAAAGCCAGTCTGACTGCTTCGGTAGTGCCGGATGTAAAGCCTGACTCCACCAGTAGAGCGTATTGCTGTCCTTCCATAAATAGGTATCCGTATTGGATTCGTTACCGGAAATTACACTGGCTGCATACGAATCATCCGGGCGCACATCGGATCGCTTGATTGCCGTAATATAAGCATTAGATAATCCCAGAGCTCTCAGCGCCGCTGATACATCGTCCGGATGCAGGTCCGTATTCGGGTAGAACCGCAGGGTTGCATCTTCCACCCAGAAGACACAATCACCAACTTTTACTGTATTGGCATCATCCGCCGGCGGATTCTTTGATCTGTATGTTCCTCTGACCAGTCCATTTTCCACTAATGCATCCGCAAGTTTGGACTCGTCAATGACAGAAACCCCGGTCTTGTATTTAGCATAAACAGAAATGTCCGCCGCAACAGAATCTATCCCGGTGAACACATTCCCGTCTGTACATGAAGCGTCAAGGTACCATCCATCAAAGATTTTTTCTGGATGTTTTGGGTCTTCTTCGATGCCGGATACCACTACCATTGTGCCGTTTTGCTTTTGATAATGCACCTGATTTGCTGTTCTGTCCGTGTTACTTCCAAAATAACCGCCATTTGCATAATAGGTGACCGTAAAACTTCCTTCCGGCTTTGTTGATGTGACTGTTACGTCAAATTCATCCGATACCGTAACGCCGGATTCCGCGTAAGACACCGTAATGGTATAAGTGCCACCATACTGAGTCGAAACGGTAGACGGCGTTATTACCAATTTTGAAAATGGAATTGTGTTCATTGTACCGTCATCATACAGAGCCGTGGCGGTCATGTTTTCGGACGTAAAAGCATGTGTTCCGGCTTTTACATTCAAAACAGTTTCTCCCGTGTAATGCACTCGCAATCCCGTAACTTGGGTCTTTTTGTTGACGACATTCATAGCTCCTGCATTATGGCTGAATTTCTCATATTGGCGCATGCGGTTTTTGAACGTGACTTCTTCCGCTCCCGCTGCTGTTAGCGTGACTGTTGCGTTGCCGGTATCCGGATTACAGATGACGTTCTGACTACCGGTAATTCCTTCCTGCAGGTACCGTCCAACATTTAGCTCGCGGACTGTATATGTTCCAGCAGGAATGCCTGGAATCGCCACAGCTCCGTCCGTGCCGTCCGCAACCGTCAATGCTTTTGTAAATGTATGATGAATACCATTTATATCGGTTCCATCAACCTCAAATACAAACTGCGCGTTGCCAAAAGCTTCATATGTTTCATTCACTTCCTTACGGATGGTAAGCGTCGCCAACCCGACCGGATCATAGCATATAACCTTCTGGACTACTGCTGCGTTCTCCGCGTTGACAGAAAAACGGATTTTTGATGTGGATAAACTGTATCCATTGGGTGCTTTGGTTTCCTCAAAGTAATATGAGCCCCAATCAAGACCTGTGACCGTGATGGTTCCATCGTTCCCGGTCACCAGGTTTTTGTGGACCGCCGCACCATTACTGTTATACAAAGTGAATTCAGCCCCGGCAAGGCGCAGGGACTTGCTCGCTTCATCCATTTTTGTTAATACAACGCTTCCCAGCTGTCGATCATTAGCGACTCTTATTTTCTGCAACGCATCTGCATTTTCTGCTGATATTGTGAAACGATATGGCTCATCACTTATTTCGTAACCGATCGGAGCTTTTGTTTCCTTGTAATAATAGTAACCCCAGGATAATCCGTCGGTGATCGGGGTCATTCCATCCGCATCAGTCACGAGATGCTCCGCAACAGGATTCCTCTGTCCATCTTTATATAAAGCAAATTCCGCACCAGCTAACAAAATGCCGTCCGGATCTGTTTTAACTAACTGCACAGAACCGGTTTTTCTGCTATCCTCGTGGGAAACCTGAATGTTGCTGCCGGCATTTTGCACATCAATCGTAAATTCCGGCTCTCTTGCGGATAACTGGTAACCAACTGGCGGCATGATTTCCTGGAATTTATAGGTGCCGAATTTCAAGTTATCCACGATCAATTCTCCGGCGGCGTTGGTCTTTAATGTGTCCATGGAAAGTTTCCATGTGCCATCCACTTTCTTATACAGCTTATAATATGCATTTTTCAAACCAGTTCCATTTTCCGCGTCTTTTTTTGTCAGTATAACCGTGGAATTTTTTTCCGCATCCGTGCCGGTGACGGCAACATGAATTGCCCCGTTCTCTTTGTTATAGGTGCCTTCCCCGATTTCAAACCTGATTTTCGATTGACTTAGTTGATATCCGGTCGGAGCTTCGGATTCGAGGAAGTAATAAGACCCCCATGGAAGGCCCGAAACGGTGAATGTGCCATCTGCGGATGTCGTAAAACGGTCAACTGTTCCGTTTGGATCATATGTATTCTCTCCTGATGCCCGGACGATTTGTTCCTTATCATCGTAAAGCTGGTATGTAGCGCCAGATAAAACAACACTTCGATTATCCTGGTCCAATTTGGTCAGCGTGACGGCCCCCTGCATCTGCCGATTTTCAATATAAATCACAGAAGAAGTATCACAGATCTCAAACGGGTGTTTTCCGGATACTTTTTCGTACCCAGCCGGGGCTTCTGTTTCTTCCCATGTATAAGTACCGTATTTTACATTTTGAAGGATCAGGCGTCCGAAATGATCGACCCTTTTACCGCCTTTTTCAAACAAGGCTTTACAATCGGAATCGTAAACCTGTATTTTTGCTCCTGTTAAAGCAGCGTAATGTTCTGTCCCGTCTGCGTCCGTGCGGGTAACATGGTCGGCATCAACTTTTTGAAGCGTAATGCGTCCGACACTGTCAAGCAATTTCACGTATGTTACTGCAGACGGCAGGATGTAATTTTGTTCAAAAGTTCCTGACGCATCGTATGCATCATAAGTAACGGTGAACTGATTTACCGCGACCTTATCTACGCAATCTCGGTTCTCTGGAGCGCGCATATTGATCAAAATGTTTAATTTCTGCCGGTTGGCGAGCGCTCCGTTTTCCAATGCTGACGTATCGAGGACAACCGCAATGGACTTTACGTTTGAAGGATTTTCCGGACAGATCGTTGTCCACCCGTCTGAGGAAAGGTCAAGAGTCTGGTTTGGGTTCTCGGAATAATAAACGGTTGGCAGTAACCCGATTTTTTCCGGTTGTGATACATCTACGGATTCAAAGGTTCCCTGCCATTCGCTGTCAATCTTTTTATCCGTAATTGTTCCTGTACTATTATCGGAAATCACGCCTCCCTGTTCCAGTCGATCGTAAAAGACTATATTTTTCGCCTCGTCTGCTCCGAGTCCGTAGTCCAATCTGTATGAATATAAAGATTTATTCTGTTGTTCTTCCGGATCCTGCGCGCTGTAAAGTCTTGTCACGGTATCCGTTACGTAACCCTTGGAATAAGCGCTTTTGACGTATTTAGTCGCATATTCGCGCCATTCTGTGACCTTTTCCGTAATGGTTTGCGCTGTGGATGAAAATGCAAGGTAATCATCCTGCCTGCCATCTTCATCTAAATCATATTCATCTTTCTTGATGCCGTATCCAGTCAGATTTTCAATACCGTCATCATGAATTGTCAGATCCGTTTCCACAGAATAAGATCCGCCATAAGTCTGAAAATCGACATACGATACGCTTGCCGGAAATTGAATCCGCAAATTCGTGGCACGGCTGATCTGCGCGGAACAATCTGATAAATCGACATCTGCTACCAGGATTGTTTCCCCTTCGGATTCGCGAATAGAAAGCGATGTATAATTCGTCAGATCTATTTTTCCTAATGTCTCCATATCCGTAGCGGTACCGGTAACCGAAAATGCCGCATCGTTCGGATCTACGGTCAGTCCTTGCGGTAAAGTAACGTACATGGAAAACCGATTAAGCGGTCCCGGAGTTTCACTTTTAATTGTACCATCTGCCGTCACGGTAGTTGTAAACCCGGTTTTCTGATTTCCTTCAAACGGATCCATAGATGTATATGTTGATGCCGTGGTCACAAGATTGCGAATCCATACATGAGAGTATTCACGTAACAGATGCTCTCCATAATATTCCAGATCCCGCGGGCCAAGGTATTCGGTCGCAAACGTTCCCTGGTATTCACTTGTTACATTATTTTTCATGTTTCCATCATGGTCCGCAGTTAAAATTCTTAAATACGCAAAATTTGTCAAAATCCCGCCATGATCCGGCCGGTACTGTTCTTCTTTCTCCTGTTCCGAGTTCCAGTCAAGGTGCATTCGAACTCCGACGGAAACCGGATATACAAAGTCATCCGTTACCTGGTTCACGCTGACAAAAATTGCTTTTATCCCAGAAGGCAGCAGGATTGTTTGTCCCTGATCTGTTGCCCCTGATGCAATCTTTCTGTACTCTGCAAAACTGGAATCCTGTTTGTCGGATGCATAGACTTCCACATGATAAGAAGTATCACATTTTGGAAGTGTCACATAGACAAAATCATATTCCTCATCTTCCAATGGGCGGATGCTTCCATTATTTAGTGTAATGGCAAGCTTGTCATCGCCGATCACCATATTGTATGGCTGTCCGTTCAAGTCTGTATTTGTGTCTGGTTTTTCTTCGGTTTTTATAAGTGCGCTGGCTTCAGACTCTGTGGCCAGATTTTCGTCGGCAAACGCAGTCAATGAAACAGAGTCTTCCAATTTTCCAATCAGTCTGGAAAATCCCTTAAAAATATCAATATCTGGAAGCAAGCCATCTTCATCGTCTTCGTCAGTTGCATCCGAATCAGTAGCCAAGCTGTCATCCTGACTCTTTGTATGCACTTCTTCATAGGTTGGCAGGTCGAAAAAGGAATCATCTATCTCCTCCATCAACTCATGCTCTTTCCAATGGATATCATCCCAGTTGGATAAACTATGATCATCTACAAACAATTCTTCTGACGTTTCCGCTGCGAGACTGTCCTTTTCAAGTTTTGCGTCTGAAGGCGTGGCTACTCCGGCGCTCACATTTCTGCGTATTTTGCTTCTCGCTGATCGCGCAGATGAATAAGACTGCACTGCGTTTCCTTTCAGGGTAAAAGGAATAATGGTTCCATTATATAAGGAAACAGATGGAAGTCTGTCTAACTGATCCACAGGTGCGTTATGGTCCCATTTTTCGCCATCATTTTCATATTTTTCGTTCCATTTCTGCAAGCCGAAGGCGTAACCGTCCGCCAAAAAGCTGTAACTTTCCACTGTAAATGAAGTTTCCACATCTACGTTTTCGCTGTCGCCTGGCTCTGTTGTCCAGCAGGATTCGTCTTGGTATAACCGATCCAAGTGTCCTGATACTGTCGCAATTTTGCCCTCCAGTGTCGACTGCCGGAATCCAAGCATTAAAGTCTCGCATCCTGTTTTATCCAGCGTGGACAGATCACCGTATTTATCTCGGAAGATTTCAACCTGATAAGTCTGATTATCTATACGAGTTAATTGACATGGCTTTCCGTTATACTTCGCCAGTAAATCTCCTTCTGCTAATCCATCTTCCAATTTAATCTGCATGGAATAAGTAGATTTATATAACCCTCTGGCAAGATAATCAGAGTCAAAATGAGTAATCAGATTGTACCAGATAAAATTCTTATCCGAATGAGCGTATGACGTACCGCTCAGCACACTGCGGTCAAGCCGCACTCGGTATTTATCCCTTGCAGATTGAAAGTTAAACCGCAATGGCTTCATGATAATCTGTCCTACACCAGCAATGGCGAAAGTCGGTGATTTTTCCTATGAAAAACCACTTTCACAAGCTCGTGCCTGCAAATCGTAAACACGCTCAAATCCTCCAGATAGCGACTCTCCCTCTTTAACGGTAAAATTATGGACGAATGTATAAGTGTCCGTCGAATTATCCCAGTTGCAAATCCATTCGCTGTCTGTACCGTCCATGGTGGCTGTCTGTGCTTTTAATACTGTGTTTCTGGATACATTGCCAACCCCAGGCACTGTAAATCGTATGCTGCCGATTGAGTAATCTTTGTTGGCGTTTTCCAATCGGTAAGAAACATTAATTTTGGGGCGCATGGAACTATTCTTTTCGGCGCTCCATCCATAATCAGCTGCCAGAGTATCGCTCCAGATCACTCTTACTTTCCATCCATCAAGTTCTGAGGGATAGTTCTGGGCTGCGAATGCGCTGATTGGCACATTGCAAATAATCATAGCAATCATTAACACAAAAGCTATGAAACGTCTGGTTGTTTCTTTGAAAAATATCATAATTCGGTGCGAGGATACTTGCGACTTTAGTCATGAGAGGAATCGCACCGGAGTACAGAGAAGATCAATGAATATATCCTTCTTTCTTCCGGTGGTCCTGATCCCCACTTCTCCTTTCCACTTATTCTACGACTGCGTAATGCCCGCCGGTGGCGGAGCTGCGCCGGCTAATCAATCACGGCTCTCGCCGGTCCCTCCGCCACGAAACCTGAAACGGTCATGAAAACATAACTGTTCCAAGCTCGTGATTTCAGTCGTGAGTTATTGACAAAATACACGTGGGACAAATTGCAGTCAAAAAACGCATACCTGATCCCTTCTCCTTCTTCTTGTATTTTGTATGTATCTTCAGTATGCGATACAAGTGATTTTTCGCGGAAAGTTTTTGCGGATAACACTTTTTGGTCAAAAAAAGACAGACAGAAATAAATCTGTCTGTTCTCCATAATATTTTTTTTGATCTGGCAATTCATTTTACCACTTACCAAATCGTGCGTATCCCCGTGCACACGGGGCAGATGCGACCAGCAGTCCGGACAGGCAATAGTCCTCCGGTTCATCCCCGTGCGTACGGGGGAGATTAAGACGCCTATTGACTGAATTAGTAGAGGCAAGGTTCATCCCCGTGCGTACGGGGCAGATTCTCCCACAACTGTACACCCTGTTCCTTCCATGGGGTCATCCCCGTGCATACGGGGCAGATACTAAATTTCCCCAAAATTTCTGAAACCACAAAATCACTGATCTCGTCTCAAATTCCTGCTGTAGGATCAGTATGTATCACCTTTTCCGAATGTGTTTTTGCGGATAATACTTTTTGGTCAAAAAAGACAGACAAAAATAAAATCTGTCCGTCCTCCGCAATATGTTCGATCTGGGAATTTGTCTTATTACTTGCCAAAATGCGCTAATTTCCGACAAGCGTGGCAAGCGTATCCCCGTGCCTACGGGGCAGATCATTTGCCAACTCATTAGCTGTTCTGATATCAAGGTACATCCCCGTGCGTACGGGGCGGATATACAGAAGCCTTAATCTGGTCTTGTTCTGTGCGGCTCATCCCCATGCGTACGGGGCGGATCAGCTGGAACACTTTCACGGCTTTTTGGTATGGGGTTCATCCCCGTGTATACGGGGCAGATCCACGGATCGTCAAATTCGGTTAAGTAGTACTCGGCTCATCCCCGTGTATACGGGGCGGATACTAAATTTCTCAAAAATCTCTGAGGCTACAAAATCGCCAATCCGATCTCAAATTCCTGTGATATGCTCAGTATGTATCATCTTTTCCAAATATGTTTTTGCGGATAACGCTTTTTGGTCAAAAAGTGGACGAAATAACGGCCTCAGCCTTCCATATATGTTCCGTCACAATAAGACGACCGGACGAATATCGTTTTCGCAGATAGCAATCCCAAGCTGCGTGAGCGATACCTGATCGCCTTGCTCTTTGCACCAGTACTCATATTGCAACAGATCTGAAACGATTTGTTTCATCTGCGGATCAACGAAAAAATCCAAAACTTGTCCTTTGACCGGAGTGCCTGTTACGAAAAACGGGATCAAATCAGATAACCAGACGGTTTCTTGGACGTATTTGAGGAATGAAAAATTGATTGTGAACTGATTTCCGCTGCATGCCACTTGCATTCCGATGGAGTGCATCCATTCCGCGTGTTTCCGATAAGATACTGTTTGCCAATCATAGCACGTCTGCTGTAATCGCAGGGCTCCAGCCGATTCTTCCCAAAATGCAGGCAGACCGGATCGTATGGTCAGATCCTCTTCATCTTCCTTTTCTTTTTCCTGTTTTGGGCATACGAGGTGCAGAGTCCAGAACCTTCGGTCCTGTAATACGTAGCAAAGATTCTCTGGCTTCTCCGGATATACGCTGAAATGATCGAATTTGGACGTCCATCCATTTAGGAAGGCTGCTGTATGTTGTGTGCCATGCATTCGCCCGACGTTTCTTTGCTTTAAGCCGTATGCTTCGCACATAACCGTGTCCAGGTCAGGACGGTAATCCGGCAGCATACGATATCGCAACCACTCCTGTATCAGGATATCTGCAGATTGTCCGTGCTCCAGTCCATAACGTATCTCAAATGGCAGTAAGGAATCCTGAATAACTCGCGCCTCAGAAACACAGAATCCGGTTAGATACATACAAAGATCGAAAGATATAACTTTGCGGTCCTTATAATATAAGTACGCTCTCATCGTTCTAGTTCCTCTTCTGTCTGGCTCTGTCCTGGAACGGAAGATCGTGCAAGCGATATGGTTTCGGAACGGATTCGCTCAGATAACATCGCATAGCTGTGCTTTAGATCGTCCGTTGCAATCTGGTACCGGATTTCCGGAATCCCGAACTGTTCATATACTTCAGAGATTATCCCACGCACAAGCGTCGGATCCGGAATATCCGGAATATGCTGCACCAATGCCAGCTGCGCTTCCCGTGTTTCGCAAAATGGTTTTGTCTCAGGGCTGTGCGATGACGACAGGCTACAATTCCATGCAAAGGAAGATCCATTGTCGAACAGTGGAGCAAATCTCTCGATTTTCAGCGTTTCTGCGTCTCGGATAAAACCGAAATTCTTTTCGTGTCGGTCTGTGTTATGGATCAGATGGTCGAAGACGAGCATTTCGTCCAGTTCCCGCCTAAACCCCATGCCGCTGAGCGTATGATATAAAGAAAGACTGCCGACACGGTTCATTTTGCGGCCAATCTGTATGGCAGATACAAATTCTGAGTTGGGGTCTGTGATAAAACACGGACATCCGCTTACGACTGCTTCCGTATTTCCGATCTTTAGCGGAAAGTACTCTACACAGTCGATCTGCATTTCCTGCGCAATCCGGTATGCAGCGACTTCGTTTGCACTTAACAGATTCTTTCCCATAGCATGATCGCCGAAATCCCCGAATTTTACCAGTACCGGCATACCGTCCAATAGAACCCACCCTTTTTGCAATGCTCCATCCGTCGTTAAGTCCGGAAGCCGGAAATCCACGACCGGGTCATCGGCCCCATGAATAATGACAGCGGCCAGGTCTTCCGAAAAACCGTTATCATGGTAATTGACATCCTTCCATGTCAGTGACTCCATTCCGTCCGGCCGGAACCAGTAGCAGTCCGTGAGGCTGACGCCCATGGAACGCACCAATGCATCGAACACACTGCATCCAAGAGCCCGTTCGATTCGGTCAAGGGATTGTCGTAAGCCAGGTATCGCGCGTGATGAGTACCAGTTTGAGAGGCTTAATTCCAACAGTTGACGGGTTTGTGTCATGGTACCGACCGGCAGCTCCTGATTTGACAGCAACTTATATACAGAAAAACGGCCGCTATTAACACTTACTTCTGCGATCGGTTTGTCTTTGTGCATAAAAATCATACCTTGCTCCTTTCCGCGAAAACATTTCGAGAGCCACGTTCCCCTAACGGGTTCGATGCAAAATAAATAATCCCTGCGTATGCAGGGCAGCTTTGCGATGTCAAACTGACATCTGAACGTGATACATCCCTTTTTCTGTGGCTTTTGCCACAAAAAGGCGAGGCTCCCATCATCCCCGCAGATGCGGGGCAATATAGTTCGAGAGGAAAACAGAACTCCCGTCTTGGTGTAAGTCGGGCATGGAGTCGTTCTGTCTCTTTTTCAGTATGCTTTATCTTTTTTGCTTCTTATTTTTTGCGGATAACACTTTTTGGTCACTGCGCGCAAATAAAAGTTTTTTCTGGTACGTACTCATTTTCTTTGTCTCGTTCGCTCAGATTTTCTGACGGTAATGCATTTTTTCTCTGGCATCTGCTTAAACAGACTTTCGTTTCCAGTTTTCTCGAATTCATCAAGAATGCTGCAGATTGTCTTTTCTACGCTTGTGATTCCAGTGCTGCCATCCGCAATAATACCCGCATCACAAAGCTCCTGTAATACTTGGATCTGTTCGTCCGTATAGTGGCGCGGCAGAATGAACTGATCGTACCACACAGCGCCATATCCTGTATGTTCGATCAGCCAATGCAATGGCGCCGCCCTCATTGGCATCATGCGGTCAAGTTCATCCCTCGACTCTCGCGCCACATCGATCAATTTATAAACATGCCCTGGTATGGCATATTCGATGCTTCCATCTGGAGCGATCACTGCTTCGCAATAGCAAATTCCGGTGTGTTGTGCGATAAATTCGCTTGCTGTCATAGCCGGCCTCCTTCTGATTTTTTAAAGCCCACCTGAGCGAATGTCACTGCAATTTTCGCAGGCTCGATAAGACTTCCAGCAATAACTTCTGATAAGTGTATCCATGCTTTTGCTGAGTTGCAATCCACGTCTCGATAAATCCCTTGGGAAGCCCGAGATGTCGGGAATAAGTATACAAGATCTTATCTGATGGACGTTTCTTGCCATTTTCTATTTCGCTGATGTACGAGACTGAAATTCCAAGGGCCGCTGCGGCATCCCGTATATTCCAGTCCATGCAGATTCTGAGTATCCTCAAAACATCTGCTTGTGCCCCTGCAGCGATAAATTCTTCGTATGTCATAATTTTCCGGGCGGTGGAAACCCAGGGGCTTGCCCCTGGGAGGAAACCGCCCTTTTCCTTTCTTAGATATAAACCAACCCTGCATTATGTTGGCTGAGTTTGCATCTTACCGTTTTATGATAATCCATGCCCTCACCCATCCCGTACAGTCTGGTTCCATTACTCTGTGTCGCTCTCAACACAAACGGGTTTCCGTACTCCGTATACACAGTACCCGGAAGGTTCCGTTTCGTATTGTTGTATGACCTTGTACTTTTCCGCACCGTCAGGCGGCCTTTGTGTTCCGGATGCTCCTGCAGGTACTCCGCAAGACTCGGGAACGGGACTTTTGCGTCTGCCTGTCCGGTCCGTTTATGTCGGTTCTTGGCTACCGCCTTTCCGTTGTGGTAATAGGTACGTTCTTTCTGCGCCTTGATCTTTGCCCGATCGTGTCTGCGGAACTGTTTCATGCGATATAGCCCGGAAAAATCCGGTTCTGTCTCATAAGTTCCTACGATGCTCATGGCAATACACCAGGCATCCATGTAATGAGTGTCGTCGTCTTTCTGTTTCTCCTGCAGCCCGACACTGTCCCGGATTCTATGTGTTTCGTATCCGGTTGTGATAAATGCTGGAACCAGTTTTGGAAGCTCCCGCAGAAGGACCGGCATGATCTGGTTCAGTACGCTTAGCGCGTGATATTTTTTCTGGATGCCTTTTTTCTTGGACTGCAGTTTTCCCCTGGCGATCTCGTCCTGATGGACTTTCTCATGGCATGTCATGCAGAGTCCGGCGTAATTATCGATGCTCTCACTTCCGCCTCGTGACTTCGGTACGATATGGTGATAATGCTCGATCTGCTTACGTCCGCATAAGAGGCATTTGCCTTTCTGTTGTCTGGACACCGCTTCCCTGACATCTGCATATCCGGCAAGTCGCCCCTGCTGGTATTCCCAGTTTTCAATATCCGGGTTTTCCATTCTTGCGAAGTCGAACCGGTTGATCTCGATAACAACCGCCGATACCGGGAGGATTTTCTGGATCTTCCGTACGACATTCAGGTGTGTCCGCGCCAGCTGTTCTGCAGTGGGCGTCAGCCATCCGATTGGGCGTTTCCGGTTCTGAAATTTTACCTACTGGTTCCGGATCACCTTACAACGGATCGGTTTTTTCTGACCGGTCAGCATCCGCCAGTATTCCGTGGCTCTTGCCATCCCGGTCTTGTCTGCACGGATAGCGCGACGCTGTAAGCGCTTGCGCTCTCCGCGTCTGCTCATCTGCCGGTGCCCCTTACGCTCCCTCATGAGTTTCGGGATCTCCTTGTTTCTGGTCTCGACAAGACTTGCGTACAGAACCTTACCGCTTGTTTCTACGGCGCAGTTTCCGATATTCGTTCGCCCCGGATCCATACCAAGAATGACCGGCTGGATCACGGGTGTGTCTATCTGATAAGTTAAACGGATGGTAAATGGTTTCGTACCGGCAATTCGTGCTTTCCCGGTATGAAGCATCCTCTTTACCCGTCCGTAGCTGTGTGACGGCATCAGAGGTGTGCCGTCGTGATTCAATACATAAATATTTGTCGGCATGGCCGTCTCCTTTCGCAACGCGCGGGTTAAAAGATGGCTGTAAACCACAGTCCCGCACTGTTTTCTGCTTTCGCAGTGTCTCCATAGACTCGGCATACGCTTGGCAGGGTCGGGGCTTGGATGTCACCCACGAGTGCAATGTATGTCGGCTTTCGCTGCTCCCCTTTCGGTAGAACTGTCTCTGCTCACTTTATCGCGCCACCGCCTGCGCGTATCACCTGACGATCGCTTTCGGTCTCGTCAGGCAATCCCAGGGGCTTGCCCCTGGGTCAGTGAAGATTGTTTCCAACTCCTTTTTCTCGTTTTAGTGTTTCGCGATCAATTGGTATCAGTATGTACGATGAATCCAGTATTATTTTTGCGGATAACACTTTTTGGTCAAAAAAGACAGACGGGAAAACCGTCTGCCTTAGTGTTGCAGTTATTTAAGGTTATCATTTTCCAGATATGCGTCGATTTTTGCAACCAACAGATCGCAAAGACTCAGAATTCCTGCAGTTCCATGGTTTAAATCGTCGTCGTCATACACCTCATCAGAAGCCTGGTTTGCGAGATTGGCAAGGTTCTGCAGAAGCATTCGCATGTCTTTCGTTACGCAATCGTCTGGAGTTGATTCTATGCACTTTTTTGCGATAGATGCCTGTTCTGTATTTGCACTCATTCTTCTTCTCCTTTTTTAATCATTCGTTTGGTCCAATTCCGTTTTGCACAGCTATCAGCCAAGGATCTGCATCTGGAATCCACCATGACAGAATCCGTATTCATTGGAGAGCCAATCGGACACATCATCTGATAAAGCGTGTTCGTTAATGGATCCATCCTCATTTTTATAATCTGCTACTCGGAATCTATCAAACACGGTCACTGTTTCCGGAAGATCCAATTCATCATCCTCATCTGGATCGTAGTCATCATCGGACGTATCCCATTTGATGTCGTGGATATACAGGTCCAGATAAGCATGTTGCGGATCGGTGTGCGAATTAACTGTCTTTTGGAACAGTAACTTAATCGTCTCGCCCAAATCTTCCGCACTCATTTCATCCACCTGGATGGTAACATCCGCGGAAACGGTATGAAGAGCTGCTCGCTCGTGATAAACACAAATTGCGGCTTCTTTTTCCGTGCTTCCGCGCTCTATCATATGCTTTATCAGGATATCATCCGCGGCGTCAGTCATGACAACATATAAGGGCCTGTCGTGATACCATTTTCTTAATATCTGGCAACCAATCCAATCGCTCACATATAAATCTGCCATGCCAAGCTGCAATCTGGTCACACAGTACTGACGTCCTTCAGCCTCCGCACAAGACGCAATCTCACATTCCGGAATCAAACTCATTTCTTCTTCCGTTAAAACGTTATATGCGTCTTCGTCTTCCTGACTGCATGGTTTTGTCGTATAGGGCCGCGCCAGCTCCCAGCTGTACTTATCATGCAGATACTGTGCTGCTTCCGCATACGCGACGCCTGACCGTTTAACTAAAACAACCAGAGGTCTTCCGTTGTAATAATGCATAGCACTTAATTTGTTCACAAGTGGCTGGGTTTCATCGAAATGATACTGGTAATGCTTCATCAGCATTTCCTGAAATGTCGTATACGGAAATGCCGCCGCCGGGAAGCTATCAGGGGTATGCAAATAATCGCCTTCCACGAATTCTTCCCGTACCGCTTCCAAAAGTCCGTCGTCCGGGTCCGCACTCAATAAATCATCGACAACCCACTGAAGTTCCTCCAATACGGACTCCGGGTAATTTTCCTTTGCGAATGCCATCCGCAGGAAAAAATATGCCATGGATGAAAGTGCTTGCTTTGTCATTCCTTCTTTTCTCATTTATTTTTTCTCCTTTCTCAATACCTTATATATAGGTTCAATGACAGTATGCGGATAAGACGGGCTAATTTTATGCGAAAATGGCGCTAAGCGGCTCCGGATTTGCATTGTCGCACACATCGCATCCGAAAATATATAGTGACGCCCTCTCATGACTAAAGTCACGAGCATTCTTGTGCCATGCTGGTAAAGCAAAAACAGGACCGTCAAATGACGATCCCGTTCTGGATGGGTAAAATTCCTATTCTTTCTCCGATTCCGGAAGCACAGCCTGAGCCTGTGTGTCTGCAAACATCTGCTGCATTGTCTTGTTTCCACGCGTCAGACGTTTAATTGTCAGATCATCCAGCTTATTATTTGCAAGCCGCAGATTGTTCTCTGAGGACAACAGATTATCCTTTACTTTCTGTAAATGATCGATTGTTTTGTCGATTTCATCGATTGCCTTAGAAAAACGATCGCTGGCAAGTGTATAGTTGCGACTGAACTTGTCCTTGAAATCCAGAAGTTTGGCTTCGAAGTTTGTTACATCAATATTCTGTGCTTTCTGCTCCTCAAGTTCCCGCTTATAGGCAATGGAGCTTCGTGCCGCATTACGGATGATGGTAATGAACGGAATCAAGAACTGCGGACGGATTACATACATCTTCGGATATATATGGCTCATATCCACGATTCCGTTGTTGTAAAATTCATTGTCCGCTTCCAGCATGGTTACCAGGACGGCATATTCGCAGCCTTTTTCCCGGCGGTCCTTATCCAGTTCCTTGAGGAAATCTGTGTTTTTATGCTTGCTGGCTGTGGTCTCGTTTTCATTCTTCATCTCCATCATGATGGAAACGTATTCCATTCCGTTTTCATCATAGTCACGGAAAATAAAATCTCCCTTACTGCCACTGGCAGAGACTTCGTTGTCTTTCTCGAAGTATGCATTCTGGAATCCGATGGCGCGCACCTGATTAAACGCTGCCTCACAGTGCTGCTCCAAAGTCTCCCCGATCATCTTGGTGGACTGACGGGCCTTTAAATCGCGGTAATATTCCACAAGCGCGTCCTTATCTTTCAGCTGTCCTTCATAGCGTGCCACAAGCTCCTGCTCATGCAGTTTTGCCTGTGCTTCGGCCATTTCATTTTTGGCCTTCAGATTGGCAACCACTTCCTGCTGTTTTGCGAAGCGTTCATTCGCTTCGGCCTCGGCTTTGGCAACTGCCAGCTCCGTGTCTGTTTTTGCGGAGCGGACCTGTTCATGCAGTTTTGCAATTTCCAGTTCTTTTTCTGAGAGAATGGCACCGTATTTCTGCTCCGCTTCATTGGCAGAAAGCTTTGCGGCAGTTTCTGCATTTTCCTTTGCTGCTTTCAGATCGCTGCGCAAGTTCTGCATCTGGGAATCCAGTTCATGCTCCTTTTCACGGAATTCCATGGCGGCCTGTGTTTTTGCAAGCTCCACAGCTTTTTCACGTTCTGTTTCCATGACACGTTTCTGCTCTTCCAGATCTGCCTGGAACGCGTCATCACGGATCTGCTTAATGATTGCTGCATATCCGTTCTCATCAACCTCAACAGCTTTTCCGCAATGCGGGCAGATAAATGTATATTCCTTCATTTTTTTCTCCTTTCTCAATACCTTATAGTATGCGGATAAGACAGGCTAATTTTATGCGAAAACGGCGCTAAGCGACTCCAAATTTGTATTGTCGCACACAATGTATCGCAAATGCTTATTTTTCAAATAATTACATATCATAATGCTCTATTGAATTATTGATATATATTATCATGCGTTTATAAGGAACTATAAATGAGTTTAAGAATGAGTATTCTGATATTAAATATGTAATACAGACTACACATTGATTTTTTTGCGTAGTGACAGTCAATTATACTCCCGTTTTTTCAGAGCTTTTTCCGTTTTAGATTTGTTTCGTAAAATAGTTATTTTACGAAACAAAACACCCTGTTTTTGCCAGGGATTCGATTAATTTTCGCTATTGTGTCTCACTACCCTCTTATTTTCTGATAATTTCCCTGAGCGATTTCTGGCGTTCACAACGTCCATGAGCCCATTCTGGGCTCTAAAAATCGCTCTCAGCGTTCTATGTATAGACAATCATTGTATAGTATTGTATAGAATATATTTTTCTTACATTTGACTCCAAACCCGGCTTATGTTATAATATAAAAAAAGGAGGGCCCCATGGCAAATACAGAACAAAAACCAGAAAAAGAACTGAAACAGGTTAATTTCCGCATCGATCCGGACACAGCGAACGCTTTCCGTGAATTTTGCACGTTAAACGGCATGAACCAGGCACAGGGTTTTGATCACATCATGCAGGTATTAGAGTTAAACAGCGCAAAAACGGTATCCGCCGGACGGGCAGTGGAAATCGAGGATTTCGAGCAGCATGCAAAGGCACTGCTCTCCTCTTACTTAAAGAGCTTGGAATTATGCGACAGGGCGGAAACGCGCGCAAGGGAACGGTTTGACGGGGAATTAAAACAGAATGCCCGTACCATCGCGGACTTAAAAAGACAGAATGAGGAGTTACGCGCATCATTGCTGAAAAGCCAGGCTGATCAGAC
>ENA-UOJJ01003292-UOJJ01003292.1-human-gut-metagenome-genome-assembly--contig:-CS66-NODE-3292-length-17777-cov-6.900971_pt1 | contig 17777 bp, 10 predicted proteins | sample MGYA00242343_ERZ723890 | MGnify/ENA metagenome assembly ERZ723890 | reverse complement strand
AAGTCTTTGGTGGCCGGCGTGAGTTATAATATTGATTTGAATGACTATTGTCATCAGGAGTATGGAGAATTAACTTGGAAAAAAGGAACAGATACAGCAAGCACAGACTCAGTTGTATATGATGACAGTAATGAAACTGTTTATTTAAGAGCAAAAGCTGATGCATTGGGAAGTGCAGGGGCTGAATATAATCCAAATGGAGTTGGTATTGTTTATTTATTCCCAAATGCAAAGAAAATTATTGTTTCTAATTGGTATCAGTTAATGGGGCATATTGTTGCACCAAATGCAGATATTGAATTTCAAGGAAGAATGAACTATGCTGGATGTTTGGTATGTAAGTCATTAGATACAAAAGGTTCAGAAAGTCATATGTGGCCTTATAATGGTTCAAAAATCAGACCAACATCAAGTGGCTTCGAAGCAACAAAAACAGTTGATGGTGTAACACCAACAGATAAACAGAAATTTGAATTTACTTTAAGTGAATATATAAGTGGCAAATGGCAAGAAAAAGAAACAAAAGAAAATAATGGAAGCTCAATTGTTTTTAACGAAATTGGGTATTCATCAGATTCTCAACTTGGTGATCATTGGTATTTGATTTCTGAAAAACAGACACCGGTAAATGGATATAAGCTTTCTGGAAAACAGTATCTTGTAAAAGTTACTGTTACAAAAACAACAAGCGGTTCTGACACTGTTTATAATAAAACAGAAGCCTATTATGAAGGGCCAGAACTTCCCGAAATTGCAGTACCAAATTCAAGTGAGTTAAAACCGCTTTCAAGTGAATCTGCAATGGTATTTGATAATGAGACAAATAATACAGAAACAACAAAAGTAGAGGGAACAAAGACCTGGGATGATGCAGATAACCAGGACGGCAAGCGGGCAGACAGCATTACCGTAAGACTTCTTGCAGATGGAAAAGAAACCGAAAGCAAGACCGTGACAGCAGATGATGACTGGAAATACAGCTTTACAGACCTGCCGAAGTATGCAGATGGAAAAGAGATCGTATACACGGTAACTGAGGATACAGTGCCAGATTATACGACCAAGATTAACGGTTATAACATTACCAACAGCTATACACCAGGAAAGACCAGCATCAGCGTGACGAAAGCCTGGGATGATAATGATAACCAGGACGGACTGAGAACCAAAACAATTAAAGTGCAGCTGTATGCAGAAGGAGAGAAAAAGGGAGATGAGGTCACCCTGACAGAAGCCGGAGGCTGGACCTACACCTGGAGCGACCTGGATGCAAAGAAAGCCGGAAAGGCTATCAGCTATACAGTAGAAGAGGTTGGAGAGGTATCTGGATATACAACTGTAGTGACCGGGGATGCCGAGACCGGATTTATCATCACAAATACCCATACCCCAGAGACAACAAAGGTAGAGGGAACCAAGACCTGGGATGATGCGGACAATCAGGACGGCAAGCGGGCAGACAGCATTACCGTAAGACTTCTTGCAGATGGAAAAGAAACCGAAAGCAAGACCGTGACAGCAGATGATGACTGGAAATACAGCTTTACAGACCTGCCGAAGTATGCAGATGGAAAAGAGATCGTATACACGGTAACTGAGGATACAGTGCCAGATTATACGACCAAGATTAACGGTTATAACATTACCAACAGCTATACACCAGGAAAGACCAGCATCAGCGTGACGAAAGCCTGGGATGATAATGATAACCAGGACGGACTGAGAACCAAAACAATTAAAGTGCAGCTGTATGCAGAAGGAGAGAAAAAGGGAGATGAGGTCACCCTGACAGAAGCCGGAGGCTGGACCTACACCTGGAGCGACCTGGATGCAAAGAAAGCCGGAAAGGCTATCAGCTATACAGTAGAAGAGGTTGGAGAGGTATCTGGATATACAACTGTAGTGACCGGGGATGCCGAGACCGGATTTATCATCACAAATACCCATACCCCAGAGACAACAAAGGTAGAAGGAACCAAGACCTGGAACGATGCAAACAACCAGGATGGAAAGCGCCCGGACAGCATCACCGTAAGGCTTCTTGCAGACGGAAAAGAAATCAAAAACAAGACCGTAACAGCAGCAGATGGCTGGAAGTATTGTTTTGATAACCTGCCGAAGTATGAAGCAGGAAATGAAATCGTATATGCAGTGACAGAGGATGCTGTAGCGGACTATACAACAGCTATCAGCGGATATGATATTACTAACAGTTACACTCCTGGAAAGACCAGCATCACCGTGACCAAAGCATGGACTGATAATAACAACCAGGATGGACTGAGAGAAGCAATCCAGGTGCAGTTGTATGCAGACGGAAAGCCATCCGGAAACGAAGTTACCCTGAGTGGGGAAAACAACTGGACGTATACCTGGAGCAATCTGGAAGAAAAGAAAGCCGGAAAGACTATTGTCTATACGGTAAAAGAGTCCGGAGTACCGGAAGGATATGAAAGTGTGGTAAGCGGAGATGCCGAGACCGGATTTACAATTACCAACAGCCATACCCCGGAAACAATTTCAATCAGTGGAACCAAGACCTGGGACGACGCAGACAATCAGGATGGCAAGCGTCCAGAGAGTATTATCATCAATCTTCTTGCAAACGGAGAGATCGCAGCAAGCCAGACGGTAACCGCAGACGGAGCAGGAAACTGGACCTACACCTTCACAGATTTGCCGAAATATGCAAATGGTGAAGAAATCACCTACACCGTAATCGAGGAAGCTGTGGAAGGCTACGAAACAAGTGTAGACGGATTTAACATCACCAACGCTTACACAACCGAGACAACTGAGGTAAAAGGAACCAAAACCTGGAACGATTCCGACAACCAGGACGGCAAACGTCCGGAGAGCATCACGGTAAGACTTCTTGCAAATGGCGAGGAGAAAGACAGCAAGACCGTAACTGCAGATGAAAATGGAAACTGGACCTACAGTTTCGAAAACCTGCCGAAATATGAGGCTGGAAAAGAAATTGCATACACCGTAACCGAGGATGCAGTTGCAGATTACACAACCGAGATCACCGGCTACGATATCACAAATAGCTATGCACCAGGAAAAACCAGCGTCACAGTTACCAAAGCATGGGCTGACAACAATGACCGCGACGGCCATAGACCGAAAGAGATCAAAGTTCAGCTGAAAGCAGATGGCGAGAACAGCGGCGAGGAAATCACCCTGAATGCAGAGAACAAGTGGACTTACACATGGTCCGATCTTGACCAGAAGAAAGCTGGAAAAGATATCGTCTACACCGTAGAAGAAACCAGCGAAACAACTGGTTACATTTCTGAAGTAACAGGAGATGCTGCCGAAGGATTTGTTATAACAAACACAATTACCTCCGTCAAGATCAGCAAAGTGGATATTACCGACCAGAAAGAGCTGGCAGGTGCCCATATCCAGGTAATCGACAAGGATGGAAATGTTGTAGATGAGTGGGATTCCACCTGGGAATCACATGAAGTAACAGGTCTTAAGACCGGTGAGACCTACACCCTTCGTGAGACCGTAGCTCCAGACGGCTACGCAGTTACAGCTGACACAACCTTTGTGCTGAAAGAAGACGGAACTCTTGACAAGGACAATACCAGCACAACCATCGCAGATGATGGAAGACTTCTGGTAGAAGACAGCAGAACTTCTGTAAAAGTAAGCAAAGTAGATATTTCGGATGGAGAAGAGCTGGAAGGTGCTCACATCCAGATCATTGACGGGGATGGGAATATCGTAGACGAGTGGGATTCCACTAAGGAAGCTCACGTTACCGAGAAACTGAAAATCGGTAAGACCTACACCCTTCGTGAGACGGTAGCTCCAGATGGATACTTACTTACAAATGACACTACATTTGTGCTGAAGGAAGACGGAACAGTTGATACCGAAAAGACAACAACTGTTTCCAAAGATGGCGTATTGCTGGTACAGGATAGCCTGGCAACATCCGCATCTATTGCAGTAACCAAGAGACTTACCTATGTAGGTGAAAATCTGGTAGCAAAAGATCAGACCTTCTACGTAGCCCTGTATTCCGATAAAGAATGCACAAAGAGAGTATCTGATGTAAAAGCTCTTGAGTTCAAGAATTCAAATGCTTCCACCGTAGTATTCTCAGAGAATATTAAGGCAGGAAAGACCTACTACATTGCAGAGTGTACAAAAGACGGAATTTCTCAGGTTATTGGAGCGCTTGCAGATGGAACCACCTATGAAGCAGTATTTGGCGATGGTAACTCCACAACAGTAACCGAAGCCGATGGAACAACAACGGTTTCCTTCGAAAACGTATTCAGCAGCTTCCCGCCAGACGGTTTCTACAGACAGGGCCAGCTGACAATTACTAAGAGAGTTCTGGGAGCAGACGGAGATACCAAGAACAGCGATAAAGTATTTTATGCAGGTATCTTTGATGACGCAGCTCATACACAGCTTTCACAGCAGGTTGAGCAGAATATTATCGAACTCAAGATGGATGGTGGTTACGAAGTAAGCGAGATTATCAATGTTGGTCTTGCCCAGCCAGGAACAAAGGTAACTCTGTACGTAACCGAAACCGATTCCAACGGAAAACCAATTGCAGGATCCGAAGACTTTGGATATAAAGTTTCCGTAAGTGCAGACTCCGTTACAATCGATGATACCAATATGACAGCAGAAGTAGTTATTACCAACCAGGAAGAAGCTACAGAGACCCCAACCCCAACACCTTCTTCCGATGACGGAAATGGCGGTGGTTCCGAAGATCATTCCAGCAGCTACGGCGGCAAATCACCGAAGACCGGAGATGACACACCGATCGGAACCTACCTGATGCTTCTCCTTGCAGCCGCAATGCTTGCTGCTGAGACAGAGAGACGCCGCAGAAGAAATAAAAGATAATAAGGCATGAAAAGGTTTCTGGCCAGATCAGAAACCATAACATGGCAGGTACAAAGGAAGGCGGTCCGCACACAAAGCGGATCGCCTTTTTCCTGAAAAAAAGTCAAAAAAACATCCTGAAGAAAGAGTTGACGAAACAGCCCTGCTGGTATAATGAAGTTAAATTAAAGGATATTACATTTGGAAATGGCTTAATAGATTTCAGGAGGTTTCCATTATGAGAAAGAATACATTAAAAAAAGCAATGGCAGTTATGATGTCAGCAGCAATGCTGGCCACTGGATATACAGCAGCTTCCGCAGAAGGTTTCACAGATGCTGAGACACTTGCGGAGATGGATGCTTTTAACGCAGGTGATGAAGCTGTATATGTAGAAGAAGTTCAGCCGGAGCTGACTCAGACAGAGGTTCAGCCAGAAGCTGTACAGACTGAGGAGGTTCAGGCAGAAGAAGCCCAGGAAGAGTTCCAGATAGAGGAATCTGCCCAGGAAGAAGAGGCTTTTGTTGATGGATTTACAGATGGCTCCTCAGAAGCTGAGACAGCTGAATTTACAGATGGAACAGGTGAAGTTGGCGAGGCAGAGGAAACTACAGCAGCTTACGATTTCCGTTTTGAGAACGAGGAAGTTATCATTACCGCAAAAGTTTTCGATGAGACAGCTCTTCCAGAAAACGCAGAAATGAACGCTGTAAAGCTTGAAGCTGGCAGCGAGAAATACGAAGAAGCAAAACAGGCTTCCATCAGAGACCTTGGCACAACAGAAGATGACGAGTACACCTTCTATGATGTAACCTTCACAGTAGACGGCACTGAGATCGAAGTTCCAGACGAAGCAGTTGTGATCAACATCGAGTTCAAAGATGTTGCAGCAGAAGAGAACACAACCCAGAGTGCTCTTCACATCCAGGAAACCGAGGAAGGCGTAGTAGCCCAGGACGTAACCGCAGAGTCCACAGACGGAACGCTGAAATCCGTAGGATTTAACTTCTAAAATTCAATAACAACAAGCAGACACAGGACTTTCTGAAAAATCGGAAGGTCCTTTTTATTTTCGCGAGCAACGAGCCAAAGTCCATGCATGCATGAGACCTTGGCGGCGGTCAGATATGCCCTTTTCTTCATTTATGCTGCTCCCGCCACGTCCGCGGGGAAACCCCATACACATTTTTAAAAGCCCGGGAGAAGTGGAGGGCGTTTTCGTAGCCTACGGCGGAGCCAATATCCCCTATAGATAAGGTGGTTAATTTCAGTAATTCCGCCGCTTTGGTCATTCGGTAATGAATAAGAAACTCCTGTGGAGAATGTCCTGTGCTGGCGCGGAAAATCCGTCCCAGATAGCTTCTGTTAATGCCGCATACAGCGGCCACATCCTCAATAGAAATATCATTTTGGAAGTTCTGTTCAATAAAATTAATCGTCTCTTTGATATAATAATCACTCATTTTACTGCTGGCGGCAGGCTGCGGCCTGGCAACAGATTGTGCAAGCAGATCTGCAAAAAGATAGAAATGTCCCATCAGATGAAAGGGGGATTGCTCTGAATTCTGAGAAATATAAATCAGTTCATCAGCCATCCTTTTCCGTGCTTCCCCAGACCGGGCAGCATAGACTGGAGCATCCTTGGAAAAGCCACAGACATTGAGAATTTCTGTAGTACGCAGTCCGTCAAACTCCACCCAGACATATTCCCAGGGTACCTGAATATCTGCCACATAAGTGGTGATCTGCCCGGGAAAAATCATAAAGCCCTGTCCACTTCGAATCTGGTAATTTATATTCTGTCCCTTGGAATTAGTTGCCATCAGGGTGCCGGTTCCGGAAATGACATAGTGAAAAAGATAGTGATTCCGCGTTGCTGGACCGAATAAATGCCCCGGGGTACACTTCTCATGGCCATATTGGTAAAGGCATAGATCAATGAAATTCTCGCTTGGGAAAATGTGAAAGTTGTTGTTCATATCTGGAAATCTCCTGTTCTATTTTTGAAAATCGTTTCTTTAACAGAATTTTAATAGTGTGATACCAGTGTCAAAAGAGCTTTTGACACTCATATCATAGTATTACTTAATCAAAATATGCTATAATACGATATTACATTTCATTATACCACAATAAAACATTATAAAGATATAAAACAAGAAAAATTAAGCTATTTAAGTGTTGATTATGGTATGTTATACTGGAACCAATAAGAGAAAGACAGATCCATTTACGCATTTAAAATTTGCCGTTACCACTTGGACAAGTAGTATTTTCAGCTCAGTTGATTTCGAGCTGCATATGAAAAAGAAGTAAATAAAAACATAACATAAAAGGAGGTCTCCACCCATGTCAATCACCTTCAACGAAACAACCCGAATCTTCACCCTTACCACCGCCCACACTACCTATCAGATGCAGGCAGATGCCAAGGGTTACCTTTTGCATCTGTATTACGGTGCCAGAACTGCGGGAGAGATGGATTATTTGCTGAACTATGCAGACCGTGGATTTTCTGGAAATCCCGATTCAGCAGGCAGCGACAGAACTTATTCTCTGGACGCTCTGCCGCAGGAATATCCCTCCCTTGGCACCGGTGATTTCCGTAATTATGCTGTAAATATCCAGAACGGGGACGGTTCCCAGTGCTGTAATCTGGTTTACATAAGCCATAAAATCACATCTGGAAAATATGCACTGAATGGACTTCCGGCCGTACGCGCCAGCGAAGATGAGGCAGAAACACTGGAGATTATTCTGGCAGATCTGGTCACAAAAGTGGAACTTCATCTGCTCTACGGAGTGCTGGAAAAGGAGGATATCATTACCAGAAGTGTAGTCATAAAAAACGCTGGAGAATCACAGATAATCATAAAAAAAGCCCAGTCTGCATGTCTGGATTTCCTTTACGGAGACTACGATCTGATCCAGTTTTATGGCAGACATGCCATGGAAAGAAACCTGGAACGTGTACCTGTTTCCCATGGAAGCATCCGCATTGGAAGCCGTCGTGGAAGCTCCAGCCACCAGCATAATCCTGGGGTAATCCTTGCAAGGAAAAACACAACTGAGGACAGCGGAAGCTGCTATGGAATGCTCTTTGTATACAGCGGAAATTTTCTGGCAGAAGCAGAAAAAGACCAGTATAACCAGACAAGGATCCAGATGGGACTGACTGATGAATTATTCGAATATCCGCTTGCCGCAGGGGCTGAGTTTACCGCACCAGAGGTCATTTTATCCTATACAAACAAAGGGCTGGCCAAGCTTTCCCAGCAGTATCACCATTGTATTATGAACCATATCTGCCAGGGAAAATACGTTCATGAGAACCGCCCGGTGCTGATCAACAGCTGGGAAGCTGCGTATTTCGACTTTACCGGAGACACCATCGTAGAACTTGCAAAGCAGGCAAAAGAGCTTGGAATTGACATGGTTGTTATGGATGACGGCTGGTTTGGAAAACGAAATGATGACAATTCTTCTCTGGGCGACTGGTATGTAAATGAGGAAAAATTAGGTGGAACTCTTGCCAATTTAATTCAACGGGTAAACGCGGAGGGCGTGAAATTTGGTATCTGGATCGAGCCGGAAATGGTAAGCGAAGACAGTGATCTTTACCGGGAACATCCGGACTGGGCAATTGCGATTCCAGGCCGCAAACCCATCCGTTCCAGAAACCAGCTGATCCTGGATTTTTCCAGAAAAGAAGTGCGGGATGAGATTTTCAAACGCATTTGTGACGTGTTAGACCAGGGAAATGTAGAGTATATCAAATGGGATATGAACCGCAGTATGGCGGATGTTTACGGCCCAAAGGTGACCTATGATTATGTTCTTGGAGTGTATGATTTCCTGGAAAAACTCACCAGACGATACCCGGATATTCTTATTGAAGGATGCAGCGGAGGCGGCGGAAGATTTGATGCCGGAATGCTGTATTATACCCCACAGATCTGGTGCAGTGACAATACAGACGCCATCAATCGCACCCGGATCCAGTATGGAACCTCCTTCTTTTATCCAGTAGCAGCAATGGGTTCCCATGTCTCCGCGGTGCCAAATCACCAGACCGGAAGAGTGACCAGCATGCACACAAGAGGCGTGGCAGCCATGTCCGGAACCTTTGGATATGAGCTGAATCCGGCACTTTTAAGTGCAGAAGAAAAAGCAGAAATCCGTACCCAGCTGGCGAAATACCGGGAGCACCAGGAACTGATCCGTGAGGGCAGTTATTACCGCCTTTCTGACCCGTTCCAGGACGAAATTTCTGCATGGATGGTGGTATCTGAAAACCAGGAACAGGCACTTGTAAGTGTGGTAAGACTGAGTGCCGAAGCCAATGCGCCAGCCACTTATGTGACCTTAAAAGGGCTTGCTGAGGATACTTTTTATCAGGACAAAACCACTGGAAAAGTGTATCCGGGCGCTGCCCTTATGGAGGCAGGAATGCTGCTTCCAGTGGCAAGGCGGGAGTATGAAGCATATCAGATTGTACTGCAAAAAGTGGAAGAAAAGTAAGGCTTTAAAGTAAAAACGCCAGAATATCAGAAGAACTTTTTTATAAGATCTTCTGTGTTCTGGCGTTTTTAGTTCATGAATTTTGATTAAGTGTCGTAGAGCATGTCTGAAAAATCATTCCCGCAATCTGCATGCTCCACTTTGCGGTATATTTTACAGAAAGTCTTTTATTGTATTTTCATATGTTCTGAGATATACTTTCAGTATTCTACATGGGATGTGGGGTGATGATGGTGGTTTCAATGGTTCCTTTTGGGCTTCTTTCTGGATTTGCCGGAGGCCGGGAAGTTCGGATTACAGAGCTGGATGAGACGGGATTTTGCTTCCGGATCTGGAAAAAGGATAACTGGAACATGGCTTCAGAAGAGCTGAAAATGTGCTTTTACGATATAGAGAATAGCGGTTACCGGGAACTGGAGATTTCGGAATATGACATACAAAGATGTGATGCAGCAGACATAGATCTCCAGGAATTTTACGTGAAATATAAGGTGAATGTGAAGGAAAAAGAGTATGCAAAGACGGTTCAGAGGCTTCTTTACCAGTACAATCGTTACATTCATCTGAAGCTGGAGGAAGACGACAGTACACTGGCGAAAAGTATGACCGGCTATCCAGGAGAACGGGATGTGGTAAAGTGCCGCAGCCTGGAAGAACAGATGAAAATCTGGCAGGAGGAGCTTAAAACAGGACCGGAGAGAGAAAGAAAGCCACTGCTGGAAGCTAGGCTTGGAAGAGAAAGTTGGTCATCGCTGAAAAATGCCCCCATGGAACTGGCTTTAGAGATAGATTGCCCGGAATTATACCAGGTATATTTAAGAAGCTCTTTAACAGACTTTTCGGAAATATTTGCAAAAAAAAGTATGGGAAGCTGTCGCAGTCTGATCAGAAACCGCCAGGTACCAGACCGCCTTTACATTGGAAATCAGTTCTGTCATCTATTGTTTCCTGGGAAGGAATTGCTGTTTCAAATGCTGGAAAAAGCAGCCGTGGAACAGGTGAAGAGCACCCTTGTTTTTTCATATATACGGGATTATATGCTAGATCAGGTACAGGCACTATTAGAAGAAGTGGACCGCTGGTGTGAACGCCGGCAGACTTGTATAGAGGTGGTTGTAAATGACTGGGGAATGGCGGATCTGGTAAAAAATAGGACCAGGAATCTGACTCCAAGTCTTGGAATATTGCTGAATAAACGTAAAAAAGATCCGCGGATCTTCTTCAAAAAAGGTGACCAAAGACTGTTTGAAAAGAACAATCTTAATGCTGGATTTTACCGCAATTTTCTAAAAGAAGAGTTTGGAATTGAGAGATTTGAATGGGAATCCTGCGGCTACGGACAGGAGTTTCCAGAGGGAAAAAACGGTCTGCATATTCCATTGTATCAGACCAATACCTCCCAGTATTGTCCCCTTCGGGCGGTCTGTCTGAATGGGGAAAGAGGCGCCCAGAAGCTGGCAAAATCTTGTCCTCATTACTGCGCAGAGCATGTATTTTTGTACCCGGAGCATCTGCATATGGTGGGAAGGTATAACTCTTTATTTGGAATTGATATGGAGGTTTTGAAGGACAGCAAACTGCTGGAGAGGTGTGCCAAAAAGGGCGTGGACAGGGTTGTGATAAGTGCTTTTCCCACACAGGGGAAGGATACGCTTTCCCCTTGATGTTATAGTATAAAAAGAAGGACGGGTTGAAAAAGGGATGAAAAACTGGATTGAAATAAAGAATTTTGAAGCACCGGAGCTGGATATTTATGCCAGACTTTCGGAGGTGCAGCTGTTAAGATACAAGGAACCAGAGCCAGGGCTTTTTATTGCGGAAAGTCCGAAGGTGATCCAGCGTGCGCTTACTGCCGGGTATGAACCCATTTCCTTTCTTGTGGAGCACAAGGATCTGGAAGGCGAAGCCCGGGAAATTCTGGAACAATTCCCGGAAATCCCGGTTTATACAGCAGAATATGAGGTACTGGTAAGGCTGACCGGCTTTGCGCTTACCCGGGGAATGCTTTGCGCTATGAAACGCCGGTGCTTGCCGTCTGTAGAAGAAATATGCAAGGATGCGCACAGAATTGCGGTGATGGAAAATGTGGTAAATCCAACAAATATAGGCGCCATTTTCCGCTCGGCAGCAGCCCTCCATATGGATGGAGTGCTTCTCACAGGTGGCTGCTGCGATCCTCTTTACCGCAGGGCTGCAAGGGTGAGCATGGGAACTGTTTTTCAGATTCCCTGGACTTATTTTCACAAGAAAATAGAGTGGCCTAAGGACGGAATGAAGCTTCTTGAGAAGCTTGGATTTAAGACAGTTGCAATGGCACTTCGGGATGATTCAGTGAGTATTGATGATCCCCAGCTTCTGGCAGAGGAAAAGCTGGCTATTATCCTGGGAACGGAGGGGGATGGACTGGCAAATGAGACCATTGCGGACTGTGATTACACGGTGAAAATCCCCATGTCCCATGATGTGGATTCCCTGAATGTGGCAGCAGCCAGTGCCGTGGCATTCTGGGAGCTGGGAAAGCGGAATTCGTGAGGCATACAGGATGAAAATAGTAGCAGGACTGGGTTCCATCGATGAATATAGAAGGTTTGCAGATGCTGGAGCAGATGAGTTCTTTTGCGGATATGTGCCGTACTCCTGGGCGAAAAAATATGGCACTGTACTGCCCCTGAACCGTCGGGAAGTACTTTGCTATAACGTACAGCTTGGGGCATTTAGTGAGCTGGAAATCCTGTCAGAACTGGTGAAAAAATACGGAAAACCGGTTCATCTCGCCTTTAATTCTTTGTATTATATCCCGGAGCAATACCCGGAAATTGGGGAGATTATAAGCAAATGCATGGAGCTTGGTTTTCTTAGCTATATCATTGCAGATCCGGCTTTAATGGTGTATTTGCGGGAAATAGGCATAAACTGTGAGATCCATTTAAGCGGTGAATGCGGCGAGGTGAACAGCCGGATGGTGGCTGCATTTGACAAAAAAATAGGGCTGAAGCGTGTGATTTTTCACAGGAAAAATACCTTTGAAGATATGAGAGCAGTTGCAGAAAAATGCGAAATTCCAGAACGGGAGGCTTTTGTATTAAATGAAATGTGCCAGTTTACAGGCGCCTTTTGCAACTCCTTACATTGCGATGAGATGGGGTATCTTTGCAGGGCTCCCTATGAATTGGGCACTATAAAAACTGTGAAAACGGATGGCCGGGGATTGGAAAAACCTGCTTTTGATCCTGATAAAATGGGATCTGTTTCCCAGTGGGAGCCGTCAGATCCTGCTTACGATCCTACGGGGTATCTCTGTGGCGAAACCGGCTGCGGCCTGTGCGCCCTGTACCAGCTGAAACAAGCTGGAATTACCCATTTAAAGCTTGTTGGACGGGGAAATTATACCGATTATATGGAAAAAGATATCCGCAATCTTCGGAATGCGTTGAGGCTGCTGGAGCAATCCGGGGATGAAGCTGAGTTCAAGTCAAAACTGAAATCCGGGATTTTTTCAGGTGGGTGCAGTGGAAATTGCTATTATCGTTAATAAGGCTGGAGTGTGCAAAAAATAGTCCCACAATTTGCATGCCCCACCAATTATGCCGTACATCCTGCAGGAATGATTTTTCAAACACGCTCTAGTGTTGTGGATATACGAATGGCGGATAGTAAGATATTTTTTATTTTATATCTTACTATCCGTCAACCTTTTTATCAGGCTATTTTATTATCCAATAGGCTCGAAATCTGCAGCTCCATGCTTGCACAGTGGGCAGATGTAGTCATCCGGGAGCTCGTCACCTTCGTAAATGTATCCGCAGACCTTGCAGACAAAGCCCTTTTTGCCCTCGGTTTCTGGCTGTGGTTTTACATTTTTCTGGTAATAGGTGTAGGTCATGGTGTCGAGATCATTCATTACGCGGGCCTCAGTAACGCTGCAGATAAACATGCCGTGTGTGCCAAGATCCACATACTGTTCAACCTTCAGGGACATAAATGCGTTGATATATTTGTCCAGAAATACCAGCCCGTTATCGGAACGGTAGACCTTCTGACCGGCAAATTTATCCACGCTGCGTCCTGTCTGGAAACCGAACTGCTGGAAGACGGAGAACGGTGCATCTACGGACAGACAGTTTACATTGAGAACGCCAGTCTGTTTGATCACATGGTGGGAATAGTTTGCCTTGTTGATGTTTACGGCAATGCGGTTTGGAGTATCGGTGAGCTGGGTCACAGTGTTAACAATCAGCCCGTTGTCTTTTTTGCCGTCATTGGAGGTAACTACATAAAGACCGTATCCGATTCTGAAAAGGGCTGTCATGTCATTTTTGTTCGCCAGCTCATCGCTCTGGGCAATGTATTCTTTGCAAAGCTCACCTGCCATGGCTTCCAGCTGATCCTTATTTTCCTGGTTCACAGCGGAAAGTACCTTTACGGTAGTGTCCAGCCAGTTGATCTTTTTGCATTTGGAAAGCATTTCTTTCATCACCTTCGCAGCCAGAGGCGCCCAGGAACCGTTTTCGATGATGCCGACGGTGCGGTTCTGGAAATTGTGCTCTACCAGACGGGTGATGTAGTCGTGCATAAACGGATAAATGCTTGCGTTATAAGTGGTGGTAGCCAGCACCAGCTTGCTGTAGCGGAACGCGTCGGACAAAGCCAGGGACATATCGTCTCTTGCAAGATCGTAGACAACAACCTTTGGACATCCTTTGCTGCGGAGTTTGTCAGCCAGCATTTCAACGGCTTTTTTTGTGTGGCCGTAAACGGAAGTGTAAGCGATTACAATGCCTTCGGTTTCTGGTGTGTAGGAAGACCAGGTGTCATAAAGTCCAATATAATGTCCAAGGTTCTCGGTAAGGACCGGTCCGTGAAGGGGGCAGATGGTCTGGATATCCAGTCCTGCGGCAACCTTCAGCAATTTCTGAACCTGTGGTCCGTATTTTCCAACGATTCCAATGAAATATCTGCGGGCCTCGTCGTCCCAGTCTTCTTCCACATCCAGGGCGCCGAATTTTCCAAAGCCGTCTGCGGAGAAAAGAACCTTATCAGTGCTGTCATAGGTTACCATAACTTCTGGCCAGTGTACCATTGGGGCAAAAACGAAGGTCAGGTTGTGGTTTCCAAGGTTGAGTGTGCCGCCGTTTGTAACTTCCAGCTTCTGTCCTTCCAGGTCGAGACCAAAGAAGTTCTGGATCATAGTGAAGGTTTTGGCGTTGGCAACAACAGTTGTTTCCGGATAAACCTTCAGAAAGTTTGCCACGTTTGCTGCGTGGTCGGGTTCCATGTGCTGCACGATCAGGTAGTCTGGCTTGCGGCCTTCCAGAATGCGGTCCAGGTTGTCCAGCCATTCATGAGTGAAGCTGGCATCTACGGTATCCATGACTGCTATTTTTTCATCCAGGATCACGTAGGAATTGTATGCCATGCCGTTTGGAACTTTGTACTGGCCTTCGAAAAGGTCGACCTGATGATCGTTTACGCCTGCGTAGCGGATAGTGTCTGTGATTTTCATATGGGGTTCGTCTCCTTTGTTATAAGATGGTTTATTGTGTGTGGTTTTGCGTGTGATTATTTATTTTTTAAGACTTTGTTATTTCCTTAACATAGTTTTAGTATATCAAATTTTGAAATAAAATCTGTTGCAAATACAACAAAAGGGTGTATTCTATAAAGGAAATATTGTGCGGTTTACAGTGGAATTGTTGCGAAAAAAGGCAAGGTTGAATTTAGCTGATAATATAGGAAATGGAGGAATGGCAAAAATGACCCCGGTGACACTTTTTTCATATATAACCCCGGAAGAACAGGAGCGCATGCGCGTCTGCTTCTGTATGCGTGAGGTGACTTATCAGAATAATGAGACGATCATGGAATATGCCAGTTCCATGAAAAAAATTGGCCTGATCCTGGAAGGTCAGGCAGCTCTTTATTGCTGTGATGAAGAAGGAAACCAGTATATGCTGGATGATCTGAAAAAGGACAGTGTTTTCGGCGAACCCTTTCTTTTGCCCGAGGAATCCCAGCATTATTATGTCTGTGCAAAAGCAGCCACAAAAGTGCTGTTTATTAATTATGAGCATGTGATCAAGCGTTGTGAAAATGCCTGCCGCTTTCACAGCCAGCTGGTAAGCAACCTGCTTCAGATGATCGCCATGCGCGCCAGCCAGCAGGCCAGCCGGATCTACGTACTGTCAAGGAATAGTACCCGAAAGAAGATCATGGCATATTTAAACTCCATCGCCACTGAAAAACAGACCAAAACCTTCATCCTTCCCATGTCCTACACCACCCTGGCAGAATACCTCAGCGTAGACCGCAGCGCTATGATGAGAGAACTGAAGAACCTGGTGGATGAAGGAATCATAGAGCGGGATGGGAAGAAGCTGCGGCTTCTATAGAGGTTTTTAAGAACCCGAAACGGTTTGCAGATCTTTTAAATGGCTATTTTTTCAATGGAGCTGAAGTGGCTCATTGGGAAAGCTACAGAATCAGAGAAAATATTACTGGTGAACGATGTTAATAATATTTTGTTGCAGGAAAATTCTCTAAAATCCAGTTGACGTAACCCAATTTCTACAACATAATATAACCATAATCGTTGCCAGGCAAAGTCTGCGCAGCAGAAGTGAAACAAAACGGAGGTTTTTACATGAAGGTATTAAATTACGGCTCACTAAACGTAGATTACGTCTATTCCGTAGACCACATCATCATTGGAGGAGAGACCCAGCATTCTTCTAAACTGGAGGTTTTCAGCGGTGGCAAGGGCTTGAATCAGTCTATTGCGCTGGCGAAGGCAGGGGTGCCGGTTTATCATGCGGGAATCGTGGGAAACGACGGAGACATTCTTCTTGAGGCTTGCAGGGAAGCTGGCGTAAACACCAAATATATCCGCAGACTTCCGGTAAAAGGCGGCCATACCATGATTCAGGTGGACAAGAATGCCCAGAACTGTATCATTCTTTACGGCGGAACCAACCAGATGCAGACAAAGGAATTTGTAGATGAGGTTCTGGCTGATTTCGGCGAAGGAGATTACCTGATCCTGCAGAACGAGATCAATATGCTGGACTATATCATCGACCAGGCTTATGAGAAAAAGATGAAGATCGTCATGAACCCGTCACCTTTTGATGACAAGCTGAGCACCTGCGATCTCAGCAAGGTTTATCTGTTTCTGGTAAATGAGATCGAGGGCGAGCAGATCACTGGCTGCAAGGATAAAGACCAGATCTTAGATGCCATGGCTGCGAAATTCCCCAATGCACGCTTCGTGCTTACCCTTGGAAGCAACGGCGCTGTTTACTACGACGGCAAAGAAAAAGTATTCCAGGACATTTTCAAGGTAAAAGCTGTGGACACCACTGCGGCTGGTGATACTTTCACCGGATATTTCATTGCAGCAGCTATCGAGGGCAGATCCATCCAGGAAGCGCTGAGAATGGCTGCAAAAGCATCTTCCATTGCGGTTTCAAGACCAGGCGCCACACCGTCTATTCCGAGAGTGGAGGAAGTGAAGAAAGAGCTGGGGATGCTGTAATTAAGAACAATATAAGATGGCATCTGCAGCGGTCTGTCAATTATAAATGATATAAAGAGAAGGATCCTCATGGGAGCGGACATAAATCCGCTCCCATAATTTATGCGAGGCAGCCGTCAAAGTCCATGCTTGCATGAGACCCTAGAGCGTGTTTGAAAAATCATTCCCGCAATCTGCACGCTCCACTTTGCGGTATATTTCGCCTGAATTCGGTTGTTGTAGCCCGCTACGACGCCCTCATCCGGGCAAAATCTCCCACAAATTGTGACGCACATCTTGCAGAAAGCCTTTTTCAAACACGCTCTAGCGGTTGTCTCGTTTTTGTAAGTAATAAACCTAATCACCCACCAACCGCAACGAGCCAAATTCACATAAAAGGTTTTACATACTGTTTATAAATGTTTATATAAATGTTTACATAGACAAACGGCCAAAAAGTTAAAAACACTACCACTTTATAGTAAATACTTACTAAAAACAATACAAAAACCTTGTACATTCATACAAAATAACATATAAAACTAAAATGGTTATTGAAATGTTTATGCAAATGTTTATAATGAAATTATCAACAGTTCGGAGAGCACCGAACAATATCAAACATATTTTTTCAAGGAGGACGTATTTATGAAAGCAAGAAAAGCAATGGCATTAGCTATGACAGCAACAATGGTTGGAGGTTTAATGACAGTTCCGGTAATGGCTGAGGATAACGCTGAGTTACTTCCAGGCGGCGGAAGCAATATCATCTACTGCATCACACCTTCCACATCCAACCCATTCTTCAACACAGAGCAGGTAATCGCGAAAGAGAAAGCTGAAGAACTTGGATACGAAGTAAAATGTGCTTCCCACGATG
>ENA-UOJJ01003290-UOJJ01003290.1-human-gut-metagenome-genome-assembly--contig:-CS66-NODE-3290-length-17782-cov-5.072263_pt1 | contig 17782 bp, 15 predicted proteins | sample MGYA00242343_ERZ723890 | MGnify/ENA metagenome assembly ERZ723890 | reverse complement strand
GTTCAGGAGAGTGGATCGAATGGGACGGTGGTGGCTACGGAGGCGCCAGCTGTTGAAGCGGTGAGTGCTGAGGCTGCGGCTGCTGCTCCTGAAGCGGTTCCTAATGCTGCTTCTGAAGCGGTTCCGACTGAAGCGGCTCCTGTTGAAACTGCTCCTGTTGAAACTGCTCCTGTTGAAACTGCTCCTACTGAATCCACTTCCATTAAATCCACAACCACCACATCACCCACCATCGACATCGATGCGGAACTCGCTCGTCGCGAAGAGCGCGCAAAGCGGTTCGGAGGCGCCTTTGACCGCGAACAATGCAGAGAGCAGCTGCTGAAGCAACAACAACAGGTGGCGGCAGTTTCCCTCCGCGAGACCCGTCGCGCCCGCTTCGGCGCCAGCGACGCGGAGAAGAAGCAGCAGCGAGAAGCACGGTTCGGAGCGACGAAGGCAAATGCAGAATCTGTCGACGATGCGGTGAAGGCGGCGCGAATCGCCAAGTTTGGTCAGGTGGACATGTCGCGCTTCGAGCGGAAACGTTCGCAGCCTCTCGCGCGGGGTCGGAAGAGTCGTCGTTTCCATTGACGTGTTTGTTTATGAGACATCATGGAGTTTGATAAGGTTGTCAATTTGATAGGTCATACTCACTTCTTCCAACAAACAACCAACATGATTGGCAAACGACGCATGCCGGTGCGATCGCACAGATTGGCGAGCACCGTGAAGTACTTGAGCTCATAATCGCTCTGTGGCACCAGACGATCCATCTCCTCCACCGCCGCGTAGTAGCACTGCGTGTTCTTCACACGCTCCACGGGCGTCATCATCTCCTCGAACAGCTCCTCTCCCACCGTGCGCGCAACCACCGCGTGAATCAGACGATCCGTCACCTCGCGAATCTTCGCCTCCTCCGCGTACTCCATCATCACGCTCTGACGCAGCTCGTAGCTCAGGTCCGTGCGACCCAGCAGACTCGCCAGCGACATCAACTTGTTGTCGCGCGTGTCCCAGAAAGTGCTCGGCGTCGCACGCACCTCCGAGGGACGCACGATCTTCTTGTTCACGCCGAAGAAGGCAGCCAGCGTCTCGTTGCGGAAGACCGTCGAAGCCCACTGCTTCGGCTTGCTCTTCTTCATAGCGTCGGAAATGTACTTGAACTGCTCGTCGAAGGTGTCGGCGCCACCATTCTCATCCATATCCTTCATATACGCATAGCCGAACTCCTCCGACAGACAGGCACCGATGTGCTTTCCGTGGGCCATATCCTCAGGAGGGCAGAAGCAAGCCCAGCCAGAGACAGCGGCGTCGGTGGAGGTGACGACATAGATGTTCAGGTCGTCGGGGAAATCCGTCATCATCGTCGCAGAGTCGCAAGCCTCCAGATAGAACACCAGCTCGCTGAACATCTTCTTGTCGTGCATCTTGATCAGAACCTCCTGGAGCTCCTCCTTCTTCACACGGTCGTCAATCAGGGCAATCAGATTGGGGGCACCGTGATCGTAGTAGTTGATGAACACCTTGTCCTCCGAAGTGGACTTCAGAACCTTCTTTCCGCTTCCGTCCTCAATGCCGAGAAGGCAGTTGAACAGAGCCTCCTTCGTGATCTCCTTCTCTCTGTAGTCAATCACCAGTCCCTCGTAGTAGTCCTTCGCGTCGTCTCCAGGAAGGTTGTACAGTTTTCCGGGGAAGGGATTCTTCTTGCTGTTGGCCACATCGTCGTAGTCGAACACAATGATGTGCTCGGGCTTCACACCGTAATCCAGATACTGATGGTACTGGTGGGCGATGTTCGCCTGGTGACGGTAGTTCGAGTAAGAGTTGGAACCGCCGATGATCACAGCCCAGTTATCAGCGGCAGCCAGTCCGAGAAGGACGGCAAACAAGGCAAAAGCAGGAACGTATCTCATTCTTTCACTTACAATAGAGTAATGTATGGAATAGACAGGATATCCTGACGCAGATTCAAATCTGGATCCACGTTTCCACGAAATACAATTGTACAAACAATCAACTTGCTCATTTCCTCCATTCACAAATGAAAGTGATAGAACAAACACATCATTGTTCTCGCTTAATCGCATCCAACATCGGCTTGATCATCTTCTGCTGCTCTTCCTTGACCGACTCTTCACCCATTTCCTCCCTCAGCTTCCGCACCTCATCTTGCATGTCATCCAGCAGACCCAGCTCCACGTCTCCTATGAAATCGGAAAGCACCGATGAATCGATTCCCGCCGTACAATTCTCGTAAATGTTCTGCGCATGCGTGTTCTGGACATGATGTCCATTCTACCTCTCATCCTCCATCTCCTCTCCCACAATCACCGAATCTGGCTTCTGCACCACCCCCTCGATCATTCCCTTGCACACGCCGTTGATGTCGAAGATGCCGCCTCCCGCCATTCCCATCGGCACCGGCTCCTTCGTCATGATCATCGATCGACCTTCTCTGCTCCTCAACACGCGTCCTTCCACCGTCTGCCCATCATCCATCCATCATGAACTCACGTGAGGAATCATCAGCGAAATGTCACGACCGGAGGCGTCTACGCGGATTTCGCGACGATGACCCACGAGCAACACAGGCTACGATTGATGACGGATGAAGCACCCACTTCGCCACTCTGAGGCGTTTCCTCGCTGAGGTCGCACGCCAATACCGTGTTGTAGGGAGCGGAGTCGGGTCGCATGGTGTGATGTGAGGTGCGTGTCGCCGACTGACTTGTGGATGTTTCAATAAAGGAATCGATTTCATCGAGCGTCGAGGGAAGCGTGTTCTCCTTCTTCGTGGTCTCTTCCTCGGGAGTGTCCATTCCGTAGAGTTTCAGTGATATCAACGCCTCCTCTTCTTTGTGCAGATGGAAACAGCAAACGTCGCGGAACTCGTGAGCAATCAGTTGACTGTGAACACCGATACGATTTGTCACGCGACCGCTGGCCTACAGTTTATGCAGTGTATAATAAATACATCGCGGAACTCTGCTGTTACAATCACATTGTCCTCAGTCACATCCTTCAACCACGGAAATGCGGAGTCTATATCACAGAGGGAAGGATACAATTACCAGGAAAGTAGGATTTGAAGAGATAGGGTGCGACGATGTGGAACGGCGTAACGAAGTGGTACTTGTACTCATACTGCCGATTTGCAATGAACGGAAGACACGACGACATCGCCAATACCTCAAACCGATCCATGCCCTATCAAATCACTCTCCAACGACGCTTCCTTCCTTCTCTGGAATGTGGTACCACGACGTCACTGTCATCACGTTCTTTTGAACACTCTTCTTGATCGCGTTTAGCATGCTCATTCTATGTCATTACTGTACTTCGGGCACCACCCACATGCAAACACAAGCGTAATCGCTACCAAGAAAACGAAATGATGTCCAACAAACAGCTCAGAAGACATAAAAGCACAGAACTAAACAAGAAGAACCGCATTGATGCATCCATCCAACTCTGGATTGTTCGTCACCTGCGCGTACTTTCCTACACCTCACTCCCATTCTCCACACTTACCCCACACGACCTTTCCAGATTCCGTGACCAAACCGAGGTCGCTCACATTCACCTCAATGATGGTTCCCTTCGTGATCACGCCCAGCTCCGAGTAGAGCTTGCTCTGCGGGTTCTTCTTCACGCCAATAATGTCCAGGTAGAAAGTGGTCTTCAATTCGGGATGCGTCACATGCGCCTTCTTGAATCGCAAACCCGTCGGACGAATGAAGCGCTCGTACTTTGGCGGTTTGCGCGTGAATCCCTCACCCACAAAGGTCACCTTCGTGATCATACGCTTCCACTGGTTCTGCTTCTTCTTTCCCGTCGCAAGCACACGGAACATCTCCGCATCCGCAATCGGGGTCACCTTCGGAATCGGAACCGTCCACTTTCCGGCCTTCTCCTTACGCTTCTGCTTCACCGTGTTGCTCAGAATCTTCGATCGCGAAACACCCTCACGATCAAGCAGATACGTAGGAAGAGCTCCCTCGGGATTGGCCTCGGTCGTGGCGTGCTTGTTCGTGCGTTCCTCGTGCATCTTGATCCTATTTCTTACCAGACTACGAAATGCACTACTCCTTGCGCATTGCCGCCTTCTCCTTGTATCTCTTGGCGCTGTGCAACTTGGCCTTAATACCACGGATCTTCTGAGCGTATTTGGCGCTCTCATGTCCTGCGCGTGCCTCCTTCTTTCTCCTACCCATGAATATGGACAGTAATACTCACTTCTTCTCATAGTAGTCCATACGAACTCCATTCCTCTTCTGGAACAGCTCGATGTGCTCGTTCTGCGGCTACGCGTGTCAGGAGTGTTGTGCAGGTCCTACCATGTCTTTGTGCTACGAAAAGAGGAGTTCGAGAGTGTTTGTTTGAGTTGAAGAAATGGGCGTTTCAGTGAGGAGTTGGAATGGGTGTGGGGGATGAGTATGGAGGGGATGGAATTGAGTGAAGGGAAAGGTGGTATGAGATTCGTTGGTGATGATGACAAAGAGTGGTTGTTCCAATCAAACAGAGTCATTCCTATGTGTTCCAAAGATCCAGAGAACTCGCCTTAATAGCTGACTTGAGATCATCCGCATCGAACGCTGAATAGATACAAGAAGACGTACTTATTGCACCAACAGAAGATGTGTATCGGAAACTCTCTATGCCCACCTGAATACCGTGCTGCGCTAATTCCGGGAGGTCTACATCAACACATCCCATCGCAATCACCTTTCAGCGTGACGGAGCCAACGAACTCAAAGTTCTCTCCTTCTCCCTTGAAGACTGTCAACGAAGGAAGATCTATCGACTCACCCACCTCTCCCGCTCGCACTCTTCATGACCAGTGTATTCGCGTATTTGCTATAGTCTTCGCATCTGTTTTGGCCATCGCAGTTGAAGGCGCAGTACTCGAGCTTGATGGACTGCAGTTTGGGAAGGTCTGAATGAGTGACTCAATTCTTTTCCCACCCTCAAACACTGCCGACCGACAGTCGAAGAAGGACGAGTTGCCGCATTTGATCGATTTGAGACTGGGGAGGTCTGTGGTTTGAATCCTCCAATCAGTCGCACTTTTGAACGTGATGGCTGTGGTTTCAAAGAAATTCTCGTCGCCGAGCTCCACCGTCTGCAGCGACGGAAAAGCCTTCAGCTCGAACGATTTGCAGTGTTCAAAGGATTCGGGACCAATTTGAATGGATTTGAGTTTGGGACAGTTTGAAAGGGAAAAGGAGCACGTTTCGTTTCTGTAGCAGTAACTCCCGATTCGCAGTTTCTGCAGCTCCCCGTAGCCGTTCAGCTCGAAACGAGCCTCCGGAAGCCCGCTGTGATCTGCGAGAACGAGCGTTCGCAGCGACGAGGACGCGTTGACGGACGAACTGGACAGCTGGAAGCGCTGGACGCGGAGATTCTTCACGGTCGTGGGAACGGAGTCGGCTTCTCGTTCGCTCAAAACAAGGGAATTCGCCACGGAGGGGAGTTTGGAGCCGTAGAGAAGATACTCCTCGAACTCCTGGGCGTCTGGGTGAAAAGGAGAGAAAGAGACTACTGGAGGTTTGGAGCGTGTGGATGTATCGGAAGCATCGCTTGTCGAAGTCGATTCTCCTCGCCTTCAGAAGGGGAATATCTAATGGGAAATGGGATAAATAGAATACTCTCCAACGTCACAAAACCCATGTTTCGGAAGTGCCACTGATAACCTTTCAGCGACTTCAGGGAAGGGAGATCTGTCATTCAGCCATCCATTCATGTCCACTTCGCATGATCAGCGTGTTGGTGTAATAGTAAGGTTCTTCCTTCGTCATTTTCTGCTCATCGTTATAATCGCCTTGCAAGGCACAGTCGCTGAGTTTTATGGTTTCCAGGCTGGGCAAGTCTAATCGATCAACTCAGTCGTTTCCATACTCTCAAACACGACAGACTGGCATTCCGAGAGGGCTTCACAGCCAATTACGAGAGACGTGAGTTGAGGAAGATCTGTGGATGAGTGAAGGCAAGTAAGGAAACCAATCAAGGAAAACGACTTCAACGACTGGAAACAATCATCTTTCATTTCAATGATCTTCAATGAAGGGAGATTCCGCAAGGAGAAGAAGTGATAATCGAGGAAGGAATGCTGTCCGATCCTGATGGCTTCAAGTTTCGGACAATTGATGATTCGGAAACATCCGTAAACAGAGTTGTTGCCTGGAGAATATACATAACCGGGATGAGTGAGAGCGTCCTCTCCAATGGCAACACGCTCTAAACTACTCAATCCATCCAGTTGAAAGTGATGAACATTGACAAGGGATTTACAATTAATACCAATGGTAGTCAAGTAATAAAACCAAGAAGGAATGATGAAGAAGTTGACTTCACTGTGCGTGTTGGGAAGAACGATCGCTTCACTCCCTAGCGAATCGATCGTATTGTTGTCATCAATCAAATAGGAATGGTCATTCTTCCACATATCATCCACTTTGATGTCTCCATTTCGATCATACACAATTCCGCATCCAAACCGTTTGTCTTCAAAGAAGCATCCATCGTATTTCACCTTCTCAATATCCTTGTAATACTCCTTTCCGTAACAACTCTTCAATCCATTCATCATGAATCCCTCATACTCTTTCTTTCCCTCTTCATTGAAGAGAATGCCATATCCAAACGGTTTTCCGTTCCTCACGCTTCCTTCCCATCGTCTTCCATTTGCGTTCAGATCGATACAACGAATCTCACTCGAAATCACTTCCCACTTGTCATTCTCGCAATATCGTGTTTCACAACTCGTCAAGTCTCCTTCCATCACATAATTCTCCTCCTCGCTGAACTTGATCGCATAGTACTTCCGATCCACTTCATTCACCCCATACTCCTTCCCACTGTCGATGTCATAGAGTGTGATGCCGGTGTTCTTCTCATCTTCCATCAGTGCCTTCATATGGTTGTACACGCTCAGTCCCGTATTCCACATCCCATTCGCGATTGAATCGCATTTCATCACCTTCGTTTTCTCTCCCTTTTCATCATACAGAATGACCGAACCATCTCGATACTCTCGAATCACGCGCTTCTTCATTCCCTTCTCATACAGCGATTCACCCGTCCAGTTTCCATTCTCATACTCCAAACAACGACCGTTCTTGTCTCGCGACGAACCATCATACTGAGCAATACTCAATAGCAAATAATCCGACATTCTCCTTTCCTCGTAGTATCCTTTCATTGTCTTGCTTCTCACCAATTCCGAGTACGCTTCTCCATTCCGATAGTACCCCATCCAAACCACATTGCCGTTATGGTCATACTCTGTGAACAAACCCGTTTCGATCCCATTGTTTAAATGACCTCTCAGTTGGACAATTCCATCTCTGAACAACTGTTCAACGATACCACTTAACAATCCATTCTTGTACTCCACTCTTGTATAGGATGAGTATTCGCTTCCACGAATAACGGCCATGCCTTCTCTTTTCCCATTTACCATTGGAACCGTCATTGTACACGCAGGACGATTGAAGTGAACGAAGCATTCACCGTTTCGACCATCCGGAGGTAGATCGACACTCTTTTCAACAAGATCGTGAAAAAAACCTTCACTCGGTGGGTTATTTATGGATTGAACAGGAATACTCATGAAAGTGAGGAGATGTGTTGCAATCGTGTTCTGGGCTATTCATAAACGACATAAGTAACATCAATTTCTCTCCAACAAACACCCCACTCACACCTCTCATAGAACACCAAGTAACACTCTCCCACCGGCGCCTCCTCCGCTGCCACCACTTCCTCGTCGTTGCACAACACCCATCCATTCACACCCTCCGCCTTGTACACCGCCACATAGTGACCGAAATCCGCCCGTTTCCCACGATGCAGACACGCCGATCGCAACCGATATCTCGCTCCACCAACCAACAACTCCTCTTCCGGAACAACCGAAACGCCGTTTTTCCTCACCTCGAAGTCCGGTGGGAGCACAAGGAATCGATTCACACGCACCACCAACACTTCCGGCAGCTGCTCGATCACCTGCTCGCGTACGCGAACCGAATCTATCTCACACTTCCCGTCATCGCCCACCTTGCCCACATACCCCACATTTTCCCTCCACACACTCTCCCTCCAAACTCCGATCCACCAATTCACCCAGTTTTTGTTCATCGGGCGTTTCAGGCACCTGGACCGTTACGCCGATTTCCTCGTCCATTCCGCCGTCTCCCGTCGCATCGCATGCCAAACACTACTTCTCACCCCCTGGGTTGCCCCACCCTCAGCACGAAACGGCTCCTCAGCGTCACCAGACGCGTCATTCCCGCCAACTCGATTCCCGCCAACACCACCGCCAGCCATTCGTAGCAATCTCGTCCCAATATCCCCCTGATTTGTACCTTGTTGACCGGAAGCGAACGATTGCGCCACTTTTGCGACAGCGTGGCGCAACATCCATGGCGCAATTTTGGCGCAATTGTACAATGCGAACGCCACCTTCACGAACTGACACGTGATACAGTCCGGGGCGTTTCGTTTGCAGTTACGCAGATGATTGGCTCCTTCCGCTTCGATCAGACGTTTCACCGGAACACAATTCAAAAACGCCTGTAAAACGGATGCCATGTAGCAGGTGTTGCCAATGTTGATGAAACTGCCCGCGGGAAATGGCGGGAAGGAAACGCCCTTCGCATCGGTCTGTCAGTCATTCAAATTCAAATCTCCCGCCATTTCAAAACGGAACAGCTGATTGGCTTGCAGACTCATTTCCGCTAATGAGGCTTCGCGTCGCTGTCCCAAAACACCCACGATTTTGCCTCCCTCCAACACGCCCATTTTCGTGAGGATTTCCATCACTCCGTCCAACGCCACATCTCCGTAGTTGTACTGGGGCGTTTCGTCGCAGAGGTAGCAATGGGTATCGACATTGCCCTAGGTGAAACTCCCTCCAAAATGGCACCTCCGTCAACGAGGCGACGCGAACAGCCAAGGAATGACCGGTTTCTTGGAAGTGGCGGAATGCATGTCCATGGCTTGATGTGATGAATCCCTCCAACACGTATCTGGAAGACCTCCCGCCGATGCCTGGTCGCGTCCACAGTGGAATTTGCCGCATTCCAGACACAACCACAGATTGCGATCGAGATCACAATCTTCACAATGTGTGGCTATGTTTCAGAATTAGAGAATACTTGTACAGGTTACGCGGGGACAGGGCTCGGGAAGACGGTAGGCGAGACAGTGGGGACATGGCTTCAATGTCTCTTCCCACGACTGCATTTCCGTCTTCTTTTCTCCGGAAATGCTGCGGAGAATGCGATTCACGAGGGGATCCAACTACATCGAAGAGACGGATGACATGGACTGAATCGGGACAGGGGTAGATGGCGTTACACTGGATGCAATACAGAGAAGAGGACGTTTCACGGGGAGGATCCACGTCTTGATAACCTCCGGGGACATTAATGCCCAGTTTCGTCACCGGCTGGGGATCGACGGGGAGACGACGACGGTGAATACGAAGGAAGAGCGAGTGACCTGTTTTGTCAAAGTGGAGACGATTGTGGTTGTTCGATCCGGTGCAGAATCCGAGATAGCAGTTCAAGCAGACGTCGATTCCATCGTTTTGTTCCTTCAGTGAAGGGGAGAGAAGAAGGGTACGCAGTTGTCGCAGCAATACACGCACTCCTCGTGGTACACAAGTGTTTCTGGCTTGAGATCCTTAATCTACGAGTGAATCGGAGGCGAAGTGTTCACATTGCCAGAACAGTGAGCACAGACGGATGGCATATTGTCGGAAGGACTCTCGTTTGGCTGTTCCATTTGTATCGGTGCTCCTCCTCTATTCGTTCATGACTCGTGTGTTATCGAAATACCTCTCGAAAAAGAGTTCAATCGCTAGAAGATGACAAAGTACAATCGTTTCCTACCTGTATTCAGTTCCCAGCCACATGCATCCAGATACGCCTGCGCAATGTCCAGATCGCATCCACACATTTCACTGAAGTTCAGAACAAGCTCTTGGTGAATGGCATCCATGGTGAGGAGAATAAGAATGAAGGAAATTGGATAGAGAATGGAGAATGTGTTGCAATATCAATTCTATTGGAATGTCAAGTTGTCAAATCAGGTCAATCATGTGAAACCGATTCAATCCATTCTACTCCTTATGATTTCATCAGCTTCACCATCCATTCCTACCGCACACTCTCTCTTCTCCCAAGCCATCATCCTTGATAATCAAACACCACTGAACACCCATCAACAACTCGCATTTCGATTGCTTTTGAATTCAATTTCCTCATCGTACGTATTGTCGACACGACCACCTCACGTTTCTAGAAGAGGGTTGACAACTCATCGTTGCGTCGCTAGAAATGGATTTCAGAGTCGGCTACAACTATCGCCTTGGAAGGAAAATCGGGAGCGGATCCTTTGGAGACATTTATCTCGGGACCGACATTTCCACATGTGAGAAGTGCATGCGAGGAATTGTAATGGAATAGGCGAAGAGGTGGCGATCAAACTGGAACCCGTAGACTCCAAAAGTCCCCAATTGGGTTTTGAGTACAAGGTGTATCGTCAGTTGAAGGGCGGAGTGGGCATTCCGTCCGTGTACTATTATGGCGTGGAGGGTAATTTCAACGTGATGGTGATGGAGTTGCTGGGACCGAGTTTGGAGGACCTGTTTAACTACTGCAACCGGCGCTTCTCCCTGAAGACAGTGTGCATGATTGCGCAGGAACTGATTCTCCGACTGGAGTATCTCCACAGCAAGAACTACATTCATCGCGACGTGAAACCCGACAACTTTGTGATCGGTTTGGGAAAAAAGGCGAACATCCTCCACATCATCGATCTCGGTTTGAGCAAACGATACCGCAATCCGCTCACGAAGGCTCACATTCCGTAAGCATACCATTTTCAAATGATCCAAGATATCGCGAAGACAAGTCATTAACCGGCACTCCGCGCTACGCATCTCTGGGGAATCACCTCGGCATGGAGCAAAGCAGACGAGACGACTTGGAGTCTCTCGGATACATTTTCCTCTATTTCCTGAAGGGGAAGCTTCCGTGGCAGGGAATGAAAGCAGAGACGAAGAAGGAAAAATACGCAAAGATCATGGAGAAGAAGATTGAGGTGATGGTGATTCATGACTTCGATGTAGATGTCGATGGCAGAATTGTGTGCAGGACAGCCGGATGAGTTCAAAGTGTATTTAGAGTATTGTCGCGCGTTGCGATTTGAGGATTGTCCCAACTACGACTATCTGCGTCGTTTATTCCAGGATTTGATGAAGCGGAAGGTGAGAAATGGATTTGGGAAATGAGTTGAAGCAACTGGTGGATGATGGCATCTTCGACTGGATGAACGAATCGATCGCGCATAATCCATCGGCGCTTCCGCGTCATTGCATCGATACGAACGGCGGCTTGCGCAAGGATTTGCTGCGACCGGCGCCGCAAGCGTATCGTGAGAGTCTCTCGATTGCCGGTAGGTGTGTTGAAAATGAATCATTTGAGATGTGATTAAGAAGGAGAACGTGCAGTCGAGCATTCCTGCCGTTACATCCCGAAGTGATGGGATGATGAAGTAGGATTGGAGGTGGAGTGAGAAACAGAAGTGAGAATGACGCCAAGTCTTCTCCACAGCAACGATTAGCAGGAAAAGGAACGGGAGTGGAGACATCAGCGGGAAGTGGGCGCATCGCGTCGGTGGTTCAGCCGATAAACAAATCAAATACAGGAAATACACAGAATGCCAATGCAAAGGGATCGAGTCGCATGGGCACATTTCGACGATTGTGGCATATCGATCGGAATACGGGTTGATCGCTGTTGAATACTGTTTGTTGGAACGGTATGGATGAATTGTGATGATGCAATTCTCTTCTCCATAAAACAAACAATTGCTCAAAAGGCATTTCACTTCTTAAAAGGCAACGTAATTCCCAACTCCTCCTCCGTCTCCAGTCCGATCATTTCCTGTTTCTCATACTCTCCTCATTCTCCTACACACACCTCCTGGTCCTTCTTCTCCATGCTGTCCGCGATGTTCCCGACCATCTCTCGACACTGACTCCTCCGCTGTCTCCAGATCTTTTGCACACGAACCACTTCGTTCCGCAGGGATTCCAGCTCCTTCGGATCGATCATCTCCGCTCTGGATATGATTCCATTCCTCCTATCTCACCCCTGTAATGAGTTCACATGTGCCGTCATCTGCTCCGTTTCCGCCTTCATTGACTCGATTGCCTTGCTCAACTCTTCATCGGTTAGCGATGAATCCAGTTCTTTTAGTTCTATTCTTCAGCACACAATACAATACAAACGATTCCGAAGCATCCCCACTTCGCCTTGGAGCGACTTCACCGACTCTTCCAACGACTCAATCTCCTCGTCCATCGTCTTCAACTCGGCTTCGCTGACGGAGGGGAACTGACTCTGATCGGCGAAATACACCTTGAACTTTCCGAACTCCTTCTCGATGATCTTGCCTCTGCAGTGATAATCACACTCAAAACCCACTCCTGCGCCAACTGCGCCAAGATGCGAACGACAAAGGTCTTCTTGACCGTCTTGTGAAGGTTGTCGAAGATGGTTTGTGCGTTGAACGGCTTGTTTTGCTCGTTGATGTACTGAAGCACGACTCCATACCCCTCTTTCTCCGTATACTCCTTCTTGGAAGCTGTCTTGCTCGTTCCCTCCTTTGTTTTCTTGGTTGCCTCTTCATGTCATCAACACGGAACTCTTCCACTCTTTGTCGTTGTGGAAGCACTTCCTGCCTTTGATTTCTTCGCTGGTTTCACCGGACTGCGACTTTCCGGAGTACTTCGCTTTTTCGACTGCGATTTGTTGTCATCCATGAAGTCTTCCTATTGTATTACTCTGCTTGCTGTCGTACATCATCGCTGGTTAATCCAAGATCGTCCTCCTTGTAGTCTCCCTCGCTGTCTGTTCCGGGATCCGTGAAATCGTCTTCGTTTGTCATTGGATAGAATTGAGATGGGAAATGAAAGCGCGGCAAAAGAAGACGAAGTAGGGTAGGGGTCAATTGGTGGAGTGGGGCCCATTAATACCTTAGAATGACATCGCTCTATCCAAAACAGAATCATGTTGCATCATTCAAACAAACACAACGAACTGTAAACAATTCAGTGAAACTTATCTAAATCACTGGCTCATCTCCACCACCAAATCTCCCGCGTCAATCTTCTCTCCCTTCTTGACCGTCACTCTCTTCACGATACCGGTGAACGGCGCGCACACGAGCGTCTCCATCTTGGCAGCACTCACCACACAGATCGGATCGCCGCTCTTCACCTTTGTTCCGTTCTCCACCTTCACCTCCACGATGGCTCCCTTCATGGGGCTTCCCACCTCGCTCGCCTTGCCGGGCGTCGCCTTCTCGTGCGACTTCACAGCCACGCCGCTCTTCTCGTCCTTGATCAGCACGTCGCGACTCACACCGTCCAGCTGGAAGTGGACCTCGCGCTCTCCCGTCTCATTCACCTCGCTCATTCCCTTGTAGCGGATGTACTGGCTCTTGCCGTTACGGCGGTCCACGCAGATCTCCTCGTTGTACTTCATCGGCTGCAGGAATGCGCGCGTCGACAGCGCAGACACGTCTCCGTTCTTGTCCTCAAAGTCCTTCCAGTCACAGAACACGCGAGGATACAGCGCGTACGACAGAACATCGTGGTCCTGCGCGCGCTCCTCGCCGTACTTGGCAATTAGCTCCTTCTTGGTCAGCTCAAAGTCGTAAGGAGGCAGCGAAGCACCCGGACGTCCCTCGACGGCGTGACCGCCCTTCGCGGCAGGCGAGCTCAGCAGACGAGTGCGGAACGGCTCGGGGAAGCCCCAAGGCTCGGGAATACCCAGGTATCCCTGGAAGAACTGAACGACCGAGGTGGGGAAGCTCAGCTTGTCCGCACGGTCGATTACGTCCTGCTTCGACAGATGGTTCTGGACCATGAAGTTGGCGAGGTCGCCCACCACCTTGCTCGAGGGAGTCACCTTCACGATGTTGCCGCACAGCTCGTTCGCCTCCTCGTACGCCTTCTTCACCAGCGCCCACTGTCCCGAGAGACCCAGCTGCTGCGACTGGTACATCAGGTTGGTGTACTGGCCGCCAGGCATCTCGTGGAAGTACACGTCCGACGAGCCGCTCTTCTGGCCCGACTCGAAGGGCGCGTACACTCCACGCACATCGTTCCAGTAATCGTTCAGCTTGCTCACAGCGTCCAGAGAGATGCCCGTGTCCAGCTCCGTTCCCTTCAGCGAGGCGACCACGGCTCCCATCGACGGCTGCGAGGTCGTTCCCGACATTGCGTCGATCGCAACGTCCACGGCATCGGCGCCCGCCTTCGCGCACTCCACCATCGAGATCACGCCCGTTCCGGCAGTGTCGTGCGTGTGCACGTGGATGGGCAGGTCGGGGAACTCGGCGCGGATCGAGGAGATCAGGAGACGCGCGCTCTGCGGCGTCAGCAGACCCGCCATATCCTTGATGTTCAGGATGTGGATGCCCAGCTTCACTAGCTTCTCCACGTAGTTCAGGTAGTAGTCGACCGTGTACTTGGTCTCCTTGGGGTTGGCGCAGTCGCCCGTGTAGCAGGCAGACGCCTCAATAATACCTCCGGCGGCACCCACGCAGTCGATTCCCAGACGCATGTTCTCGATGTAGTTCAGCGAGTCGAAGACACGGAACACATCCATTCCCTTCTTCACGGCCATCTCGCAGAACTTGTAGTTCACGTTATCGGCGTACGCAGAGTAACCGACGGCGTTGGCACCACGGAGAAGCATCTGGAAGGGCACGTTGGGAACCAGCGCACGCAGCTGCTCCAGACGGTCCCAAGGACACTCGTGCAGGAAACGCATGGCCACGTCGAAGGTGGCGCCTCCCCAGCACTCCAGCGAGAACAGGTTAGGCAGCATGCGCGCGGTCGCGGGAGCGATCGCTAGCAGGTCCTTCGTTCGCATGCGGGTGGCCAGCACCGACTGGTGTCCGTCACGCCACGTCGTGTCGGTCAGCAGCAGTCCCTTGTGCTGACGCACAGCCTTCGCGAATCCCTTGGGACCTTCCTTCACGAACACGTCACGTAGACCCTTGGGAGGCTCTCCCTGAGGGTAGGAAGGAATGGCGGGGTTCGTGGGAAGCGGACTGGGTCCAGTGGCTCCCAGTTCGGGAGGATGTCCGTTCACCTTCAGGTTGGCGAGGTAGTGGAGGACCTTGTCGTCCGAGTTGGCCTGGCTCGTGGTCTGGAGGAGCTCGGGGTGCTGCTGGATGAAGAAGGTGGTCGCCTTGCCAGCGCGGTAGATGGGATGCTGGAGGAGCTTCAGCAGGAAGGGGACGTTCGTGCTGACGCCCTCGACCTTGAACTCCGACAGCGCGCGACGCAGCTTGTCCATCGTCGCCTCGTAGGTGGGAGCGCGCGCCGTCACCTTCACCAGCAGAGAATCGAAGTAGGGAGTGATCTCGTAGCCGGGGTATCCACAGCCGTCCAGACGAATTCCCTGTCCCGTTGCCTCCACAAAGGTGCGGAGCACACCGGCGTCAGGCTGGAAGCCCTTCGCGGGGTTCTCCGTCGTGATACGCGACTGGATGGCATATCCGTGAGTGTGGATCTTCGACTGCTCCAGACCCAGCTCCTTCAGGTTGTGTCCCTCCGCCAACTTGATCTGCGTCTTCACAATATCGATTCCGGTGATCTCCTCCGTCACCGTGTGCTCCACCTGCACACGAGGGTTCACCTCCATGAAGTAGTGGTTTCTCTCCTTATCCACCAAAAACTCCACCGTTCCGGCGCTGCGATACTTGATCGCCGAGCAGAGACGCACAGCATCCTTCAGAATGCTGTCACGCACCTTGGTGTCCAGATTGAACGCGGGCGCGTTCTCAATCACCTTCTGGTGTCTTCTCTGCACCGAGCAGTCACGCTCGTACAGATGGACGATGTTGCCCGTTCCGTCTCCGATGATCTGCACCTCGATGTGTCTCGGCTCCTCCAGATACTTCTCCAGGAACACCGAGCCGTTTCCGAAGGCAGCCTTCGCCTCGCGGGACGCCAGCTCGAAGCTCTCCTTCAGCTCCTTGTCCGAGCGCACCACACGCATTCCCTTGCCGCCGCCTCCGTACGAAGCCTTGATGATCACAGGGTACTTCACACGGTGGCAGAACTCCATCGCGTCCTCCAGCTTGGTGACGGGACCGGGGGTTCCGGGAACCACGGCGATGCCGTTCTTGATGGCGACCTCTCGTGCAGACGTCTTGCTAGCCATCATCTTCAGGTTGCTGACAGTGGGTCCGATGAACAGGATCCCCGCGTCTTCCACCGCCTGGGCAAAGTCAGCGTTCTCGCTGAGGAAACCGTAGCCGGGATGAATCGCGCTCACTCCGTTCTTCTTGGCGATGTTGACGATGGTGGGGATGTCGAGGTAGGAGGCGACCGGACTCTTGTGGGTGTCCAGCATGAACGCCTCGTCCGCCTTCTGGCGATGGAGACAGTATCGATCCTCAAACGCGTAGATACCCGCTGTCTGCATGTTGAGCTCCTTGGCGGCACGCATAATACGCACAGCGATCTCACCGCGGTTCGCTGCCATCACCTTGGTGATATGAAATCGCTGACTAAAAGAACGCTTAAAGACAGTGCTTGCAGTGCTGAGACGATACTGAAACATTTTTTGAAGAAGTTGGGAGAAGCGCAGGTTGGCGGTAGGCGCCGCCGACTGCACGGCAGAATAATTGGAGCGTCATCTGCTCTCATTTGCTCGCATATGAATGATGGACGAGCATGGGTTGGTATCGCAAACAAAACTGGGGAAAGGGGGAGAATCATCTCCAATACTCCATTCATGCGGAAAGCGATACCACAAGCGAATTCCATATGAAGTTGAACAGAGGAGTTGGCTTGTGTTGCTGAATATGAAAGAAGTCGACGAATGGAGAATCCCTCTGGCGGTTTCCTTTCCAGAATTGTGATTTCTATCTTACCAAGGTGCACATAGTTCCAAGAGGCGATAAACGTTCCAGTTGAGCTCAGATTGGCCCATAGAGCATCTCACGAAGTCCTCTTTCACTGGGGTTATTTCTTTCAATATGCACCTTCGGAAAGAACAATCGGTCAAGATTAGATTTGTGTTTGACTGTTGGTTTGATAAGCGGTATTGGCGTAATCTATGTATTCTGGTTCGTTTGGGTACGTTCTACGCGTGGAAGTGTCAGTTAATGGATGATGATGGACCCAGTAAGCTCGTCTACCGTTGGAAAATGCTATCCTATATGAGAATTTGCTATATGGAGATAATCGGTACATTTGCTATCAGTAATCCTCAGTGGTAATAGCAATTTCCATGCAACTTATCACTTTTTATTTCATGCCGTCTACTGTTGTTGGTATGAGAAGAAACTCTCATATCTAGTTCATTCGGAGAGAAGAAGGAAGTGGCAAGTTCATAACCAACCCTGACGTGTTTCACGAACTGGTCACGGACGTAGCCTTCTCATCCCGAGTTCACTTCTAGGAGAACAAGCACATTCCAGTGGCTGTCCTCTGTATCATGGGAGCATCGCGAACGGGTAAATCGTTCTTCCTCAATTTCCTGCTTCGCTACTTGATTGCCCTATCAAGTAGATATTATGCACTTCCACTCAGATTATAGATGGAAGTGCTGACATGTCGCTGACTGAAGAAGGGGTACCAAAGTGGATGGTTGAAGGAGGCGACATTGTCGATGGGTTTATGAAGGAAGAGAATATCGATGAACCGTCCCAGAATGGTTTCAGTGTCAGTCCGGGAACGAATCCCAACACCAAGGGCATTCTC
>ENA-UOJJ01003239-UOJJ01003239.1-human-gut-metagenome-genome-assembly--contig:-CS66-NODE-3239-length-18041-cov-5.090848_pt1 | contig 18041 bp, 19 predicted proteins | sample MGYA00242343_ERZ723890 | MGnify/ENA metagenome assembly ERZ723890 | reverse complement strand
AGACCTGCTGGGGAAAGACCAAGAAGAGGAGGAAATATGATTGTGATGGTATGTGTGGATAACCAGAACGGCATGATGTTCAACCATCGCCGCCAGAGCCAGGATCGGGGGCTGCGGCGACGAATGTGCGAAATTGCCGGTAACGACGACGGAAAGTTCTGGATGAACGCCTACAGCCGGAAGATGTTCACGGACTCAGATACGGAAGGTACACATGCTCAGCTCTGCGTGGCAGAGGATTTTATGAAGCAGGCAGCATCGGGGGATTTCTGCCTGTTGGAGACAGAAGATCCGGCCGATTACGCAGCAAACCTCGAAGAACTGATTCTGTTTAGCTGGAACCGGGATTATCCGGCGGATCTGCATTTTACACTGGATCTGAGCGGATGGAAACAAGTGGAGACAGCCGAATACGCCGGCTCTTCGCACGAGAAGATCACAGAGACACATTACATTCGATAAAAATACGAAGAAGCCAGGAGTGCAAAACACAGAGCGATTCATTTTTATCGAAAACAGTATCGTACTAATTAGCACTGAGGAAGAGATAGTTATGAAACAGGGAATGAAAACAAAAAAGAAGGAACAGCAGGGAATCTTTAAGAAGTGGCTCTTAGGTCTTGTCCTTGTCGGCGTGATCACTGCCGGAGCCTGCGGTCAAAGCAGCACACAGCCCGCAGAAAGTGTACCTGCCGCTGCAGCGGAGACAACCATTGCAGCTGATGTCGCAACCGAAGCTCCGCCTACTTCTATGACAGAAACAACCGCAGAAACAACAACCGACTCTGCGATTGCAGAAACCATAGAGGCGGAAGCCGTATCCGTTTATTCAGACAAGGAGAGAGAACAGGCATCTGTGCAGGAGCTGCAGGCCTTTAACCTTTCCGCAATCCCGGCGTATTCCGGCAATCCCTATGTGGCAGTCAATAACAATGTGCCTTACTTCACGGATGCCGACCTGACAAGCGTATCCTTTGAGAATTACAGTGATCTGGACAGCCTCGGCCGCTGCGGAACCGCCTATGCTTCCGTATGCACGGATACGATGCCAACCGAGAAGCGCGGCGGCATCGGCAGCGTAAAACCGACCGGATGGCATACGGTAAAATACGATCATGTGGACGGCAAATATCTCTACAACCGCTGCCACCTGATCGGCTACCAGCTGACGGCAGAGAATGCGAACGAGAAAAACCTGATTACCGGTACCCGTTACCTGAATGTCCAGGGCATGCTTCCCTTTGAGAACATGACTGCCGATTACATAAAAGAAACCGGGAACCATGTCATGTACCGCGTCACGCCGGTCTTCGAGGGTGACAACCTGGTGGCTTCCGGCGTTCTGATGGAAGCGAAATCCGTGGAGGATCAGGGGGAAGGTATTCTCTTCTGTGTATATGTCTATAATGTACAGCCGGGCGTATCCATCGACTACGCGACCGGTGACAGCACAGCAACGGAAGGCATTGACAGCAATCCTGGAAACAGCAGCGCAGGCAGCAGTTCCGCTTCAAACGTGGCCGCCCAGGCACAAGCAGCGGCCTCTCAGACACAGCCGCAGACGGAAGCTCCGATTACTGAGTCTCCGGAGACTACTGTAGCAGCTGAGCCGGTTTCCACGACCTACATTCTGAATACGAACACGAAGAAATTCCACTATCCCAGCTGTTCTGCAGTAAAGCAGATGAAAGATTCCAATAAGGAAGAGTTCTCCGGCAGCCGGGACGAAGTCATCGACCGGGGATATGTTCCCTGCAAGAAGTGCAATCCATAAGATTGCGAAAACGAATAATAAACAGGAGGCATTATGAGCCTGCATCTCTTAACCGGCTCCACCGGAACCGGCAAGACATATCATTTATATAAAAGCATCATTGATTCCGCGATCCAACACCCGGGGAAGCGTCATGTTGTCCTCGTTCCGGAACAGTTCACCATGCAGACGCAGCGCGCGCTGGTAGAGATGCATCCGGGACACGCGATCCTGAACACCGAAGTTATGAGCTTCGACTGGCTGGCACATCAGATTCTGAAGGATTTGTCAAAGCCAGGCGTTCACATCCTGGATGATTCCGGCATCAGCATGCTGCTGCGCAAATCCGCAGGAGAGAAGAAGAAAGAACTGGCCTTCTTCCGCAGGAATCTGACGAAGGCCGGCTTCATCAGCCGCATGAAATCCATGCTGGCAGAGCTGCTTCAGTATGGCATCACAGAGGAGGATCTGGCCCGTCTGAAAAATGAGGTTCAGGATCACCCGATTCTGGCAGCAAAGCTGGCCGATCTTCAGATCTTTTATCACGCCTTTCAGGAGAACCGCGATCCAGACGTAATTGCGGCGGAGGAGCTTGCGCCGATTCTACTGCGGGAGCTGCCACACTCGGATTACCTGAAGGATGCGGTAATCGGCCTGGACGGCTATACCGGCTTTACCACAATTCAGTACGAGATTCTCGGTGTCATGCTGACGCAGGCATCTACCGTCGGGATCACGCTCACGATCCCGGCTTCGGAAGATCTGTGGGCTTCCTCGGAGGAGCAGGAGCTTTTCGCGATGACAAGAGAGACGGCGAACCGCCTGCTCCGTCTGGCAGATGCCGGCCATATTCCCTGCCAGGTATTTGTCTGCGAAGGGGAGAAAGAGACTCCACAGCGCCCGGCGGAATTCGCGCATCTGGAACAGCATTTCCTGCGTTATGGAGCGGGAAGCCGCTATATGAGCGAATGCAGCCATCTCCATGTGTTGGAATCGCGAACACCACAGGAAGAGGTTGCCGCCACGGTGCATGAGATTCTGCGGCTGCTACAGCGGGAAGGCTATCGTTACCGGGAAATTGCGATTGTCACTGGTGATTTGGAACACTACCGTCCGCTTCTAGCTGCTGCTCTGGAACGGGAGCAAATCCCGTATTTTATGGATCAGAAGAAGGGCATCCTGAATCATCCGCTGGTTATCTTCCTGCGCAGTGCCATGGATGTGGTCGAGAAGAACTTTGCTTACGAACCGGTTTTCCGGTATCTGAAGACCGGGATGACCACCCTGAATCCGGAAGACATCGATATTCTGGAGAATTACGTTCTGGCGACCGGAAGGAAAGGTTATAAGACCTGGCAGAAGACCTGGGATCGAACTTACCGGGATCACGAAAATGTGGATCTGGAAGAAATTAATCGTATCCGTGAGGAGGTTCTGACTCCGCTTGCCGCATTCCGCGAGAGACTGCGTTCCGGCCCCTGCACAGTAAGGCGCGCGACCGAAAGCCTGCGGAACCTGATGGAAAACTGCCATACGAAAGAGCTTCTGCAGAAGAAGGCAGAAGCCCTGGAAGCTGCCGGAGATCTGGCACATGCGGAAGAATTTGCCCGCGTCATGGAATGTGTACTGGCACTGCTTGACCAGGCGGATCAACTGATCGGCGATGAAGTATTAAGTATTCCGGAACTGGGAGATGTGCTGGATGCCGGATGGGCGGAGGCAAGACTCGGCATGATTCCACATGTTCTGGATCAGATCGCCATCGGCGATATTGAGCGAAGCCGCCTGACGGACATCCGCGTGCTGTTCTTCCTCGGTATGAACGAGGGAGTCATCCCCCAGCCGGCAAAGACCGGTGGCATTATCTCGGACGAAGAACGGGAAGTTCTGAAGGAACATCAGCTGGAGCTGGCCCCGACAGCAAGAGAGATTGGCTTTCGCGAGCAGTTCTACCTCTATCGCCTGCTGACGAAGCCGACGGAGCAGCTGATCCTTTCCTACAGCAAAATCTCTGCCGACGGACAGCCCATGCGCCCTTCTTGGTATATCAGCCAGATCCTGCGAGTCTTCCCGTCATTACAGGTGAGAAGCACGCTGCAGGAACGCCCGGTCATCGACAGCTGGTCTTCGGCATTGGATGCGATGGCGGCAACCGCCGGAGAGCTCCGTGAGAAAGAGCCGGAGGGTTGGTGGAAGGAGCTCTATCTTTTGCTCTCGGAAGAACCGGAACAGAGGAAGAAGCTTTCCCGGATTCTGGATGCCTGCTTCTACCGCTATGATGGAACACGCATCCAAAAGGCCGTTTCCTCAATTTTATACGGAAACTCTGTCTCCGGAAGCGTCACCCGCCTGGAGACGTATGCCGCCTGCGCCTATGCGCAATTTATCACCTATGGACTACGGCTGACAGAGCGTGTGGAGTATGAATTTGGAAGCATGGATCGCGGAAATTTCTTCCACAAGGCACTGGAGACAGTATTTCAGGAAATGAAGAAGGAGAACCTGCGGCCGGAACAGGTGGATGATACCATCCGTAAAAAGCTGGTGGATTCCGCGATCACACAGGCTTGCGCGCTGAACGGAGGCACAATTCTGCAGGACAGCGCGCAAAACGCTTATTTTGTGGAACGTTGGCGAAAGATGACGGATAAGACAGTCTGGGCGATCTGTGAACAGTTAAAAGCCTCTGATTTTCGTCCGGAAGAACTGGAGATGCTATTCGATGGCAGCCGTTCCGCCGTGATGAACCTGATTTTAAGTGAAGAGGAGCGGATGTATCTGCGCGGCGTGATCGACCGTGTGGATCTTTATGAGGACGATGACCGCGTCTATGTGAAGATCGTTGATTATAAAACCGGTCGCCGGGCGCTGGAGCTTGGTTCGGTCTATTATGGACTGCAGCTGCAGCTGATGGTCTATCTGGATGCGGTCATGGAGCTGGAGCAGCGCCTGCACCCGGACAAAGAAGTGGTTCCGGCCGGCGTATATTATTATCAGATCCAGGAACCATTCGTAGAGAGCACAGCTGCGCTCCCGGAAGAGGAGCTGGAGAAGAAGCTGTTGAACGAGCTAAAGCTCAAGGGCCTTACGAACAGCGGAAATCATGTGCCGGAGCATATGGAGTCTGTCGGAGGCATCTCTGTGACGCCGGAAGAGTTCCGGGTGCTTCAACATCATGTCCGCCGGAAGGTGCGGGAGTTCGGAAGCGGGATTCTATCGGGAGAGATTCCTGCATCGCCGTACCGGACAGAGAAGCAGACAGCTTGTGAGCGCTGTGCCTTTGCCGCTGTCTGCGGTTTCGATCCGGGGCTGCCCGGCTACCGCTACCGCAGGCTGCGCAGCATGGATACGGAAACCCTGTGGGAGAAGATGCGAGAAGAGGAAGAGGAGGGAGAAGAATAATGGCGGTCAACTGGACACCGAAGCAGCAGGAGATCATCTGTAATCGAAACCGGGATCTTCTGGTTGCTGCTGCCGCCGGAAGCGGCAAGACAGCGGTTCTGATCGAACACATCCGCTCTCTTCTGACGGACCCGGAACATCCGGTGGATGTAGATCACCTGCTGGTACTTACCTTTACGAGAGCGGCCGCAGAAGAGATGCGTGAGCGGCTTGCGAGAGCCCTTGATGATTGCCTGGAACAACATCCTGATGATAAGCGCCTGCAGAAACAGCAGATGCTTCTGCATCACGCGCATATTTCCACAATCGATAGTTTCTGTATGTGGCTGGTGAAGAATTACTTCCACCGGCTGGATCTCGATCCGGATTTTCGCCTGACAGACGAAGGCGAAGAGAAGCTGCTTCGCGCGGATGTGCTGGATACGCTCCTGGAGGAACAGTATCTGGCTGTCTCCCCGGAATTTATCTCCTTTGTGGATGCCTATACGAATGGCAAGGGGGACGACAGCCTTCGGGAGCTGATTCTGAAGCTGTATACCTTTGCGGAGAGCGCTCCCTATCCGGAGCAGTGGCTTAAGGATCAGATTAATCTCTTCCCGGAAGGAACGGTTTCCATCGAGGAGTTTCCGTTTATTCACAGCCTGATGGAAGAGCTTCGCCGGGAGCTTCAAAGTCTGGCGGAGTGCCTGCGCTACGCGAAGGATGAACTTGCCGTATCGGAAGATGTGAACCCTGGATATGTCACGACATTTTCTCTGGATCTGGATCTTGTGGAGGAGCTGCTGCAGGAAGAGACCTTCAGCGGCTTCTGCGAACGGCTGCAGAAGCTGAAGTTCTCCCGCAAGCCGGCGAAGAAAAGGGGGCAGGAGCTTTCGGAAAATGAGGAAGCCTGCTCGTCTCTTCGTGATTTCATGAAGAATGAACTGAACCGTCTGAAGAAGCGGTACGACTTCGGCAGCGAAAAGCAGATCTGCGCCTCGATTCTGGGAAGTCAGAAAGCGATGAATGTTCTGCTCTCGCTTACAATCGAATTTTCCTCGCGCCTGGCGGCATATAAGAAGGAGAAGAACCTCGCAAACTTCTCCGATGTGGAGCATATGGCGCTGACTCTCCTGGAAGAGTCGGAGGAAATTGCCGCATCGCTCTCGAAGCAGTTCGAGGAAGTTATCGTGGACGAGTATCAGGACAGTAACCTGGTGCAGGAGGCGATCCTGCGGGCCGTCAGCCGGGAGCAGCGCGGCGGACATAATCGATTCATGGTCGGTGATGTAAAACAAAGCATCTATCGGTTCCGCATGGCCCGACCGGATCTGTTCATGGAGAAGTACCATGAATACGGAAAGGATGGTGATCAGTCGCAGCTCATCAGCTTAAGCCGCAATTTCCGCAGCCGAAAGGAAGTACTGGATAGTGTCAATCATGTCTTCTATCAGCTGATGGGAGAGGATTTCGGCGGCATTTCCTACGATGAAGAGAATGCGCTCTATCCGGGCGCTGATTACCCTCTGCCGCCGGAAGGCACAAACGTACAGACGGAGCTTCTCCTGGCTGACGGAGAGGATGACAGTGAAAACAGCCGGGAATGGGAAGCCCGGATCGTCGCCGACCGGATTCGCGATATCGTGCGGCCAGGCAGCCCGATACGCGTATGGGACGCGGCAGCAAAGGAATACCGGCCGGCGCAGTACCGTGATATCGTCGTGCTTCTGCGTACGATGGACGGCTGGGCGCAGACTTTTGTAGCTGTTTTCCTTCAGGAAGGGATTCCGGCGGTCGCACAGCAGAAGAAAGGCTATTTCTCCGCATATGAAGTGCAGCTGATCTGCAACTTCCTGCGCGTGATTGACAACCCATATCAGGATATCCCGCTGATGTCTGTGCTGGTATCACCTATCGGGCGCTTTACCGATGAGGAAATCGCGCAGATCGTCTCCGAAGAACGCGCACGCCCGGAAGAGGTCGGCGGAGACCCTTCCCTGTATCGGGCGTGCTGTCACAGTGAGAATTCACGGATGCAGGAATTCCTGGCATTGCTGGAACTCCTGCGAAGCCGTTCCTCCTATACACCGATTCATGAGCTTCTGGAACAGATTCTGGAGGAGACCGGATACGGGCGCTATCTATCCGCTCTTCCCTCCGGCGAGACAAGGCGCGCGAATATTGAGATGCTGAAGGAGAAAGCGCTGGCTTTCGAACAGACCAGCTATCACGGCATCTTCCAGTTCAACCGATATCTGGAGCAGATACGGAAGTTCGATGTGGATTTCGGAGAGGCATCGCTGCTGTCCGAGCAGGACAACCTGGTAAGAGTCACCAGTATTCACAAGAGCAAAGGACTGGAATTCCCGATTGTGTTCGTCTCTGGTATGGGGAAGAAATTCAATCTGCAGGATGCGCGGAAATCTGTCGTGATGCAGGAGCAGCTCGGCGTTGCCTCGGATTATCTGGACCGTAAATACGACCAGAAGTACCCAACACTGTGGAAGCGCTATGTGATGGATCGTCTGACAAGGGATTCCAAGGAGGAGGAACTCCGGATTCTGTATGTCGCTATGACAAGAGCGAAAGAAAAACTGATCCTGACCGGTGTAGAGAAGGATCCGGAAGCAAAGATGCGGAAGGAGGAGCGGATGCTTACCTTCGAGCCGTCCGCTCGTTTGCCGGAATGGTATGTCGCTTCCGCGAATTCCTATCTGGACTGGTTGTTCATGAGCCTCGCCAGAGACCGGGGAAATTATAAGATACGGTGTCTGACAGTTCGGCAGGCTGTCGAAGAAGAGACTGGACGACAGTTAAAATATTCGCTGATCCGGGAATCTCTGAATCGGATGAATCCCGAAGAAGTTCAGGATGCGAACTGCCGCCGGGAATGGAAGATCTGGAAGGATTTTCGCTATTCCTGGCAAGAAGCCACCCGTACGAAGGGTACGGTATCTGTCTCAGAACTGAAGGCGAGGGCCAGGAAAAAGACACATCCGGAAGAAGCGGAAGAAGAAAAAGGGACAGTTCCCCAGCCGCAGTCCATGGCCGCAGAACCGTCAGAGACAGATGATACAAGCAGCGCCGCGTCATCTCCGGCGTGGAAACCATCCCATTACTCTCCGGAAAGCGCGGGAGCGCTCCGGGGAACCGCCTATCACCTTCTCCTGGAAAGAGTTCCCGCAGAAAGCGGAAGCAGCCGGGAGGCAGTGAAGGAAGTATTGAAGGAACTTGTGGACAACGGTGAAATCCTTCCGGAAATTGCGGCAACGGTACGTCCAGACGATATCACTGCCTTCTACCGCAGCCCTCTGGGACTGCGTCTTCTGACAGCTTCCCATTCCGGCAGAAGCCGCCGGGAACAGCCCTTCGTTATGGGACTTACTGCGGAAGAAGCCGGACTTTCCAAAGAGATCACCGACCGGATTCTGATTCAGGGTATTATCGACGTATATTTCGAGGAAGAAGACGGCCTGGTTCTTCTGGATTATAAGACGGATTATGTCCGTCCCGGCGAAGAGTACATACTGGCGGAACGCTATCACCTACAGCTGTTCTATTACCGGAAAGCACTGGAGATGGCAACCGGAAAAATGGTGAAGGAAGCCTGGCTGTATTCGTTCTGCCTGCGAAAACCCATCCGTATCTTTCCAGAGATTCGGAGTTAGCATTGACTTACTCTTGATTTCTGCTATAATTACGTACCATAGCATCACTATAAAAAAGGTAACGGGAATCCAGGCTTTTACTCCATTTCACCTGCCCGGATTCGTTACAGGAAAGGACAAACAACATGCTTGAATTTAAGTACGACACACAGCTTTTAATTGAGGGAACCGATCTGGACGAGGATGTTATCAGCGACTACTTCACAGAACATTTTGCCGGTGATTGTCTTCTGGCAGTTGGCGACGAAGAGCTCATCAAGATCCATTTTCATACAAATGAGCCCTGGAAGGTTCTGGAATACTGCTCCGGCCTCGGTGAGATTTACGATATCGTAATTGAGGACATGGACCGCCAGTCCCGCGGTCTGAAGGGTTAAGGCGCGCATTATGCTGAGACAGGATTATATCACGCGCATGGTTCAGGAGATGGTTCGCATGCTCTTAAAGCTCATGTTCGGTATCGAGGCGGAGAGCCCGAATCTTGAGATGTTCCGCGACGCGCAGGCGAGAGAGAGAACTGAGCGCCTTCTGATGCTTGCAGATGAAGGCAGGATCGACGAGGCGGAGAATGAGCTGTCGGATATCCTGGAGTCCTGCGTGCCGGAACATATGCAGACCGGTCTTCTGTTCTACTGGCATCTGAACGAGAAGGACGACGCATTTCTCGAAACGCACGATTTCAGCCGGGAAGAGATCCGCGACGGACTGGAGCAGGTCGTGAAGGACAGCGGCATGGCAGATCTGGCGGATGCTTTCCTTGAAATCCGCTAAGAATTACACTGAGGGCTTTTCACAATGATTAATGATGAAGACGTATTATCCATTAACTTTCTAAAGAAACAGAACTATACCGGAAGCTACCGGGGCATGCGGTACATTCTAATGAAGAAAACCGTGAAGGATGAGGATGATAAAGAAGAGAACTTCCTGACAGCCGTGATCTGGCCGCAGCCGATGAATTACGAGAACTCCTCACCGGAAAGCCGGACAGAGAAGACATTTTCCTTCACAAATGAAGGACGGAAGGAAGCCATCGAATGGCTGAATGCCAGCTATGAATCCGGTCGGGAAATCTGGGATCGGGCCGGATTTTAGAAAAATTAAAAAACAAATTTTTTGTCAAGAAAAAAGCCTTGACAAAACTTCCTGGATCCGTTATGATAGCAAAGGTTGATCGCGACTGCGAAGAAGAAGGAGGAGTCATGAAGATAGAAGAGATCATCGAGAATACACTTCTTTATGATTTTTACGGCGAACTCCTTACTGACCATCAGAAGAGGATCTATGAGGATGTTGTCTTCCAGGATCTCTCGCTGACAGAAGTTGCGGAGCAGGAAGGGATCAGCCGGCAGGGAGTTCATGATATGATCCGCCGCTGCGAGAAAGCACTGCGAGGCTACGAGGAGAAACTGGGACTGGTACATAAGTTTCAGGAGACCAGAGAGTTAGTAGCTGAAATTCACCGCCTGGCCGGTGAGTGCAGACGCACGGGGGACACAGAGATCCTTCGGCAGATCGAACAGATCTCCGAGCAGATTGAAGCATTATAGGAGCTTATAAGATATGGCATTTGAAAGCTTATCCGATAAACTGCAAAACGTATTCAAGAAGCTGAAGGGCAAGGGCCGCCTGACGGAGGCCGATGTCAAGGCTGCTCTGAAGGAAGTCAAGATGGCTCTCCTTGAGGCAGATGTAAACTTCAAAGTAGTAAAGCAGTTTACGAAGTCCGTGGAAGAGCGGGCCGTTGGCACCGATGTCATGAACAGCCTGACTCCCGGTCAGATGGTCATCAAGATCGTTAACGAAGAGATGATCAAGCTGATGGGATCTGAGACAACGACACTGGAGCTGAACCCCAGAAACGAGCTTACCATTATCATGATGGCAGGTCTCCAGGGTGCCGGTAAGACGACCACAATCGCTAAGTTGGCCGGTCAGCTGAAGGTGAAGAATTACAGTCCGCTGCTGGTTGCCTGCGATGTATATCGTCCAGCTGCGATTAAGCAGCTGCAGATCAACGGTGAGAAGCAGGGGGTTCCGGTCTTCTCGATGGGTGACGGACATTCTCCGGTGAACATTGCGAAGGCAGCTGTCGAGCATGCGCAGAAGAATGGACAGAACCTGATCCTCATCGATACGGCAGGTCGTCTGCATATCGATGAGAATATGATGGACGAGCTGACAGCAATCAAGGAGGCCGTTCCGGTCAAGCAGACCCTCCTGGTGGTTGACGCCATGACAGGTCAGGACGCTGTGAACGTAGCCAGCACTTTCAATGAGAAGGTTGGTGTGGACGGCATCATTATCACGAAGATGGACGGCGATACCCGAGGCGGCGCCGCACTTTCCATTCGCGCCGTTACCGGTAAGCCGATTCTCTATGTCGGCATGGGTGAGAAGCTGTCGGATCTGGAACAGTTCTACCCGGATCGTATGGCCAGCCGTATTCTTGGCATGGGCGATATTCTTTCTCTGATCGACAAGGTTCAGGCCGAGGTTGATGAAGAGAAGGCTCGCGATATGGAGCGCAAGCTTCGCAAGGCAGACTTCGACTTCAACGATTTCCTTGATCAGTTCGCTCAGCTTCGCAAGATGGGCAACATCGGCGATCTGATGGGCATGATCCCCGGTATGGGCAGCAAGATGAAGGGCATGGAGATGCCGGATGACAAGTCTATCAAGAGAATTGAGTCTATCATTCTTTCCATGACCGCACAGGAACGGTCACATCCGGATATCATCAATCCGTCCCGCAAGCGCCGCATCGCGGCAGGCGCCGGCGTAGAGGTTGCGGAAGTCAACCGGCTGATGAAGCAGTTCGATCAGTCCAAGAAGATGATGAAGCAGATGTCCGGCATGATGGGCAAGAAGAGCAAGAGAGGGTTATTCAATCTTCCTTTCTGATTCACATGGGGATACAGGTTCCGTCAGGATGCCTGACCTACGCATTTTAAGGAAAAACGGATGCGGATCATCCTTTTTCATAGATACAGGGATAGAAGTTCAAGGAGGTGAAAACAATGGCAGTAAAGATTCGTTTAAGAAGAATGGGACAGAAGAAAGCTCCTTTCTATAGAGTAATCGTAGCAGATTCCCGCTCCCCCAGAGACGGTCGTTTCATCGAGGAGATCGGATACTATGATCCCAACCAGGAGCCCAGCGTAGTTAAGATCGACGCAGAGAAGGCTCAGAAGTGGCTGGCAAACGGTGCAAAGCCCACCGAGACCGTAGCTAAGATTCTGAAAGTCGCCGGTGTAGAGTAATTCCACCAGGAGGTAAGGCATGAAAGAGTTAGTTGAGGTCATTGCAAAGGCACTTGTCAATAATCCCGACGAAGTTGTGGTAACTGAGACCGAGACCGATCGCGAGACCGTACTCGAACTGAAAGTTGCCCCCTCCGATATGGGTAAAGTCATCGGCAAGCAGGGCCGTATTGCAAAAGCCATTCGTTCCGTAGTCAAGGTTGCGGCATCGAAGGAAGACAAAAGAGTTACACTGGATATCCAGTAGAACGGGCGGGCGTTTGTCCGCCCGCTATTCATATTCAGGGGGCGGCATATTCTGGCAGGCACTCTGATTTTCAGCAGGGAGAATAACATGGAACAGTATTTTCGCGTAGGCGTATTCGCCAATACCCACGGAATCCGCGGTGAGATTAAGGTTTATCCGACAACCGATGACGTCAGCCGCTTCCGTGATCTGAAGGAAGTTATCCTGGATACGAAGAAGGAGCCCATTCCGTTGGAAGTGGAAGGGGTAAAGTTCTTTAAAAACATGGTAATCCTGAAGTTTAAGGGCATCGACAATATCAATGATATTGAAAAATATAAAGGCTGCGATCTCCTTGTCAGCAGAGAGAATGCCGTTCCTCTGGAGGAAGGCGAATTCTATCTTGCGGATATTATGGGGATGCCGGTCATCGACGAAGAGGAACGTGAACTCGGTGTGATTCGCGAGGTTCTGCAGACCGGAGCGAATGACGTCTATATCATACAGAAGAAACGCGGCGGAGAGATCCTTCTTCCGGCTATTCCCTCCTGTATCCTCGATATTGACTTTGAGAACAACCGGATGAAGGTGCATCTGATGCCCGGACTGGAGGAGCTATGAACTTCCACGTACTGACTCTGTTCCCGGAGATGATTGAGCAGGGACTGAATACCAGTATTCTGGGAAGAGCCATGGCAGCCGGATATATCTCGCTCACCGCCACCAATATCCGTGATTACGCCGCACCGGAACGCAAGGGCCGCGTGGACGACTATCCCTATGGCGGGGGCGCCGGTATGGTGATGCAACCGGAACCGATTGATCGCGCCTATGAAGCGGTCACCGCCTCCATGGAGAAGAAACCAAGAGTCATCTACGTCACACCGCAGGGCAAGGTTTTCAATCAGTCCATGGCGCGCGAGCTGGCACAGGAAGAGAACCTGGTCTTTCTCTGCGGTCATTACGAGGGCGTAGACGAGAGAATCCTGGATAAGATTGTGACGGATCATGTCTCCATCGGAGATTATGTTCTGACCGGCGGAGAGCTTCCGGCTATGGTTATGATCGACGCCATTTCCCGCATGGTTCCCGGGGTCCTGACGAACGATGCCTCTGGCGAGATTGAATCCTTCTACGATGGACTTCTGGAATATCAGCAGTACACCCGTCCGGTTGAGTACGACGGCCGCCGCGTTCCGGATATCCTGTTATCCGGCCATCATGTAAATGTGGAAAAATGGCGCAGGGAGCAGTCCCTGATCCGCACTCGTGAGCGCCGCCCAGATCTGATTCCGACCGCAACGCTCACCGAAGAAGACCAGAAATTTCTGCGGAAGCTGGAAGAAAAACAGATATAATTCTTGTGAACAGCAGATCTGATATCGTCCACAAGAATTATAAAAAATAACACTTGCAAATCACAGCAAAATATGTTAGGATAAGTTGCTGTGTAAAAAAGGAGATGGTCCTCTGCCGTGTCGGCGTGAGCTGCCAGCGGTTACGAACATCCGAAAACAAGGAGGAAACACACAAAATGAACGAGATCATTAAGAAGATCGAAGAAGCTCAGCTGCGCGACGGCGTATGTGAGTTCAGAGTTGGCGACACTATCCGCGTGCATGCAAAGATCAAAGAGGGCAACCGTGAGCGTGTACAGGTATTCGAAGGTACCGTACTGAAGAAGCAGGGCGGCGGCGTTCGTGAGACCTTTACCGTTCGTAAGACCTCGAATGGCGTAGGCGTTGAGAAGACCTGGCCTCTGCATACCCCGACAATCGAGAAGATCGAAGTGGTTCGCAAGGGTAAAGTTAGAAGAGCGAAGCTGAACTACCTGAGAGATCGCGTAGGTAAGGCTGCTAAGGTTAAAGAGCTTGTAAAGTAATCAGTGAGAAGGGACAGCATATGAAAATATGATGTCCCTTTATTACTATCAGGGTAACGATTCGGGGAGATTTATGGCAAGAGGACAAAGCAGAAAGAAAGCTGAAGCAAACGGCAGTCTGATTCAGAGCGCTGCCCGTTGGATTGTAGATATTCTCGTAGTTATTATTCTGGCCGCTTTCCTGGTGGCTATGCTGGGCCAGAAGGTTCCCGTAGAGGGTCATTCCATGGAACCGTCTTTGATGACCGGGGACGAGGTTCTGACGGATCGGATGATCTATCATTTCTTTTCCATCCGGCGTTTCGACGTCGTCCTGTTCCAGGCCGGAGATGGCATGGAGCAGAAGAACTATATCAAGCGTGTGGTTGGTCTTCCCGGTGAGAAGGTTCAGATCAGCGACGGCATTATCTATATTAACGACGCGCCTCTGAATACCGGAGACATCATGAGCCGCTATACCGTGGCCGGACTGGCGGAGACGCCGGTTACACTGGGAGCGGACGAATATTTTCTTCTCGGAGATAACGGCGACAGCAGCGAGGACAGCCGCTTTGCTCTGGTGGGAAATGTAAAAAAAGAACAGGTGATCGGTAAAGTCTGGTTTCGGATCGCTCCCTTCAAAGATCTCGGTCCGATCGCCAAAGTGGAGGTAAACAATTAAATGAATATACAGTGGTACCCCGGTCATATGACAAAGGCAAAGCGCGCCATGGAGGCGGACATCAAGCTGATCGATCTGATCATCGAGCTGGTGGATGCCAGACTTCCCATCTCCAGCCGTAACCCGGATATCGACCGTCTGGGACAGGGCAAGGCGCGCCTGATCCTTCTGAATAAATCCGACCTGGCGGACGATACGGCAACCGCCCGCTGGGAAGCCTGGTTCGCGGAGAAGGGCTATTACACCGTAAAGCTAAACGCAAAAACCGGCGCCGGCATGAAGTCCATTCAGGGCAAGATTGCAGAAGCATGCAAGGCAAAGATTGAACGTGATCGCCGCCGCGGTATTATCAACCGTCCGGTTCGCGCCATGGTAGTCGGTATTCCGAACGTCGGCAAATCCACATTTATCAATTCCTTTGCGGGTAAGGCAGCTGCCAAGACCGGCAACAAGCCCGGCGTCACCAAGGGCAATCAGTGGATTCGCCTGAACAAAAATGTAGAACTTCTGGACACTCCCGGAATCCTCTGGCCCCGCTTCGAAGACAAGCAGGTCGGCATTCGCCTGGCGCTCGTCGGTTCGATCAACGACAACATTCTGAACCTGACAGAGCTGGCCGGAGAGGGCATTGACTTCTTCTGCCGCAGCTATCCGGGACGAATTGCCGCCCGCTATGAGGTGGACGAGTCCGGGAAGAATTATGAGGTTCTCGCCGCCATCGCCATTGCAAGAAAGTGTCTGCAGAAGGGCGGTGAGCCGGATATCGACAAGGCAGCCTCCATGTTCCTGGATGATCTTCGCGGCGGCCGCCTGGGAAGAATCAGTCTGGAATGGCCGGAAGAGAAGGAAGCCAGTCTGGAAGATGCAGAGACAGGCAACACAAACGAAAAGGAGAGAACGAGTGGCGCGAAAACTGAATGAAGATGAAGAACGCGCACGGCTCACCGCCATGCGCGTCTATGAACATGAATACGAAGCGCAGGGGCTCGTGTGCGGAATCGATGAAGCCGGACGCGGCCCTCTGGCCGGGCCTGTGGTGGCGGCGGCCGTGATCCTGCCCCGTGACATCGATATCTATTATCTGAATGATTCCAAGAAGGTGACGGAGCGCCGCCGGGAGATCCTGTACGATGAGATTTGCGAGAAGGCTATCGGCTACGGCGTCGGCATCGTCGGTCCAGATGTGATAGACGATATTAACATCCTGCAGGCGACGTATCAGGCCATGCGTCTGGCGATCGCCGAGCTGGCCGAGACACCCGCCGTTCTACTGAACGATGCAGTTACCATTCCGGGCGTAAGCATCCCTCAGGTTCCGATTATCAAAGGCGACGCCAAGAGCGTATCCATCGCAGCCGCCAGCATCCTTGCCAAAGTAACCAGGGACCGGATGATGCGTCAGTACGATGAAATCTACCCGGAATACGGTTTTGCCGGTCATAAGGGCTATGGAACGGCGGCTCATATTGCCGCAATCCGCGAATACGGCCCTTGTCCGATCCATCGTACTACATTTATCAAGAATTTTACCGGAGAGAAGGCATGAACCGGCGTCAGACCGGAAGCCATTATGAAGAACTGGCTGCTGAATACCTGACGGCTCGTGGTTACCGGATTCTGGAGAAGAATTTCCGTTGCCGCACCGGTGAGATCGACCTGGTAGCAAAGGACGGGAGCACGTATGTATTCGTGGAAGTCAAGTACCGCAGCCGAAATACTTACGGCACGGCATCGGAAGCCGTAGACTGGAGAAAGCAGGACAAAATCCGGCGAACCGCTATGTTCTATCTGGTTCGATACCGTCTGCCGGAGGATACCGCCTGCCGGTTCGATGTGATCACTGCCGGACCGGATGACAAGATCCGGCATTATCCGAATGCATTTGGAGGAATATAAATTGAAATCAGAATCCTACTCATATTCCGATTCAGAAATGACTTGCAGCTGCCTGGAGACGGAGCAGATCCGATACCGCGAAACCAACAAAGTTCCACATCTGTACTTTCCTCTCCTGGAGGAGACAGGCCTCATTCGTCAGGCTTTCTCTACCCGCCTGGGCGGCGTCAGCACCGGCGATCTGGCTTCGATGAATTTTGCGATTAATCGTGGGGATGATCCAGCGAATGTGCGGGAAAATTACCACCGGATGGCGGGCGCACTTGGTATTTCCGAGGATCACTTCGTGCTCTCACAGCAGACGCATACAACGAATCTGCGCGTTGTAACAGAGGTAGATGCCGGAAAGGGCGTTACCCGCAAGAGGGATTACACGGATATCGATGGTCTCCTGACGGATGTTCCCGGACTGGTGCTTGTGACTTCCTTCGCGGATTGTGTGCCGCTGTATTTTCTGGACCCGGTAAAGAAAGCGATTGCACTGTCACATTCCGGATGGAGAGGAACCGCCGGACAGATCGGACGGAAGACTGTGGAGAAGATGACGGAGGTGTATCATTCCCGGCCGGAGGATATTCTGGCCTGCGTGGGCCCCAGTATCTGCCAGGACTGCTATGAAGTCAGCGCGGATGTGGCAGAGCAATTTCAGGAGATGTTCCCGGAAGATGAGTGGAATGCGATTATGATCCAAAAATCCAATGAGAAATACCAGCTGGATCTCTGGGAGATTAACCGCAGAATCTTGCTGTCTGCGGGAATTCTTCCGGAGCACCTAGCCGTAGCCGGACTGTGTACATCCTGCCATAAAGATCTTCTGTTCTCGCATCGCGCCACCGGAGGACGCCGGGGAAACCTCTGCGCATTTCTTGGATTATTATCAAACTGATAGTTGTCGAGGTAACGAGCAGTGCGAAAAGTCAAGGCAATCAACTATGGGGAGCTTGCTCACCAATAGACGAATTGACTTGACTTTTCATAGTGCGACAGCACGCATGAGCGAAGGCAAAGCCGGAGCGAATGGGGCACTGCGAGTAGAGTTCTCAACTTTCCTTGGTTTACATGGGGCTCCGCACAAACTAGGGAAACTGGCTTCTTGGGGAGTTTACTGCAAGTTCTACTTGGGGGAGGGCTCCGCACAAGCCAGGGGAACTAATTTTCAGGGAAGTTTACATCAAGCTCTACGTGTGGGTTCCGCGCAAACTCCGGGACAAGCCGAACCCGTCTTCACACGGCCACGGGTGCTGCGTTTCCGGCTCCGGGCCTGCGCGCCTATTAATCGCCAGTCGCCCCAACGCGCCTCTTCGAGGCTTG
>ENA-UOJJ01003231-UOJJ01003231.1-human-gut-metagenome-genome-assembly--contig:-CS66-NODE-3231-length-18064-cov-7.900883_pt1 | contig 18064 bp, 15 predicted proteins | sample MGYA00242343_ERZ723890 | MGnify/ENA metagenome assembly ERZ723890 | reverse complement strand
CTGCTTTTCCATCCTCACCGGCACGAACGGTTACGGCATTGTAAATGTTCTGTCCGTAGAAATCAAGTGGCTGTGAAATCAGCTTCATATCGGCATCTGTTACTTTCGGGAAAAACTGTCCGAATTCTTTTAAGATATCCTCCGGATACTGTCCCAGATAAACCGGGTCACAGCAAAGAGCAACGTCCCAGCTGCAGGCTCCGATGGAGTTCTCCGGGAGACTGAAGTTTGCTTTTCTTGCGGCTTCAATGTCTTCCGGCTTGTCTGTCTCCGGAACATAAAGGGCTCCACATGGTGCCATGCTGATCTTTACAGGCTGTTTGCTGAACTCACGAAGCGCTTCTACTGCACGGCCATGGGCTTTCAGTACGTTGTGCCAGATACGGAAATAATCGGATGGACCAACCTTCAGGCCTGGTGCATGCTCACCGGTCTGATATCCAAGGCCAACTACGCACTGTGGCTCATTGATGGTGAAGAAATTCTTTACCCGGTCTGAGAAATGCTCTGCCACTACTTTTGCATACTCGTAAAACCAGGATGGAGAATTTGGATTCATCCAGCCGCCCTGTAAATGAAGGGCGTATGGAAGATCCCAGTGATATAAGGTAACAAATGGCTCAATTCCGTTGTCCAGAAGTTCATTGATCAGGTTGTCGTAGTATTCCAAACCTTTTTCATTGACTGCGCCTGTGCCTTCCGGCATGATGCGCGCCCAGGAAAGAGAAAAGCGGTATGCTTTCATGCCCATTTCTTTCATGATCTGAACGTCTTCTTTGTAGCGGTGATACTGGTCGCAGGCTACATCGCCTGTCTGGTTCTCATAAATGTGTCCACCGTCTTTGCAGAAAATATCCCAGATGTTCAGGCCTTTTCCGTCTTCATAAGCAGCGCCTTCTACCTGGTAGGAAGCGGTTGCACCGCCCCAGATAAAATCTTTCTTAAATCCCATGGTGTAATTCCTTTCTCTATTATGTGTGATTTCCACAAACTTCTGTCTGCCAGCAAAAATTAAGTATCTGACGTTTTGATGCGGAATGCGATTCGTATGTACTACTATTTTCGGACGCACTTTATTAATGATATGTATGATAAATATCGTAAATCCGAACGCCGTCTTTGGAAATCTTCTGGTCTTTTACCGGCACAAGTGTGACTGCTTCCTTGTCTGTAAATGCAACCACATTCTCGTTCCAGATGGTATCCGCGCTGATTCCCTCCAGCATGCAATACGGAACAAAAGTATCTGTCTGAATGGAAACGCTTCCGTCTGCATTCTCAGTTACCTTAAATGCAGGATCTTTCAGTTCCAGATATTTGACTGGAACAAATGTCTCGAATTCTTTCTTGGAAACCTTCTGTCCGTTCTGTTCATACTCATATTCGACAACAAAGAATACGCTGTCATCACGACCTGCGATCAATTCCTTGTATTCTTTCTCAAACAGGCATTCCGCACTGAGTGCAGGTACTTCTTTGGATACTTCCTGCTCCTCGATTACCTGGAAGTCCAGTGTTTTCACCGCGATTTTCGCTTTTACCGTTACCGAGTCAAGTGTCTCGTTTGAAATCCAGAAGCCCATGTGCGTCTCTTTTTTCTCAATGCTTCCTGCCACATTGTCGCAGAAGCCTTTTGCCATATAATGGAGAGCCTTGTATCTTCCGTAATAGTCCATACTGGACCAGGACGCAACTGGCCAGTTATCATTGAACTGCCAGTAAATACTTCCCATACATCTGCCGCGGTTTCTTCTCCAATGCTCCGTCGCTTCCTTCATAGCGTATCCCTGAAGGATCTGGCTTAAGAAGATCAGGCTTTCCAGGTCTTTCGGGTAGCGGAAGGTCTCGGATAAATAATACAGGATCTTGCCGTTTGCTGCCGGGTTTTTCTGATGGCTCTCCATAACTCTTGAGAAAAGGTTTCGGTCTTTTTCCTCAGTAAAGGTCTCTACTGTCTTGATAGATGGAAGGGACTGGAAGCCGAACTCGGAGCAGAAACGGAAATAGTGCTTCATGTACTCACTGAATGGTTTCTGACCATGCCATACATCCCAGTAATGGCAATCGCCGCGGTTCTCATCACATGGATTGTCGAAGCTTCCTCCTGATGATGGGGAAGACGGCCAGTAGAATGCATCTGGTGCGTTTTCTTTTACCACATCTGCAAGGAGGAATTCGAACTGATACAGGTAGTCTCTCTTAAGAGACGGTGCATGTCCCTGAGCATCCTTCCAGTCTGTCCATGCGCATTCCAGCTCATTGTTTCCACAGATCAGGCCAAGGCAGGCATGATTGCGGAAACGGAGGATATTGTCTTTTGCTTCAATTGCAATATTCTCTGCAAAGTCCGGTGTTACGTCGTAAATGTTGCAGGCGTACATCAGATCTTCCCAAAGGAGAATTCCGTATTCATCGCAGAGATCGTAGAATTCGTCGGATGGGTAATATCCGCCGCCCCATACGCGAAGACAGTTAAAGTTTGCAAATACGCAGGCTCTTACATCGCGCTCCAGGATTTCTCTAGTGATCCTTGGGTAGAAGCAGTCATCCGGAATGTAATCTGCGCCCCGGGCAAAAATCTTTACGCCGTTTACCATGATGGCAAATTCCTGGCCCCACTGGTCATCCTCACGGGATACCGTGACGGTGCGGAGACCGATGCGGTACTCCCTGGCATCCAGAACGGTCTCGCCGGCTTTCAGCTGGATCGTCAGGGTGTATAAAGGCTGTTTGCCGTAGCCGTTTGGCCACCACAAAGCAGGGTTTGTTACGTTTATATCAGAGTCGGTGCCAGTGTAGATGAGAGCACTGGATGGATCACGGAGTTCGTAGAAAAGCTGTAAGCCGCTGACTCCGGGCTGTGCGCTGCCGCCAGATTCTGGCTGTGCTGCAGAATTTCCATTTGACTGCATAGCAGTATTTCCAGCTTTTACAACCTGTCCATCTGCTTTCTCAATTTCACTTCCAATATGAAGTGTCACTGCTCCGTCCACATGCTCCTGGCGGATCAGGGATTCACCCAATCTTGCAGTATCAAAGCAGCAAAGCTCCACACCGCGGAAAAGTCCGGCATCTGGAAGCTTTGGGCCCCAATCCCAGCCAAACATGGAGTGTGCTTTACGAATGTACTGGCTTCCAGGAGTAGTTCCGGTGTTGGTAAAATGAATCTCTCTTCCTTTCTCCGGCTTGTAAGCCTCAATAAATTTTACCGGGGAGGCGATATGGAGTTCCAGAAGGTTCTCCCCTTCTTTTGCCAGCTCTTTCACCTGGTAGACCCAGGTACGGTGCATGTTCTCAGTATGTCCAAGCTTCTTTCCATTTAAAAAGACATCTGCTACAGTATCAATTCCGTAGAAGGTAAGAAGAATCTCCTCGCTGGCAATCTCTTCTGCGCTTACGGAAAAGGTGCTTCTGATGTCAAAATCATTTTTCCAGAATTCTGTCCATGTGTACTCATTCATTCCATAATATGGATCCGGAAGAATTCCTTCTTTGCAAAAAGTCTCCATGGCGGAGCCGGGCACATTCATGTCATACCAGGTGTCCTGGCCGCTGATGGATATCTGAAAATTGTCTTTTAAGTCTCGCTTTATCATATGGTTATCCTTTCTTGTCAGCAAGCCGTTCAAAAATATTAAGATATGTAAATATAATTTAACAGTCCTATGAAGCAATGTCAACCATATACCAGTGGAGATTGTTACTGTTTATGATTTACTGTTCACACCGACCAGTAACACGCTTCGCGATGCACAGAAAGACGAACCTTCTTGTGACAAGCACAAGAAGTAGCGTTTGCTGCGCAAACTTAATTCTCGGGTTTTCTGTGAACTTTGTTCACAAAAAACACCTCGCGGAATGTTACCAGTGAACAGTAACCAGTAAACAGCAATAAATCCGTTATCGGTGAATATGTGCCTCTGTATAAGAAATTCCTATGGTATGATAATTATATAAAATTTTATATCCCTTATCAAGCGGTATTTTCTCACCGATTCCAGGATTTTCCAGGATATCCTCTGCGGCCTTGCGGTAATCCTCCAGACAGGAGGCGTCCATAGGGCACTCATGATGTCCCGGCCAAATCTGGGTGTATTCTGCTTTTCTTGCCAACAGTTTCTCATCTGAAAGCTTCACGTCTTCTACAGTAGCAGAATGGTCGAAGTATACCAGAATTTCCCGGTTACATCCTGTATCACCGGCAAACAGACAGCCATTTGTCACATCCAGAAAACATACACAGCCATGGGTGTGTCCTGGTGTTTCAATTACTTCCAGAACCCGGTTTCCCAGATCGATTTTCTGACCTTCCGTAAGATATTCCAGATTCTCAGGCTCTCTTGCATTCACAAGATATGTAATCTCCTCGTCAGGTAATGTGAGATCAAAAATCTCGCTGAACCTTTTCACCTGATATTTACGTGTTTCTCTGTCAAAGCCCTGGGAAAGCACCGGCACGTCTGCCTTATGGATCAGACATTTCCCAAATTCAGCCGCAGCCCCTGTATGGTCGAAATGACCATGGGTGAGAGCTACAGTTACCGGCTTGTCAGTGAGGGAAGCGACCACTTCCTTCAAGCCGGAAAAACCATTTCCGGCATCAATAAGCAGCGCTTCTTTTTCCCCTTCCAGCAGATACAGATAGGTACGGAAAGGATCCTCAAGCTGCCAGGTATGATTGTCAATTTTACGAATTTGATAATTTTCCATTTGAATCAACCTTTAACACTTCCTGCCACAATACCTTCGATGATGTATTTCTGTCCAAGCAGGTAAAGAATCAATACCGGAAGCATTGTCAACACAAGTCCTGCCATCATCGGCGCATAATCTGCTGAATGGGTATTAAGGAAAGCATACGTCATAAGCGGCAAAGTCTTAACCTCCTTCAAGGACAGGAAGGTACTTGCAAGGATATAGTCGTTCCAGATAGAAAGTGCCGTAAATACAATACAGGTAATCGTAATCGGTTTCAGTAGTGGGAAAATAATTTTGAAAAATGTTCGTTCTACTGACGCTCCATCAATCAAAGCCGCTTCATCAAGCTCCACTGGAATTCCACCCATAAATCCACAATACAGGAATGTTGGAAATGGAATATTTAGTCCAATATGAAGGAACGTAACAAGCCAAATATTATTGGTAAGTCCCAGACCAGCACCATACATTTTTACCAACGGAATCATAATTACCTGAAATGGAATAACCATCGCTGCTACAAGAATCATATACACTGCTTTCGTAACTTTATTTTTTCTGCGGGAAAGTACATACGCATTCATCGCGCTTAAAGTAGCACTGATAGCAGTCGCAATCACACATATGATGATAGAATTCTTAAATGCATTGGTAAAATTCATCGTCTGAAATGCATTAACATAATTATCCCACTTCGGATGTAATGTGAAGCTGAACGGGTTTGCCACGAATGCACTTGACTCTTTCAAACTATTTAATATAACCAGAAAAAAAGGAACTGCAAACAACAGTGCCAGTAACAGCACTAGTATGAAAACAAGAAACTTAATTATTGTTTTATGCTCTTTCATTATGCTGAAACCTCCTTCTTTCTAGATGTAGTTACCTGAATAATAGAAATTACTGCCACAATCACAAACAGTATTACTGTGATATGCTCCCGACAGCCCCTTTTGTTTTATATTTTCACTTTTACATCCACCCGCTATCCATGTCGCTGCATGCCAACACCACGCAGTCGATTCCAAGAAGGATCAGATAACAGCCAATAATAAAGCCCGTTGAAAACAACGCTACCCACGGCCAGATGATCATCAGACAACCAAGGATGATTCCAAGGATATTTACAATCAAGGTAAAGTAATAGTAAAATTTTCCTGCCAGACGGACCAGAGGGATGTGGGTCAATCTGGAAACAGAATGAGCGATGAACCAGATTGGGAGAAGCAGGGTCATAATCAGCTCTCCGGCATTTGGGTACATCAGAAGCATTAGTCCGGCAAGGAGACTTAAAATTCCAGTCACCAGAGCAATGGTAGGTCCGAAGCCGATATAGCGCTCTGTTTTTGCATAAAATACAATATCTGAAATTCCGGTGATGACAGCAAGAAAACCATACGCAAAGGTAATTCCGCGGAGCATGCCGCCCGGATTACACAACGTATAAATCCCAAGAAGGATCAGCAGGATTCCCTCAATGAGTTCCAGCCAGCCATAACGTGAACGTCTTCTCATTTTTCCTCACTCTCCTCTTTGTTATTTAAAATTCTCATAAACTCTTCGCCAGTTATCGTTTCTTTTTCATAAAGGAACATAGCCAGTTCATTCAGTTTTTTACGGTTATCTGTCAGGATCTTTTTGGCTTTTTCATGTTCTCGTTTTACTAATTCTACGACCTTCTCATCGATTTCCTTCTGGGTATCTGCGGAGCAGGAAAGGGATGCATCGCCGCCAAGGTACTGGTTGGTAACGGTTTCCATAGCCACCATGTCGAACTCGTCGGTCATTCCGTAGCGGGTGATCATGGCTCTGGCAATCTTGGTTGCCTGCTCGATATCGTTGGAAGCACCTGTGGTGATCTCGCCAAACACGATTTCTTCTGCGGCACGTCCGCCGGTGAAGGTTGCAATCTTATTTTCCAGTTCTTTCTTTGTCATCAGATACTTGTCACCAGTTTCTACCTGCATGGTATAGCCAAGTGCACCTGAAGTACGTGGGATGATGGTGATCTTCTGCACTGGCGCAGAATGGCTCTGAAGTGCAGCTACCAGGGCGTGTCCGATTTCGTGATAGGAAACCACTTTTTTCTCCTGGTCGGAGAGAACTGCATTTTTCTTCTGGTAACCTGCGATTACCACCTCAATGCTCTCTTCCAGGTCTGCTTCTGTAACCACTGTACGTCCGCTGCGGACTGCGCGAAGAGCTGCCTCGTTAATGATATTTGCCAGCTCAGCACCGGATGCACCAGATGCCATACGTGCGATGGTGTGAAAATCCACATCATCGGATGCTTTGATCTTTCTTGCATGAACCTTCAGAATTGCTTCACGTCCTGCTAGATCGGGAAGCTCAACCGGTACGCGGCGGTCAAAACGTCCTGGACGGGTAAGCGCCGGGTCAAGGGATTCCGGTCGGTTGGTGGCTGCCAGAATGATAACACCATTGTTGCCTTCGAAACCATCCATCTCTGTGAGCAGCTGGTTCAGTGTCTGCTCACGCTCATCGTTGCCGCCTACCTGGCCGTCACGTTTTTTACCGATGGCGTCGATCTCATCAATGAATACGATACATGGGGCTTTCTCTTTCGCCTGCTTAAAAAGATCACGAACCTTGGAAGCACCCATACCTACAAACATTTCTACGAATTCAGAGCCAGACATGGAAAAGAATGGTACATTCGCTTCTCCGGCAACGGCTTTGGCAAGCATTGTTTTACCTGTACCTGGAGGGCCTACAAGGAGAACGCCTTTCGGCATGGAAGCTCCCACATCTGTATATTTCTTCGGATTATGAAGATAATCTACAATTTCTGCCAGGTTTTCCTTTGCTTCATCCTCGCCAGCTACGTCTGTAAAACGAATACCTTCACTGGACTGTACATAAACCTTGGCATTGCTTTTTCCCATGCCAAATGCCATGGAATTTTTGCCCCCGGCCTGCTCCATCAGTTTCTTTGCCATATAATTTCCAAGAACTATGAAAATGATCAGCGGCAGAAGCCCGGTTACCAGGAAGCTGAGAATCGGGGAGGTCTGCTGGTCAATGTCCTTGGCAAAGGTGGCACCGCACTCATACAGACGGTCGGTGAGATCCGGGTCATTCATAAGACCGGTTTTATAAATTTTTTCGTTGTTCTTATCGGTAAAGACGATCTGGTTATCTTCTACTTCTACTTTACCGATGTTTTTGTCATTGATCATGCTCATGAAGGTACCGTAATCGGTTTCTTCTACCTGATGCTCCATCAAGATTTGGGAAACCACCAGATTAAAGACGATCAGCACCAGAAGCACAATGCCGTAATAGTAGATCAACGGCTTTTTTGGGGTTTTTACTTCTTTCATGGTTGTAGTCCTTTCTTATGTAAACTAACTCTATGTTAAAAATTTTCACCAAAACTTTCCCTTATCATTTGCATTGCCTGGCAAGCTATTATCTGCTTGCTTACAAATCTCTAAATTACATTTCTAGATTTGGCATTACAATTACTACTCTTCGTTTTCTTTCTTTTCTTCCTGCCGCTGGGCTTCGATAGCCTCCAGCGATACCAGAAGTGCCCGGTTTACTGCCTGCATGGCAAAATCAAGGGCGTATTCTGCGGTGAGGATTTTCTCCTCTGCACCTGGAAGCAGACTTTCACTGATTGGTTGTTCCGGATCTTTCAAATTTATATTTTCCGCCTCCAGCACTTTTTCAACTGCTGCCTCCACCTGGTCGTAAACATCAGCCAGCTTCATCACACATTTTGTCTTAGAATGGTGAAGTCTGTTTTGCAGGGTAATCCTGCTCTCCTGGCATTCCTGGCGGAGATCCTGGATCTGCTGGTGAAGTCGCTCTTCCTCCATGCTTTCAGCTACCTGGATCCGGCTGTGCGCCAGCTCCAGTTTTTTATCTAGTTCATACATTTTCACGGATAAAATTTCATGTGCCATATTATGGTTCCCTCCTCTCCTCATGGATTACTACTTCGTGCTCTGCATTCTAAACAACATGCTTCACATGGCATCATCTATAAATTTTAATAAGATCATTGCCCGTTTCGCGCTCTGTAATCCTGATGGTTTTATTCTAGTACAGGCGGGAAAAAGTGTCGATAGTCAGAACTTTGAGCGTGTATAGACAAAACGGGCGAAGTGTAAAACACCTCGCCCACTCGTTTGATATCTTATTCAATTTTCTCCAAGGTCAAACTTCCTTTATCCAAATCGCTCATCCCACTCACGACAGGATCACCGTCCCGCCGCCCCGCATCAGTTCCAGATACCGATTACGAATTTCCTGTACCCGACGCCTGGAAAGAGGGATCCGCTCGCCATTGGTAAGCACTGCTTCCGTATCTTCCAGCCGGCGGATATATTTGTAATTTACAAGATATCCCTTATGAATCCTCAAAAATCCCTGGGGATCCAGCACCTCCTCTAACTCCTGCATAGAGCGCCGCAACTGAACCGGATCCTTCTGATTCACAATGTGAAGATTTTGGATTTTCCCTTCGCCTTCAATGTAAAGGATGGTATCCAATGCATAAGATACCGTCTCCCTTGCCCCCTGCACCACCAGCTTAGGAGCCTCCTCCTTGGGCCGGTTCTTCAGCCAGGTCTCGATCACCTCCGGCGCGTCCTCCAGGAAGCGACCCTTGCGGATAAAGCCTCCGGGATTGGTCCGCAGAGCATCAAATACTTTATCCTCTCTGGAAGAAACAAAGATAATGTCCGTCCGGCTGTTCGACGCCCGCACCCGCTTGGCAAAAGTGATTCCATCCATCTCCGGCATATCAATATCCAGAAACAGAAGCTGAAATTCCACTTCTTTCATCCGTTCCTCCAAATCCTTCACCCGGCGAAAGGTCATAACCTCCACCTGTATTCCTTTTTTCTTAAAAGCGCTTGCAATGGCTCCCGATACTACACTGAGCACTACAGATTCGTCATCACAAATTGCCAGCCTTAGTTTCTCCATAACTATCCTCTCCCAGGTATAACATTACGTCCGCAACAAAACGTCCATCTTCTATATCATATCGCACACTGCCCTGATTCTTGATGGCAATGTTCTGAATAATTTTCGTTCCATATCCATGCACCTTGGCATTTTCTTTGGTGGTCTGCAGTTTCAAGTGACGCCTGTTGGAAATCTGCGGATTTACCGGATTGGTCACATGAATGAAAAGATAATCCTGCTGCGGCCGGATTCCCACGGTAACCACCGGATTCTTCTCCCCACTTTTTCCTGCTGCCTCAAGTGCATTCTCTACCAGGTTGCTGAGCAGACTGCAAAGCTCCGTCTCCGGATAGGGCAAAACCGGCGGCACGATCAGCTGGGGCTCCAGCGTAATATTCTCCGCCTTCGCCTGGGTCATCATATGGTTCATAACCGCATTGATCACATCATTTCCGCATTCCACAAAGGAGAACAGATTCTCTGTCTCCCTGGAAACCTCCTTCAGATATTCCTCCAGCCGCTCATTTTCCCCTTTTTCAAAAAGAATATGAATGTAAGCCAGATGATTCTTCATCTCATGGCGGATCTCGTGCATTTCCTCATAAACTGCGCGGGTAGACTGGAAAAGCTCCTGGTCCAGGTTCTCCTTCTGGCTGATGGCCATCAGTTCCAGATTGCGGTCGTACTCCTTTCCGATTCTGTAAAACAGGTAGTAGCACAGGATTTCCAGGAGAAAACCTGCGCCGCCGATCAGAACCATATAAGATTTAAACGACTCTGGGACATTGCGGACTATGCCTACAGTCTCTACCAGCAAGATCAGACAGGACATGATCACCACCAGAAGCGCCGGTACTTTTTGTACCAGTATCAGTTTCTCTGTGGAAAAATAAGTAAGGAACCACGCAACCACCATGGTCATCACTACCACAATGATCCAGGTAAGGTGCTGGGACCATACAAAATAATCTGCGTTCACATTCTGAAGCGCTTCCCCAATAGGCTCTGAAACAGGAAGCATTGTCATATAACAGGTATAAAATACCACAGTCCGCAATATACGGGTTGTCCAGCTTAATTTGCTGAAGGCTGCACAATAAAACAAAATAAATACAGCCATCATAATGCGGTCCATGTTTCCTGCACCTACGCCCTTGGTGATAGCGTAATATACAGTATCAAACAACACCGTCCAAAGCCAGCAGATCAAAAACTGACAGATAAATCGGACCAGTGTCCCTTTCTTTTTCCAATTAAAATCCCCCAACAGCACCATACTTGCTGACACAAAAACAATATTTGTCATAATATAACCAATTCCATAATTGTGCGAAATATAAAAAAATTTGAAATACTCTAACATTTCCCCACCTGTGCCGCTCCCCCGTTTTTCGCTTCTTTGTCCCCTTCCGGCACGTTCCTCTCCAGCCAATTATACAAAATTTTCATACGTACTTCAAATAAAAAGATGTCCCTTTCCCCAATGAACCAGACAGCGTTACTGTTCACTGGTAGCATTCCGCGAGGTGTTTTTTGTAAACAAAGTTCACAGAAAACCCGAGAGTCTCGACGCGAAATAAACATACCTGCAAATACCAAAATTACCCACACTTCTACCGGGCATTTTCCCAGTAAAAGTGCAGGCATGCTATTTCATATTATTTCATTACATTGGCGGTCCGCCGAACATTCTCATTTCGGTTACGTCTGCGCTGACTTCATTCGCAGCAGGAAGTTTATAACCATCTACTTCGTTGTCAGAAACAGTCACGCTGTAAACATCGTCTGTTGTAAGCGCCTCTGCTCCAAGGTCTTTCGCTGTAAGAACGATTTCTCCGGCTTCTGCCTTCTCATCTGTGTAAACAGCCTCTCCAGACTCATTTTTCACAGTCAGGGTAAATGTCTCAGTAAGCTCATCACCAGGAATGATGGTGATCTTAACTTTTACATCATTCTCATCTTCGGTATCCCAGTTTGCACTTAGGGACGGTACCGCAAGAAGTGTGGATGTTCCATCTACTTCAATATCGGAAGAGCTGTAGCCAGCCGCGGAAGCAACTACATGTGCCCTGTAATCCCCTGCAAGAAGGATTTCATCCGCAATGGTTCCACTATATTTGTTGTCTGCATTTGCATCAATCTTCTCGGACTGGAAGCTTGCGGATTTACTCTCCTCTCCGTCTACAACAGGGAAAACCTTGATGTAGTAGAATTCTGCTTCCTCTACCCCTGTGAAGGAGTAATCCAGGGTTTCAAAATCAAAGGTGAAATCAGATGCTTCACCAAGAGGTTCTTTATCCTCATCATTTCCGGCAGCTTCCTCAGGACTGTTTGCCACAACGATCACATTGGAATCCGCAGCCATAACTGCCATTCCAGGTGTGAAGACTGTGACTGCTCCCATAAGCATAAGCGCTGCCATCAGCTTTTTCTTTAACATGAACTTTCCTCCGTTCTACATTTCGGAATCTTATATAAGAGCTGCAATAGCAAAAATCAACATCAGAACACCGATTCCAATCTGTGCGCCTTTCAGATCTTTACGCTCTTTGCTGCAAACCATGCAAAGCACATAGGCAACGTAGCCAAGTGCTACGCCAAGTGCCACATTTCCCATAAATGCGGTAACTACAGCTGTCATTGCAAATGGAAGGAACTCTGTAAGCTTCTTAGTATCCACATTTCGGATTCCCTTGAGCATGGACGCTCCTACAAACGCCATGATCAAGTCTGCGAAAATAAAGGTATCCTGTACATAAGCTGCCAGCTTTACTTCTGTGTCATCGATCCACATTCCAACGCCGTGGGTTCCTGTTGCCATCAGCATTAAGAATACCCAGCTGAAAAGGGAGATGAAAAATCCGATTGCTGCGGTTACGGAAACAAGACCTGTTTTTCCGCCGTCATTTGCTGCCACACCAGATTCTGCACCTACGGAAGTAGATGGAACGCCAAGAACTGGAGCGATCACATTCAGTGCTGCACCGATGATGTGTACCTTTTTCTCTCCTGCTGCGGCATATTCCTCATCCTCATAATCTCCGGCAACAGCTGCGGCCTGTGTATATCCAAGGTTGTTGTATAAGCCAAGGAACAGGAAGCTGAGCACCCCTTTTACCATGAGAAGAACTACGTTTCCGCCGGCAGCTGTATAAGCGCTGAAGTCCAGTCCGCTGCGGAACAGCTGTCCAATGTGAAGGGAAGCAATTGCTCCCGCAATGTTATAAGGACTTGCTCCGTCCGTTGCCACTACCATGTTTACACGATGATAAACAACGGTTGCAGCTGTCTGACCACCAATAAAGTAATCCAGAAAAAATACAATTCCTCCAACCCACATCAGTCCGATCAGGCTCCAGAAGGTAGCTGTCATTGGTTTGGTGCGGTGAAATGCCTTTAGCACCAGGAAAAGTACAGTTCCGGCAAGAAGAAGCCAGAAATAATACTGATCCAGTGTAGGAAGGGTGGATGGGGCGGTAATTCCGCCCTCTGCATCCACGATTCCAGTGTTTTTAATAGCTGTAGCAGCTACATAAAGACCAAGACCTACCGGAAGTGCTTTTTTCACCCCATCTGGAATATTCTCTGCAAAAAACTTCTTTGCTGGAGTGACTACTACAACCAGATACAGGATTGCTGCTATAAATGTTACAAACATCAGGTTCGCATAGGTAAGACCTTCGTTTACGCCAAGCATGGAAATCAGAATCGAACTCAGTCCCATGTTTGCTGTCTGCACCAGGGGAAAGTTGCAGAGCAGGCCCAGAAGCAAGGAACCTGCAAAAGCAAGAAGCGTCACAGCCAGATAAGAACCTGCATAGTTTCCATATGCTTCACCGATAATTCTTGTGTTTACCAGAAGTGCACAGATGGAGATACAGAATGCTCCAAATCCGGCACCGATTTCAGATCCCATAGAAGAGCCACGTTCTGTAAAATGGAACTTCTTGTCCAGTGCTTTACTGATTCCACTTTGTTTCTTTTCAGGGATCACAATTGTGTTGTCTGTGTTTTTTTCTGCCATTTTTAGTCTCCCTTAATTTGCCTTTGTTTCCTTTTTGCCTTTTACAGCCGGTATTACGAAGCAGAATGCTGCGGTCAGGAGCATCAGTGCGATCAGAACACCGTTTCCTACCATCTGCCAGGTCTTCCAGCTTGTATCTTCTGTTATAGTGAAGCTCTCTGCATCTGTACCACCTGTATGGCAGAACTGATACAGCATATGTTTTGCAGCCTGACGAAGCAGGTAACGACCATAGTTTGTTGCAGAAGAGTTTCCTTCGTATTCATAGTAAGCGGATACTGCGGAACCACCAAGCTGACCTTCAACACCTCCGTACAGACCAGCACCCGGAGTCATAACCCATGCATAAGGTCCAACACCATCTGTGATGATCATACCGTTGAAGCCCCACTCGCCGCGGAGAATGTTCTTGTAAAGTCCCTGATGGAACATGGAAATACCATCTCGGTTCAGGGAGCCCATGATACCAAGCGCACCTTCTCCAAGTGTAATGCTGCCGGTTCCTGTTTCTTCATCGTAATCGTAAACATATTTTGTACTGATCTCATAGTCTTTCAGATAAATCTCTCTTGCAGACTGCTCGGAGAACCAGGTAATATTTCCATCACGGTTTGTATCGTTATCATTCATAGCCATGTGCTTGATAAATACGGAAATACCAGTATCCTGAAGTCCGGAGATTTCTCCTGCACCAACAGTTCCTCCAAGATAACCATCCTCTGAGAAGTACTCGAAGTTACGTCCGCCAAATGGAGTACGATGGGTGTTCATAGCCGGAGCATAAGCTCCTGTAAGTCCGTTTTTCATGGACTGATGTGCGTAGGCAACACCAAGTTTATAAGTAAGTTCAGGGCTCCATGTGGAAGCATTTACAACCGCGGAAGTAAACCAGGTATTTACACCGTAAGAGTTGTTTCCGTTTCCAGACTCTCCTGGTCCGTCTACAACACTTGTTCTCTCTTTGTTTACAGAAGCAACTTCCGGAGTCTGCCATCCCATGCTTCCTGCACAGGTGATGTCTTCCTCGATGGAAAGCTGGTCAACCAGATAAGCCCAGATTTCGTTGTCATAGCCAACTTCTTTCAGGATCGGGCAGTTTACATCCAGACGCATGGAAGTCTCATCTGTTGTGATCTGATAATTTCCGTCAGATGTTTTCTCTGGATTTCCTTCGGAGTCAACTAAAACGTAGTAAACTTTATCATTGTCAATTACATGGTTTTCGTAAACGTCATCATACAGGTAACGCTCGTCATCCTGTGTGCGTCCTTCCCAGTTCTCTTCCTCAGAATAAGCCAGGTAGCTTGCGCCGCCTACGTATTTTTTTACTGTTTTCTCGACTTTTTCGCCATTTTCGTATGTTTCATAGGTGTAATCTACTGTGCCAAGTGCCGGGCAGCCAAGTGCGATAACAGCTGCGTCACACAGGGACTCTGCTTTACAGTTGGACTCATGTTCCATGATCGTTGCCATTCCGCCAGCAAAATCGTCACGGTTCAGGTAGCCGTCAAGCATGTTTCCATCACCTGCGTCTACGTCACTCATGGTAACTTTGGCAACCATCTCATCTGTATCACGTGCGCCAACGCCATCTTCATCATAGTAATAAGAATCAGCAAGGCTTGCTTCTATAGGATCGCATGCATCTTCATGTGCATTGAGACCGATGTGGAATTTGTAATCACCTTTCTCCAGTACATAGCAGCCATGTCCGTAGGTATCAAAGGATGCTACGTCATCAGTACGGAAGGTAATGGTTACTTCTTCAGATTTTCCAGCTTCGATGTCTCCGGTCTTTGCATAACCGATCAGCGCTTTTGCGGATTTCTGAAGTCCTGTGCCTTTGATACCGCAGGTATCGTCTGTGTTGTATGGAGCTTCCGCATAAAGCTGTACAACCTGTTTTCCGGTTACATCACCGGTATTTGTTACTTTTACTGTTACACTGTTTTCGCTATGTGCTTCTAACTTCACATCGCTGGAAGTTACTTCTTCGTCAAATGTTGTATAGGAAAGTCCATAGCCAAATGGATACTGGACTACTTCGTCATATCCGGAAGCTTTTCCGTTTTTCCACTCATGAGAAGTAAATTCAGGGCTGTCGAAATAGCCTTCTGCATCTGCCGTCTCATAGAAACGATAGCCTACATAGATTCCTTCCTCATACTGATAGTAACCGAAATTGTTAGACTGATTAAAGCCTGTTACAATGTTCTCAACGTTTGTGTATTTGTTATCGTCGTTGTTGTAGAAAGCAGGCATTGTGGACATGTCATATGCATAAGTATCTGCAAGACGTCCGGATGGGTTTACATCACCGGTAAGGATTTGTGCCACACCAACAAGTCCAGCTTCTCCTGGATGTCCGATCCACAGGCAGGCATCTACGCCGTATTCTTCCTGCTCAATCTCTCCCAGCTCTACTGCTGCGGAGGAGTTGATCAGTACAATTGTTTTCTTAAAGTTTTCCTTGCAGAATGCCAGCAGATCTTTCTCGTCCTGGGAAAGCTGCAGGTAAGTGGTTCCTGTAGAAGCTACGCCGTCACCGTCATAATCCATAACCGGGGAAGCACCCTCAGCACCGGAACGCGCAAATGTTACGATTACAGTATCGGAATAGTCGCTGTCCATGAAGTCATCTTTGTCACGCTCATATACATCATTTGCAAACTCGCAGACACGTTTGAATCCGCCCCAGTCACCATTTCCGTAGTTGTCTTTGTTCTCTTTGTACTCAGATCCTTCAAATGGACCAGTTGTTCCATCTCCAAGGTGTCCATAATACTCATCTGTGGTGTTGACATTTCGCTCTCCGCCAACTGCTTTTTCCAACCAGTCCCAGGCTTTGTCGCTTACGTCCAGGTAAACTTCTGTGCTTGCGCTCTCGGAGCCATCCTCTTTGTTTCCTTCAAAGGCTTCTTTCATGGTGTATGTGTACTCGTCGTACTTTCCACCGGCAGAACCGGTTCCACCATTTACATAATTGTAAGACTGTGCACCAAGGATTGTGACCTTGGAACCTTTCTCCAACGGCAATGCATTATTCTCATTTCTCAGAAGAACTGCACCTTCCGCTTCCATTGCTCTGTCCACTTCCCGGCCTTCGGCCAACAGGGACATTTCATCCAGGTCAAGATCTTCGTTCTCAACACTTACGCTTGCACCGCCGCCCATATAGCCGGAAAGTGTGGCACCGAAGTTGTTGAGCATAACGTTCATGATCATTGTGATAACCAGAAGAATCGCAATTGCCACAATACCCGGAACTGCTCTTTTGTTTCGTTTCATTCTCTTTTCCCTCCTTTGGAATTTATACACTTATTGTAACTCCAGGCATATGTGCTGCAACAAAAGGGCTATAAATGGTTGGTACAGGGGATAAATAACCGAGAGAGCAGAACGAATGGTGTGAATAGGGGAATGAATGGAGAAAAAAACAGAGATTTCGCATTGCTTCTGGTACTTAGGAAGATTTTTAGACCGCTTATGGCCAAAAACTTTCACCGTGTATAGACAAAACGGGCAAAGTGTAAAGATACACCTCGCCCGTTTGATATCTTATTTAGTTTCCTCCATGTATTTGCATCCGGCCTCTGGATTCTATTCCCAGTCAGTCTCCGCCTCCGTCAATTTCACTTTCAAAACTGCTTCAAGGTCAATAAACGCAGGAATAAAACTGTCGCGAATAAACAGGAGCATTTCATCAATCTCATCTTCGTTATATATATGAACAGATGTATTTCTTTTTTTCAGCATAAGCAGCCATACAGCAGAGTCATTTACAAATCCCAATCTGTATCCCAGCTGTAAGATTTCTCTGGGAGAACCCGTCTCCGCACCAGCTGCGCCATGAAGCTTCAGTACTTCCTGTAAAGCTTTCCATGCAAGTTCAAAAGTAAGATTAAATTGTCCAATTACACCTGTTCTGTATATTTCATTATTCTCAGCAAATTTAAAATCAGCATTTTTCAGCACAGAAAGACGGTTAGAAAAATTATCAAGCTTTTTCATAGATTACAACCCCATCCTTTCTGATTTCATTTTTCAGTTCTTCTGAGATACTTTTCCCTCCATCAACTACGTCAAAGCTTAAAAGGGAATGTACATTTTCTTTAATATCCCAGTAAAAAGAATCAAAGTCTCCGCCATATACCGCTATATCTATATCGCTTCTTTCTGTATTGTTTCCCCTTGCACGCGATCCAAACAATATAACTTTCCTGACAGAATACCTCTTAGCAAACGTTACAATATCTTTTACAACCCTTTCCGGAAGATCATAGCTCATACTTTGCTGCCTCCATTTTCTGTAAATACAGTCAAACGATATTTTATAGTTCTTCTGGAGCATTCTTTCCCATCATAATCAAATAGACTTCGTGTACGATCATATCCAGATTC
>ENA-UOJJ01003229-UOJJ01003229.1-human-gut-metagenome-genome-assembly--contig:-CS66-NODE-3229-length-18078-cov-12.083227_pt1 | contig 18078 bp, 21 predicted proteins | sample MGYA00242343_ERZ723890 | MGnify/ENA metagenome assembly ERZ723890 | reverse complement strand
TATTATTTAAATTTACTTCGTAAATTTTAAAAATTATCTCTGAACTCTGCCTGAACCGTCGTTAGACTCAACTTCAGCTCTTGTAACAAGGTTGAAATCACCAGGGATAGTATGCTTAAGAGCAGATGCAGAAACAGCAAAATTAAGAGCTGCCTTCATATCCTTACCATCCATAAGACCACAGATTAAACCGCCTGCAAAAGAGTCGCCGCCGCCAACTCTGTCTACGATAGGCATAATATCAAATCTGTTAGATCTGTAAAATTCTCTTGTCTTACCATCCATAATACAAGCAGACCAACCATTGTGAGAAGCTGAGAATGACTCTCTTAAAGAAGATATAACATACTTGAAACCAAACTTGTCACACATCTGATTGAAAATGTCCTGATAACCTGCCATTTCAAGCTCACCGGAAGTTACATCAGTATTACCCGGCTTGAAACCAAGAACCTTTTCAGCATCTTCTTCGTTACCAATACAAACATCAACGTACTGCATTAAGTTAGTCATAACCTTCTGAGCCTTCTCAGATGACCATAATTTCTTTCTGAAGTTAAGGTCACAGGAAACTGTAACACCCTTAGCCTTAGCAGCCTTACAAGCAGCCTCAGTAACCTCGGCAGCAATATCAGATACAGCTGGAGTGATACCTGTAAAGTGGAACCAGTCAGCACCCTCGAAAATCTCATCAAAGTCAAATAAATCAGCAGTAGCAGTTGAGATAGAAGAATGGGCTCTATCATAAACTACATTTGATGCTCTCATAGAAGCACCTGTCTCTAAATAGTAAATACCAAGTCTTTCACCGCTCTTAACGATGTGCTTAGTTTCAACACCGTACTTTCTTAAAGCAGCAATAGCACAAACACCAATTGGGTTGTCAGGTACAGCAGTAACGAACTCTGCCTCGTGACCATAGTTTGCTAAAGATACAGCTACGTTAGCCTCACCGCCGCCGTAGTTAATATCAAACTCATCAGCCTGAATAAATCTCTCATTATTTGGTGTAGATAATCTTAACATAATCTCACCCATAGTAACTATCTTGCCCATTGGAAAAATCCTCCTTAGAATTAATAATTTTTATTATGTATTTTACATAATCTTATGGTTAAATTATAACATACTATTTCCTAATTTTCAATAGCTCTTTTACATTTTTTACAACAACATTTCAGTAATATTTCAAACTTCTATTGAAAATTTTTCCAGTATTCTTCCACCTTATTATTTTCAATGGCATCTAAATACGAATCAGCAATATCAAATATTTCACTTTCATCACCAATTAAAAACTTTGCTTTATCTCCGCTGCCAGCCACATTTTCCTTTTTCCCCGGGCTTTCAAGCCATTTTCTGAAATCCGCCTCCCACCTGTCAGCACCTTCCTCACCTATTTCATCATAGCAAAGCATTTCTTCCTTAACTTCATATATAAAATCATCAATACTCATTTTAATCATCAGATTTACCTCCAAATATTTTTAACCCAAAGTAATCATAACCCATTTTTGTTACCACTCGACCTCTTGGGGTCCTCTTTATAAATCCCTGCTGTATTAAATAAGGCTCATAAACATCTTCAATAGTTTCAGCCTCCTCACCAATAGACACAGCAAGAGTTTCAACACCGACAGGACCGCCGTCAAATTTTTCAATCATACATAAAAGGAGTTTTTTATCAATAAGGTCAAGTCCGTTTTTATCAACCTCTAATATGTCCAAACTAACCTTAGCTACTTCCTCACTGATAATACCATCATACTTAACCTGAGCAAAATCTCTTACACGCTTTAATAATCTGTTAGCTATTCTTGGCGTACCTCTTGAACGTCTTGCAATTTCAACAGCACCCTTTTCGTCAATGTCAATATTCAGCACTCTTGCAGAACGCATAACTATTGTAGAAAGCTCTTCCGGTGTATATAGCTCAAGTCTGTTAATTACACCAAATCTGTCCCTTAAAGGTGCAGTCAAAAGACCAATTCTTGTAGTAGCACCAATTAATGTAAATTTTGGCAAATCAATTCTTATACTCTTTGCATCTGCACCCTTGCCAATTACAATATCAAGTACAAAATCCTCCATAGCAGGATAAAGTACTTCTTCAATAAGCCTGTTTACTCTGTGGATTTCATCAATAAATAAAATATCTCCCTCATTAAGATTATTTAATATGGCAGCCATATCTCCCGGTCTTTCAATGGCAGGACCTGATGTTGTTCTTATATTTGCATTCATTTCATTTGCAATAATATTTGAAAGAGTTGTTTTTCCAAGTCCCGGAGGTCCGTAAAGAAGCACATGGTCAAGAGCTTCACCTCTTTGCTTTGCAGCTTCAATATAAACCCTCATATTTTCCTTAACCTTTTCCTGACCGATATAGGAATCAAGGGTTATGGGGCGCAGGCTTTCCTCTGTATTAAAATCTTCTTCTTTTGCATCAGGAGTAATAATTCTATCTCCCGTATTTAAAATTCTCTTATTTTCCATATCTTACTCCTAAAGCAGCTTTAATGCAGCACTTATTATTTTTGCACTGTCCATATCTGAGGTGTATACGCTTTCAACAGCCTTTGCTGCCTCAATTCTTGTAAACCCAAGAGCAACAAGACCTGCAATAGCATCATTTTTTTCGTCCTTATTTTCAATAAAGGTTTCAGCTTTAATACTAATATTCCCTTTGCCGGTATTAAATGTACTTATTTTATCTTTTAATTTAAGTATTATCATTTCGGCAGTTTTTTTACCTACTCCCTTGCCTACACATAAAGCCTTTGAATCCTGACAGCTTATGGCAAGAACAATATCAGAAGGAGTTAAATCTGATAATATGGCAAGTGCTCCTTTTGGACCTACACCGTTTACCGTAATAAGGAGATTAAATATATTAAGCTCCTCCATATTCAAAAAGCCGTAAAGCTGCAATGAATCCTCTTTAACATCCATATATGTAAATACTTTAACTTCTTCATTTATGTGAGGCAGTTTGTATGTTGTTTTAACAGAAACAAAAATATTGTAGCCAATTCCGTTATTGTCAACTATAATATTATTTTCACCTATATAAACCAATTCACCCTTAATGTAACTAATCATGTTATTCTCCATTCAATAAACATTTGTTCGGTTAATTACATTATAGACCAATAAAAGGGCTCTGTCAATATATTTATAACAAGCAATTTATCATTATAAACTTTCTTCTAAATCTCCAATCCATTTTTCAAGACTTTCTATTAAATTAATTTGCTGATTAAATATTTCTTTTCCAATGCTAGGTATATGCTGTCTTTCCTCCAAATTTTTATAAAGAATATTCTTATGCTCAATAATATTTAATTTAATATTTTTAATATATTCCCTTTTTTCACTATCAGAAACCAGCTCAAGATTAACAATGACTGCATTAAAATCCAAAAAAACATTAACCTCTTTTTTAGATACTTCATTCATAAGCTTTAAAAAATATGCATTGCCCTTTTCTTTAATTGTATAAACCGATTTATCAGGCATATTACCGTCTTTTTGCCTATGCTTTGAAATATAACCCTTTTCCTCAAGCCGGAGCACCTTTTTATATATAGATGGCACACTTACTTTTACCCACTTTGATATATTTCTGTATTTCATATTTTTTTGTATTTCATAAGCACTTTGAGGGTGCTGTTTTATCATTCCCAAAATAATTAAATCAATGTTTGACATACTTACCTCATTAATTTTTATAGTCTGTAATTCCAAATCTGTTACCAAAGGGATCCTCAAATTCTACAGCATTGCCTGTTTTTATTTTAAAGGGCTCAGATAAGAAATTAATTCCCACTTTTTTCATTTCATTATATTTTGCATTAACATCATCAACTTCAAGCCATATTGTGGGTTTTAAGTCTTTAAATTTATTTTTATCCTTTAATATTATTGCCGGTTCTTCATCACCAACATTATAAGCTGCCATACCAATATCAGAAAAATCAAATTTAAGTTTAAGCCCTAAAATATTTTCATAATAATTTTTTGCTTCTTCCATGTTGTCTACAGGTATAAAATAATTGTCATACTTTTTCATATATACCACCCTTACGTATATTTTATATTACTATATTTTATACTAATATTAAATATATGTCAACAAAAAATAAAAGGTTATGTATTATAATTATAAGTTTCCTTACAAAAAAAGAGCCGATATTAAATTAACACCGACTCTTTCTGCAATTATAACATAATTGCTAATTTTTAATTTTAGTTCACAGAATTATGATTCCTGATTAGCCATTCTCTTTTCCTGCTCTTCAATCATTTTCTTAACCATATAGCCACCTACATAGCCATTCTGAGCAGAAGTTAAGTCACCATTGTAACCCTTCTTTAAAGGTACACCGATTTCAGATGCTACTTCGTACTTGAACTTATCCATAGCTTCTCTTGCTTCAGGAACATTTACTCTGTTACTACTACTATTGCTACCAGACATTTTAGTTACCTCCTAAAAATAATATTTTGTTGGTACACTATTATTTTGTCTGATAATGAAACAAATAATCAGCCAATTTTTTCAAAAGCTGTCAAAAAAATATTAATCAATCTTACATTCATCAGTTCTGTTTTCAGCCTTTCTCTTGGCTTCTTTTTCAACATTCATATTTTCTTTTGCACGTCTTTCAGCTAATTCGCAGGCAACATCATCCCATGAAATGCCTTTTTCGACCATCATAACTTCTGTGTGAAATAAAACGTCACAAATTTCGCCAACTATTTCCTTTTTATCACTGTTTTTTGCGGCAATAATTGTTTCTGCAGCTTCTTCGCCAATCTTTTTTAAAATTTTATCTATACCTTTATTAAATAAATAGCAGGTATAAGAACCTTCCTGCATATTTTCTTTTCTGTCCTTTATTACTTCATATTCCTTAATTAGCATTTCGCCTAAATCTGCCATATTATTATTCTCCCTTAAAATCTTCTAATTTTCTGTAAAAACAGGAATAATTTCCTGTGTGACAAGCTGCACCGTCTTGCTTAATTAAAAGTAAAATGGTGTCACAGTCACAATCATACCTTATTTCCTTAACATGCTGATAATGGCCGCTTGTTTCACCTTTAATCCAAAGACTTTGTCTTGATCTGCTGAAATATGTAGCCTTACCTGTTTTTACGGTTAAGTCAAAAGCCTCCTGATTCATATAAGCAAGCATTAAAACCTCTTTAGTTTCATAGTCCTGAGCAATAGCAGGAACTAAACCGTCACTATTAAATTTAATTTCCATTTCAATCACCTATTTCAATCTTACAGGTATATTTTTTTCTGCAAGATACTTCTTTAAATCAATAATTTCCATTTCTCTGTAATGAAAAAGACTTGCTGCAAGTGCAGCCTCTGCACCGCCATCGGTAAGCGCCTCTGCAAAATGCTCCATTGTTCCTGCACCGCCTGATGCAATTACGGGAATAGATACTGCATCGCTTATAGCTCTTGTAAGCTCAATATCATAGCCTGCCTTGGTACCGTCGCAATCCATACTTGTCAAAAGTATTTCCCCTGCACCTCTTTTTTCCGCTTCAACAGCCCACTCAACAGCATCCTTGCCTGTATTAACTCTGCCCCCATTTAAGTAAACATCAAATCCATTATCATTACGTCTTTTAGCATCAATAGCGACAACAACACACTGATTACCAAATTTTTCGGCTGCCTCATTTATAAGCTCAGGTCTTTTAAGAGCACCCGAATTAACTGCTATTTTATCGGCACCTGCACTTAATATTTTTCTAAAATCCTCAACTGACCTTATTCCACCGCCTACTGTAAGAGGTATAAACACCTGCTCTGCAGTTCTTGATACTACATCAAGCATAATATTTCTGTCATCAGATGAAGCTGTTATATCCAGAAAAACTATTTCATCAGCTAATGATTTATTATACATTGCGGCAACCTCAACGGGATCGCCTGCATCTCTTAAATTAACAAAATTTACACCCTTGACAACTCTGCCGTTATTTACATCAAGACAGGGTATTATACGTTTAGTATGCATAGCTATATCTCCATTCTATTCCTTTTTCTTTTTAATATGTGTACCTACTATTTCTGATACATCGGATATTGTCATAAATGCCGAACCGTCGTCCTCTTTGACAATTCTTTTAAGTTCACTAAGCTCAATACGTGTTACAACACAGTACAAAACAATTTTTTTACCGCTTATAAGCCCCTCACCTTCAAGAAGTGTAACTGTTCTTCCAAGAGATTTATATATGGTATCTGCTATTCTTTCACCGTTTTCTGTTATTATCATAACAGCCTTCCCCTGCTCAAGGCCTGTTTCCACAATATCTATAACCTTTGAAGTAATAAAATATGTAAGCACACTGTACAATGCTCTGTCAGGACCAAAAATAAAGCCGGCACAGGAATAAATGATAAGATTAAAAAATAATATAATCTGACCTGTTGAAAACTGAGTTTTTTTACTTAAAAGCAATGAAACCGTATCAAGACCGTCAACACATCCGCCTGATCTCATTATTAAGCCTACACCAAGACCTAAAAACAAACCACCGTAAACCGTAGCAAGAAGAGGGTCATCTGTAACCTCTTCCATTTCTTCAAATGCAACAAGAAATATTGAAAAAATAATCATTGCATATGTTGCTTTAAAAGCAAATGTTTTTCCCAACAATCTCCATCCTAAAATAAGAAATGGAATATTTAAAATTATAATAAAATAACTTAGCTTTAATTTTGTAAGCTGACTTAAAATAATTGATATACCAACAATGCCGCCGTCTAAAATCTGCTTTGCAACCAAAAACTCCTCAATAGCAAATGCAGCTATAACAGCACCAACGGTTATCAGCAAATAAGAAAAAACATATTGAACCATTTTAGACTTTAAAGTATCTGTTTTTTCCATCTAACCACTCCCAAACCACTCCATTATTCAAATTTATCTATAACTTCCTTTAACTCCAAAGCACCGTTATAAAGTGCCTTTCCTATAATAACACCGGCAGCATTTATATTATTTACATTTTCAATATCTTCCATTTTTGAAACACCGCCTGATGCAATAACATCCATACCTGTTTTTTCAATTAAATCCTTAGTTGACTCAATATTCGGACCGCACATCATACCATCCTTTGAAATATCAGTATATATTACAGTATTAACACCGTATTCCTTCATTTTAAGACAAAGTTCAACTGCTGAAATATTGCTGACTTCCTCCCAGCCTGATATAGCTACCATACCATTTTTTGCATCTACGCCTACTGCGATTTTATCACCATATTTTTCAACAGCAGCTTTAACAAGCTCGGGATTTTTAACGGCAGCCGTACCAATAATAACTCTTGATGCACCTGCTTCAATTCTGTCATCAATGTCTTTCATTGTTCTTACACCGCCGCCTGTTTCTATTTTAATATCATATTTTGACTTAATATCTTTAATAATATCAATTACAAAGGTCTTGCCATATCTTGCACCATCAAGGTCAACAATATGTATATATGTTGCACCTGCATCAACCCAGTCTTTAGCAGCGTCAGCAGGAATATCATTAAATACGGTAACATCATCAAAGCTGCCCTGTGACAGTCTTACTGCCTTACCGTCAATTATATCTATAGCAGGATAAATTTGCATATCATATTCCTCCAAAACTCTTTAAAATTTCAAGTCCTACATCACCGCTTTTTTCGGGGTGGAACTGTAAGGCAAAAATATTATCCTTTTGTACAGCAACCTGTATTTCCCTGCCATAATCAGTAGTAGCAGATACAACAGGTTCATTAGTTTCAAGATAATATGAGTGGACAAAATAAACATAAGGACTTTCACCTGTATTTTCAAATAAAGGTGCTCTCTTCTTTACATTTAAGTTGTTCCAGCCAATATGAGGTTTTTTAACATTATCTGGCAAAAGTTTAATTTCTCCCGATATAAGCCCAAGCCCCTCATATTCACCATATTCATAGCTTTTATCAAAAACCATCTGCATACCAAGACATATGCCAAGAAAAGGCTTGTCCTTGCTTATGCCATCATAAATAACTTTGTCAATGCCTTTTTCTCTTATTGTGGAAATAGCGTCACCAAAGGCACCTACTCCGGGTAAAACAAGCTTATCCGCTCTCTCCATTTCCTTTATATCGTCAGTAACAACTGCATTTTGACCAACAAATTCAAGTGCCTTTTGAACACTTCTTAAATTTCCCATTCCATAATCAATTATAGCTATCATTATTCTAACATTCCTTTTGTAGATAATACTCCTTCAATTCTTTCATCAATTTCTGTAGCCATATCCACAGCTCTGCCAAATGCCTTGAATATAGCCTCAGCTATATGATGATTGTTCTTGCCGTCAAGTACCTTAATATGTAAAGTCAGTCCGCAATTGTCTGCAACCGCCTTGAAAAATTCCTCAACCATTTCAGTATCAAAAAGTCCAATACTTGACATAGTAAACTTAGCATCAAAGTTAAGATATGAACGACCAGAAAAATCAAGAGAACACAAAACCAATGCTTCATCCATAGGCACAATGGCATGACCGTATCTCTTAATTCCTGCCTTATCTCCCAAAGCTTCAGCAATAGCCTTACCCAAAACAATACCGACATCCTCAACTGTATGGTGACAGTCTACGTCTAGATCACCATTTGCCTTAACATCAATATCCATAAAACCATGCTTGGAAATATGGGTAAGCATATGGTCAAAAAAGCCAATACCTGTATCAATGTTGTTAATACCGCTGCCATCAATATCAAGACGCATATGTATTTTTGTCTCATAAGTTTTTCTGTCAATTACAGATATTCTGTTCATAACAATTCCTCCTTAGCCCTGCAATTTTACTTACAATCTTACCTTAATGGAATTAGCATGTGCAGTCAAGCCTTCAGCCTCAGCAAACTTAACCACATCAGGTCCCAATTCCTGCATAGCTTCTTTACTGAATGATATAATGCTTGACTTCTTAATATAGTCATCAATGGAAAGAGGTGAAAAAAATCTTGCAGTACCTCCTGTCGGCAACACGTGATTAGGACCTGCCATATAATCACCTAAAGGCTCAGGAGTATAGTGTCCTAAGAAGATTGCACCTGCATTCTGAATTTTAGGCAATAAGCTGAATGGCTCCTTTGTTGAAACCTCCATATGCTCAGGAGCAATTTTATTGCATAAATCACAAGCCTCATCAAAATTACTAACTACAATAATTGCACCATAATTATTTAAGGATTTTTCAATTATTTCCTTTCTTTCAAGTACTGATGTCTGTTTTATAACCTCTGCCTGTACTTTAACAGCCAATTCCTCACAGTCTGTAATTAATATAGCAGAAGCAAGCTCATCATGCTCAGCCTGTGACAATAAATCAGCAGCTGCATAAGCAGGATTTGCACTGTCATCAGCAAGAATAAGAATTTCACTTGGACCTGCAACAGAATCAATATTAACATAACCGTATACACTTCTCTTTGCAAGAGCAACAAATATATTTCCTGGTCCAACAATTTTGTCTACCTTAGGTATAGACTCTGTACCAAAAGCTAAAGCAGCAACAGCCTGTGCTCCTCCTGCCTTATAAATTTTATGAACACCTGCAATATCAGCAGCCACAATAGTTGTAGGACTTACCTTACCTTCTGCAGAAGGGGGAGTTGTCATAACAATTTCTTCAACGCCTGCAACCTTAGCAGGAATAATATTCATTAATACACTTGAAGGATATGCAGCCTTACCTCCCGGCACATACACGCCTACTCTCTGCAAAGGTCTTATAAGCTGACCCAACATTTCACCGTTTTTACTTGGTTCAAGCCAACTATTCATTTTCTGCTTTTCGTGAAATGCACCAATTCTCTCGGCAGACTTTTTAATTACTCTTACAAGATCAGAATTTACCTGATTATAAGCTTCTTTTATTTCTTCTTCAGTAACAAGAATGTTATCCTTGTTTACATCAAACTTGTCAAACTTCTTTGTATATTCAAATAAGGACTTGTCACCATTAGCCTTTATATCTGAAATAATGCCGTTTACAATTTCCTGAACATTGCCATGTTCAAGCTGTGAACGGGATAATAATGCATTAACCAATTTTTTACCTTCATTGTCATCATATTTAATAATATTTATCACTGTTTTTCACCTACCAACTTTTTTAATCCTTCTATAATTTCAGCTATTCTTTTATGCTCAAGCTTCATACTTACTCTGTTTACAACAACCCTTGCCGATACAGGACAAATATCAGCCAAAACTTCAAGTCCGTTAGCCTTTAATGTAGAGCCTGTTTCAACAATGTCTACTATAACATCACTAAGTCCCACAATAGGTGCAAGCTCAACACTGCCGTGAAGCTTTACAATTTCAATAGTCTGATGCTTCTTCTGGTAGAAATATTCCTTTGCAATATTAGGATACTTTGTAGCAACAACCAAATCCATTGAATTATCAAGTTTATCCTGAATTTCCTTATAGCCTGCAACGGCAAATCTGCACTTACCCATTTTAAGGTCTAAAACCTCATAAAGATTTCTGCCCTCTTCAAGAAGTGTATCCTTGCCTACAATACCTATATCAGCAGTACCACTCTCAACATATGTCGGTACATCAGAAGCCTTTGCAAGGAAAAATTTCAGTTTTAACTCTTCATTTGTAAATATAAGCTTTCTGGAATTTTCCTTCATTTCATCACAGGTAATGCCCATCTTTTCCAAAAGCTCCATAGTTTTATCAGCCAGTCTGCCTTTAGCCAGGGCAAAAGTTAAATATTCCATTATTTTGCCTCCTTTGTTATAAGACAATTAACTGTAACGTCACTTTCACTGTTGTCCTTTAAATTTAAAAGAGTTAATTTATTATTATCTGTCTTTAAAATATTGTTTATATTTTTATTCAGGGCGTATTCCCTGTTTATATCAATATTTTCACCTAAAAAACTACACTCAGCAGAAATATTATTTTTTCTTAATATATCAGCCGTCTTGAAAGCATTAATTCTGTCAGCCTTATCATAGACAATCAGATATTTATTACTGTCAACTTCGGATAAATCCATCGTTTTCATAAGTTCGTTTACCTTTAATGCAAAGCCTACGGCAGGCATATTTGCGCCAAACTGCTCTACCATATTATCATAACGTCCGCCATCTAATATAGAAGCACCTAAGCCTTTTGTATATCCTCTGAATATTAATCCTGTGTAATAATCCATTGAACCGATTACACCCAAATCAAAGGATATATATTTTTCAAAGCCCATTTCACTTAATATAGAATACAATTCAGTAAGATAATTAATTGCCTCTATAGATTTTGTATTGCTTACCCTATTCTTTACATTATCAAGAACACTTAAATCACCAATTAACAATGGCAGTTCCTGTAAAATATACTTAATATCATCACTTACAATATTTTCAGCAAGCTCACTTACCGCAACATAGTTTTTCTTAATAATATTCTTTTGTATTTCAGCAGCAATGTCATCACTTACATTTGATTCCTCAATAACACCCTTTAAAAATAAAGCGTGACCTAGGTCAATTTTGAAATTGCTTATGCCAACTTCAAGAAGAGAATTAATAGCAACCGAAACCACTTCTGCATCAGCCTCAATAGAGTTAATGCCTAAAAATTCAATACCTGCCTGAGTAAACTCTCTTAATTTACCCTGATAATTTTCATTTGTTCTGAACATTCCTTCAATGTAATAAAACTTTATAGGTAAATCCTTTTTGCTGTAAGCAGTTGCGGCAATTCTTGCAATAGCAGGTGTCATATCAGGTCTTAAAACCAATAAAGAACCATCCTTATCCAGAAACTTAAACACTCTGTTATCCTTTACACCACCCATGCCGCAAAATACGTCATTATATTCAAATGTAGGACTTGTTACAGGCAAATAACCATAGTTGTTAAATACTCCTGCAACACTATCCTCAATTTTTTTCTTTAACGCACATTCAAGAGGTAAATAATCCTTAACACCCTCAGGTGTATGCAATTTACTTATTAACATATTCTAATCCTTCCTTATATAGCCATTCCGCTTTATCGTATTAAAGCAATAAACTGAAATAATTATATCACATATAATATATTTGTCAATAGAATATTTATCTTTTGTACAAAACTATTTTTTAATTTTACATCATATTCTATAATTTGTCAAAGATATTATAAAGATTTACAGCTCCAAATCCCCATATGTTATTAGGAATAATTCCGCTGCTCTCCAAAGGTACTGCTCCCTGCATTATATATGACTTAATACTTATTGTATTTATGGTTAAATTATTTCCTCTTACAAGACCCCATTCAAGCAATAATGCAGCTACTCCTGCTGAAATCGCAGCACTTATAGCGGTAGATGAATTCGAAGGTGCAACAAAGTCAGGCTTTAATCTTCCATCTCTTGTAGGACCTCTGCCTGATGAGGCTATAATTTTATTATTCATTGTATCATAGGCACCGACAGACATTACGGAATTTGCCGTAGAAGGAGTTACTATGGTTGTATTTACATTAGGGGATAAAAATTTTATATCTTCAACAAAGGCTGATATGGGTAACCATGCATTAACTTTCCCTAAAACCGTATTACCAAATACTCTTATTTTCCATATACCGGGCACTGCACCTTTTATGCATATTATTGTTTCCTGCGTGCTGGTTCTGTAAAGAGGAATTCTGTATTCAACTCTTACAGTCGTATTTGTTAAATTAAGGGTATAGGTATTTATAAAATTATTCCTTGCTTCTATTCTTCCAATTTCATTTCCGATTGGAGGTATAATTGCAACATCTACTCTATCAGTTATATCACTCCACATCCAAAGTGTAAAGTCATTGGTATTTTCTCCAACACTTATTTCAACATCCTCATATCCTCTGTCACTGTTAATTTCAAAAGATGTATGCCTTGCACTTAACGCTTCATTTCCAACTGCTGTTGTTATTGATATTCCGTTATTTAAGGAAAGGGAGGATAAATAAATTTCTAGTATGTTTTGATTATCATGACCTCCCTGATTACTGCCTACACCTGTTAATATTGATGTAGGTCTTTTTGTTTCATTTGCCTTTTTTAAAATATAGTCAATTGCCAACATATAATCAGAAGATTCAAAAGCACTTGTATTTTCTCTTATACCCAGCTTTCTTTTGTAATAATTCTTTGCTTCCTTTAGCTTTACTATGACAAACTCAACATCAGGTGCTACTTTCTGAACAGCTTTAGCTAAATTTGTTCCATGTAATGTATCCCCCTGTATATTAACTTCACCATTTGTAATTTCTTCTCTTGTATATTCTCTTCCAAAACAAACGCCTTCGGAGCTTTCACTATCTTCCTGAACCCACATTGAGTATATTCTGCTTTCGCCATTTTCATATTTAAATGCGGGATCATTTACATTAATTCCTGTGTCAGCTATACCGATAAGAACACCATTTCCTCTGTAATCCGCAGGTAAATTCTGTACACTGGTCAAATTTTCGGGAATGGTAAAATTTTTATCAAGTAAGCCCAATAAAATAGGCGTTGCACTTCTTATACCGCTTCCTATTTGTGAATTGGTAAGTAAAAGTTCATAATTTGTTATAGACACATATATTATTGCATAATTTCCAAAATTCATATTACAGTTTGAAACACCCATATTGACCATATTTCTGAATGTTTCATCACTCTTTTCAAAAATAAGAGCAACATAATCTTGCGATAAAGCTTCTTCTTCAACACTCATACCAATAATTCCTCCTAAATTATCATATATATTTTTAAAGCATAACCTGCCATAACCCCATTCTCTGTTCGGATAAATTCTGGTACTATCTCTAACTGCGTATTTTCTAAGCAATGCTTTTATACGCTCACCATACATTTCCTCATCGTTTTTATTGACAATACCCCACTCCATAAGCAATGCAGCCACACCGCTTACAAAAGGAGCAGCAAAACTTGTGCCCGTAAAATAATCGTATCCCCCTGTATTGGACGCAGTTCTTATATTTACACCCGGAGCAACAACATCAGGCTTTGTAAATACAACTTCTCTTGTATTTCCTCTTCCTGAAAAACTTGCCAAAGTATAGTTAGCCGAATTATAAGCTCCCACAGTAATTGCTCTGAAAGAAGTAGATGGTATTGTAAGCGTAGTAAAAATATTAGGACTTAAAAAAATTGTATTTTCGTCTACTCCTTCACTTACTGGCAGCCATATATCATATGTCGCTTCTTCATCAGTACTTATTCTCATCTGCCATATTCCACTGTCTACAAAATTTAAACCTGTAAGCTCAATACTTACTCTTTCCTCAATTATACTTGGTGTTGGTATTTCAATGTTAATTGTTATATTTGTATTTTGCAAAATCTGACTATATAGTATATCTCTTCCGCTTAACACAGATGTAGTGTTTCCGTTAGGCGAAAATATTTCTATAGTCATACTGTACATAAAATTTTTCCATAACTCCAGCTTTACAGACTTTAAACTTTTACCAACACTAAATTCTACCGTACCGCTTCCCACACCGCTGTAATGATGAGCCTTATCACCTTCATTGCCGCTGGCTATGACTACTGACGCTATATTATTTTGACTTACCTCATCTATATATTGCTCAAACAATGACTGACCATTGTGAGAACCGAAATTCGTACCATATGATATATTTATAACAAAGGGTCGGTTTAACTCTCTTGCCCTGTCTTCAATAAATTTTATTCCTCTCATTATATCATCACTTGAACCTCTTCCTATGGCTACAGATATAATATCCGCATTGTAGGCAACACCATTGTTTCCTGCCGCGATTCCCGCAACAGCAGTTCCATGTCCGTTTACATCCTGAAATCCAATACCCTGCTGAATTTCTTCCTGATTATACACCCTGTCATTAGGTATATCCCATATATATAATATCCTGTCACCAAATTCTCTGTGATTGTATGTGATACCTGAATCAATAATACCAATTATTACTCCTTTGCCCGTAAGCCCTCCCACATTTTCATTTCCTATAGTTATACAGCTTCTTGTTTTGCTTTCTGCAAGCATAGGATAAGTATATATTGGAACCTCATACTGTATAATATTTTCATCAGTGCTTACACTTTTTATATCAGCAAGTATTATGGCAAAATTATCGGATAAAAGCTCTAAAATTATATAATTACTGGGAATAGCCTTAAATTTAACTATTAACTTAATCACGTAATCACCTCTTAACAGTATATTGAAAATAAATAATTTTATGATATACTTATAATTTGAAAGGAGTTGTATTACTATGTTAACAGGACTTGCAGTTATATTTTTATCAGGATTATTTTTAGGAGAAATATTTAAAAGACTACGTTTGCCCTCACTTATGGGAATGATAATAGCAGGAATTATTATTGGACCTTATTGTCTTAATTTAATTGACGGCAGCATTTTGAATATTGCTCCTGATTTAAGGCAGTTTGCTCTTGTAATTATACTTTCACGAGCTGGACTTACCCTTAATATAGATGATTTAAAAAAAGTTGGCTTATCAGCAATACTTATGTGCTTTGTTCCTGCATGCTTTGAAATAACAGCCACAACCCTTATAGCTCCCAAAATATTTAATATTTCAACTATAGACGCTGCCTTAATGGGTGCTGTACTCGGTGCAGTTTCCCCTGCTGTCATAGTCCCTCGAATGATTAAAATTATGGAAGAAGGCTATGGTACAAAAAAATCTATACCACAGCTTATATTGGCAGGTGCTTCTGCTGACGACGTATTTGTAATAGTAATATTTACATCATTACTTGCTCTTTCAACAGATGGCACTATATCAGCTTTCAGCTTTTTACAGATACCTGTTTCAATTATATTGGGAATAGTTACAGGTATAGTATGTGGAATACTATTAAATGAATTTTATAAAAGATTTGAATTAAGAAATGTAGTTAAATTGCTTATTATGCTTTCAATATCCTTTTTACTTGTAGCACTTGAAAATAACTTAAAGAGTAAGTTGCCATTATCAGGATTGCTTGCAATTATGTCTATGAGTATGACATTATATAAGCTAAATGAAAACACTGCAAAAGAATTATCCGCACAATATAATAATCTGTGGATTGCAGGTGAAATAATATTGTTTGTGCTTGTAGGTGCTGCTGTAGATATAAGCTATGCAGTAAAATCAGGCTTTGGTGCTGTTATAATTTTAATAGGCGCATTACTTGTAAGAATGATAGGTGTTTATATATCCGTTCTTCCTGCAAAATTAAATTTTAAGGAAAGACTTTTTTGTATGTTTGCCTATACCCCAAAGGCTACGGTTCAGGCTGCTATAGGTGCAATTCCTCTTACAATGGGATTAAGCTGCGGACATCAGATATTGACTGTTGCAGTACTTGCAATATTAATTTCTGCTCCTGTGGGTGCAATATTGGTTGACAATACATATAAGAAATTGTTACAATTTGATACCAGTTTTTAATATTGCTTACCCCTACAGCAAAGGACAGTACAGAAAGATTTATCTGACAACCATTTGTAAACTGCTTTTTTGCCATAATTTTAGGCCTTCTATGATTTTATTTTATCATAGAAAGCCTATTTATAAATAATAATTTTTACAGACTTTTTTTACAGTCTACTTTTTCAGCAGGTCAATCATCACACCAGTTTCATTATTTCTTTTCTCAGTCTTCCTATTATCTTCTTTTCTAGTCTTGATATATAAGACTGACTTATTCCCAGAATATCAGCAACCTCCTTCTGAGTTTTTTCCTCACCGTTTTTACCTATGCCAAACCTAAGCTCAATTATTTCTTTTTCTCTGCCGCTTAACTTTTGTATAGCCGCCCTCAAGAGCTGTTTATCAACTTCTTCTTCTATGCCTCTGTATATAATGTCAACATCTGTTCCCAGTATATCAGATAAAAGAAGTTCGTTGCCCTCCCAATCCACATTTAAAGGTTCATCAATTGACACTTCTGTTTTAGTTTTTGTTGTTCTTCTCAAATGCATTAATATTTCATTTTCTATACATCGGGATGCATATGTTGCAAGCTTAATATTTTTTTCAGGTTTAAAGGTGTTAATTGCTTTAATTAAACCTATTGTACCAATGGATATTAAATCCTCAACATTTATGCCTGTGTTTTCAAACTTTCTTGCTATGTACACTACCAATCTTAAATTTCTTTCAATAAGAACATCCCTGGCATCTTCATCACCATTTTCCACGAGCTTTTTTAACATCTCAGTTTCTTCTTTAATATTTAACGGCTCCGGTAAAATATCACTGCCGCCTATATAGAATATTCGTCCGCATTCTGCAAACTTGCGAAAAAATCTTTCCAAACAACCCTTACCATCCATTTTATATACCTCCCAAATGTTTAGGACTAATTAGTGCACTATATAACCCGTTTTTACTCAAATTAAACCTGCATATACCGATTACCGGTTTATTAATAATATTGTCCTTTATTTTCACACTGTCGGCCACAAAGCCAATCATCATACCCTTTTCTTTTCCTACACTCTTAAACGGAATTATCCTAAGACTGTTCCTGAAACTATCCTCAGATATTGCAGATATTATCTCCATAAGATTACTTTCTTTTTTGTTTTCATATATCTCCACAAGCTTACAGGGTAATACATCCTTTAATACACTGTACTCAGCTACTATTACAGGCTTGTTACTTATTGGCTCTACAAGAGAATTCCCCGTATCCACCAATGCATTTATATTAATAGTCTTATTGCTGCACTGTATATCTATCGAGTAATATATAACTTCTTTATTTAAAAGATTTAATACTATGTATGACAAATAAGTTAAAGCAAAACTGAATATCAAAATAATATAATTAAACTTATTTTTCAAATAACTGTTTAATAAAAGTATACAGCCATTAGTACATAGCGACACAAACTTAAATACTATGCTGTATTAAATACATTGAATAATATTATCAGGCTTAAATAATATAAGCAATTCACATGTATTAATTATAAATAATGTAAATAAATTTATATTAATAA
>ENA-UOJJ01003220-UOJJ01003220.1-human-gut-metagenome-genome-assembly--contig:-CS66-NODE-3220-length-18102-cov-5.186679_pt1 | contig 18102 bp, 16 predicted proteins | sample MGYA00242343_ERZ723890 | MGnify/ENA metagenome assembly ERZ723890 | reverse complement strand
CCACAGCGAGATGTAGCGTAAGCGAAATCGAGCGGGAGTGCTGAATAGTTATAAAATGTGATAGAAAGAACCCCGGCTGGATGCTTGTAAAAGGCATCGGCCGGGGTTCTTGTATCTTATAATATTTTGTACTCTCCGGCTTCGCTTTCTTCCCAACCGCTGTTATAGAATTCTTTCATGACGCGGATGAGGTCTTCGGTGTCTTTGACGCCTGCGGTTTCGTAGCAGGAGTGCATGGCCAACTGAGCGAGGCCTATGTCTGCGGCGTTGACGGAGATATGTCCGTTGCTGATATTGCCAAGTGTGGAACCGCCTGCCATGTCGGAGCGATTCGTATAAGTTTGGCAGGCAACACCTGCGCGCTCGCACATCAGGCGGAACAGAGCTTCAGAGATTCCGTCTGTCGTGTATTTCTGATTTCCGTTGAACTTGATTACGATGCCTTCGTTCATATATACCCGGTTCAGAGGATCGGAAACTTCCGGGTGCGCCGGGTGTACGGCGTGCGCGTTGTCCGCGGATATAAGGAAGGAGTTGGCCAGCATACGGGGAAGCTTGTCTCCGGCAAGGCGCCGCAGGACGTCCTCCAAGAAGGTGGAGTCGGCTCCCTGCTTGGTCAGGCTGCCGACTTCTTCATTGTCGAACAAAGCGTAGACCGGGATTTTCTTCGGTTGCTCTGCCTGCAGGAATCCGTGCAGGAGTGCGAACGCGCATTGCAGATCGTCCAGGCGCGGAGCGGATACGAATTCGCCGTCGGCTCCCCAGATGGCTCCCGGTGTGCGGCAGTAGAGAAAAAGATCCATGCTCAGGATGTCTTGCGCCTGCACTCCGGCTGCTTCCGCGATCTGACAGCGGAAGGTTCCGGCTGCCTTGCGGCTGCCAAGGACAGGGGCCATATCGGTCTGCGTGTTCCAGGCATAACCTTTATTTACTTCGCGGTTCATGTGAATCGCCATCTGCGGAATCATCAGCAGATCCCGATCGACATTTACCAGCTGGCTGCGGATTCCGAATTCCGTGCGAACGACCAAGCGTCCGGCAACGGAAAGAGGGCGATCCACCCAGGAACCGAAAATGCCGCCGCCATACGGCTCTACATTTAATCGGGTGTAGCCGTCAGGGCTCTCCCACTCGGCTTTTGCTTTTACCCGGAATGTGGGCGAGTCGCTGTGCGCGGCTCCGAGCTGAAAGCCGTTCGCTCCACCCTCTGGAATGCGGAACGCGATCAGCGAAGAGGAATTTCTGGTTACATAATATCCGCCCGGCGCGAGATTCTCCCAGGAGCTTCCCTCCCGGAGTCCGGAAAACCCGGCAGCCTCCAGTGTCTGCCGGGCCGTCTCTGCCGCATGAAATGCTGTCGGACTTTTCTTTATAAACTGAATCAGTTCTTCACCTGTATTCATGCCGTCACCTTTCTGTACCGTCAATCTCTATTTTTTCATTCTATAAAGCTTCTGTACCGTCAGTTACTTTTCATTCGATGGCTTTATCAGCTTTCTTAATCTGCGGGAAACTTCTCCGATGGGAAGCCCCATCACGGTGTAGAAATCTCCCTGGATGCGCTTTACGAGTACCGCGCCGCGCCCCTGAATGCCATAAGCGCCGGCCTTGTCCATCGGCTCGCCGGTGTGAATGTAATCCCATATTTCTTCATCAGTCAGCCAGTAGAATTCTACCTTGGTGCAAGTTGTGAAAGATTCCTTCTCACCGTTTGCCAGAATGCACACGCCGGTGTATACGTGGTGTGTCTTGCCGGAGAGCTGGCGCAACATATGGAATGCACTTCGCTCGTCCCCCGGCTTGCCATAGATCACATCGTCCAGTTCGACCATGGTATCGGCGCTCAGGATAATATCATTCGGATAATCCTGGAGAACGGCTTCCGCCTTCTTCACTGCCAGGTATTCCGGCATGTCCTCTACGGCGATTTTTTCCGGTACAATTTCTTCCGTCTGTGCAGGCCCACTGATAAATTCAAATCCGGCCCGCTCCAGCAATTCCTTTCTTCGCGGAGACGCAGATGCTAAAACGATCATATATTTACCCCCATTATTGCTTAGACAAATCAGACCTTACGCCGGTTCCCATGCTTATACGAACAGACGGATCAGCAGTTTCTTTATCATGCCGTACGGCGGATAACGGAACAGAACGTCCGGTACCATCGGCGTCTTTAATATACTCTTCTCTCTGCTGAAAGTTTCAAAACTATATCTGCCATGGTAACGCCCCATACCGCTGGCTCCCACACCGCCGAAGGGCAGACGCGGATTCGCCAGGTGCATCACTGTGTCGTTGATGCAGCAGCCGCCGAAGGACAGGCGGTTCACCAGCCGCTTCTCTGCCTGCGGACTCTGCGTAAAGATATAGAGAGCTAACGGCTTCTTCCGGTTGCGCACGATGTTCTCCGCCTCGCTCAGGCTATCATAGGCGATCACCGGAAGAATCGGTCCGAAGATCTCCTCCTTCATCAGCGGATCGTTCAATGAATCCAGAACCACGATCGTCGGCGCGATCTTCCGCTGCTCGACATTGATGCCTCCTCCGTATGCGATCGGATGCGACTTCATCAGCGACAGAAGTCTCTGGAAATGCTTTTCATTGATGATGCAGGGATATTCCGGATTCTTCAGCGGCTCATCGCCGTACATTTTGCGGATCTGCTTTCCAAGAGCAATTACAAATTCATCCTTTACTCTGCGATCCACGAGTACATAGTCCGGAGCCACACAGGTCTGCCCCGCGTTTACAAATTTGCCGAAAGCAATACGGCGGGCGGAGATCCGCAGCGCGGCACTCTCGTCCACGATGCAGGGGCTCTTACCTCCCAGCTCCAGCGTCACCGGCGTCAGTGTCTCTGCAGCCTTCTTCATGACCAACTGACCGACTCTCTCGCTTCCGGTAAAGAAGATATAATCAAATTTTTCCTTCAGGATCTCTTCATTCACGGCTCTTCCGCCGGAGATTACGGTTACATATTTCTCCGGGAAAGCTTCGGATACGATCTTATTCAAGATTTCCGCCGTATGCGGCGCATAGGCCGACGGCTTGATCACGCAACAGTTGCCGGCTGCGATCGCCCCGACCAGCGGCTGAAGAGCCAGAAGAAACGGGTAATTCCACGGCGACATGATTAGTACGACGCCGTAAGGCTCCGGCTTCTTATAGGCGCGCCCCGGCTTCTGTGCCATGGACGTATGCACTTTCTCCACCCGGCTCCACTCTTTCATATGGCGCAGCGCATAGGATATCTCGGAAAGCACCTGCCCGATCTCCATCATATAGGCTTCAGTATCTGATTTATTCAGATCTGCCCACAGCGCCTGCCGAATCCACTTCTCATTGCAGCGGATCGCGACCTCCAGCCTCTTCAGCGCTTTTCTGCGAACACTGAGAGAACGTGACGCCCCCGTTTCATAAAATCTGCGCTGACGCGCTACTTTATCGTAAACACTCATGATTCTGAACTCCCATCTTTCTGCGGACAACTTTTAAGGGTTTCAGACACAGTATACCATTTTTTTCAGACATTTTCAGCCTTTATTTTTCAACAGATCTCGATTTTTTCTTAAATTTTTATTAAGTTGGGAAGGAAATCGCCACTGCATTTGTATCGGCCTCCGCCCTTTTGTCAGGGTTTTGTCACAAATGGAGATTTCAGATGCTGTGGGGATAAGAATACGTGAAGATAATAAAGGAAATAATAAAGAAGATATGGATAGCAAAAACTTATTTTTTTTAAAGTTTATGCTACGATTTACACACAGGAGGTATATTATGATTGCATCGCACAAATTAAAAAGGTATCAGGGAAAGGGCATAAAAATCCCCTTACGGACAGCGGCAGCATCTTTCTACATATCCTGGCCGGGTGCATATCCCGTTAAGCGATCCGGAAGCGCAGGTGACATTCTATATACTTATGTCTGTCGGTATAAAGCGCTGAATCACAGCTTCCGGTATCTCTGCTGGTTCTGTGGCGTCTTATCCAGCGGCTCCAGAGCTTCTGCCCCTTCCCCAAGCGCATAGGCATACATCATCGAACCCAATTTCGTCCGGTTACCCTTTGCGATGCGGTTTCACTCGAAGCCGCGAAACAATTCTTTCACAATGAAGATCTCAAAAACAATTCGATTTTGTGCATTTTTGTTAAAATTTTATCGTTTTTGTGTTGTATTTTTCTGAAATACTGTTGATTTTTATTTAATTATAAGATAATGTACAATTATACATGAAAATCAGCACATTTTCTTGCAGAAATTTGTGCTACTCTTTAGGCAGACAAATTTCTGCCTGGAAAGGATGCGCGGCATATGTCAACGATTTCCAGCTTTACCTTTAACGCCCGGGAAGGACGTCAGACGCATCAGCACAGTCACGGACATATCATCATTGTGCTGACGCAGACCTTCTATATCCGCTTTCTGGATCAGGAACACCTGCTGACGCCCCGTCTGATCGGCTTCGTCCCTCCCGGAGTCCCCCATGAGTTCGGCTGTACCGGCAGCGCCCTGACGCTGAATATCCCTGCGGAAATGATCAAACCGACGGATCTGATCATTCTGACAGAACACAGCACTCTGGAAATTGATGCGAAGTTGGAGCCGCTGATCTCTCTGATCAAGCAGGAAGTCGGAGGAAGCAGCCACAGCAACTCGCTGCGATATCTTTTCTATTATCTCTATGACAAATTTGCCGATCAGTATCGTATGCCGTCGCTGCAGTACATGCACGAGAACTATGCCGACGCCATCAATATCGCTCAGCTGGCTGCCATGGAGAACTACAATGTTTCTTACTACACTAGCTGGTTTCGGGAGAAAATCGGCTGCAATCCCAGCGATTACCTGAAGATGGTTCGCATGGAAATGGCCAAGGAAATCTTAACGACCACAAGATACCGAATCATCGATGTAGCTATGCAGGTCGGCTACACCAACAGCTCATCCTTTACCCGTGCCTTTCACGCCATGGAAGGCATGACGCCCAATCAGTACCGCAAATTAATGACAGAAAACAGAAACAGAATCGACAGAAAACCACTTGCAAGGGAGGATGTATTATGAGACTTTCAGAACACCCGATCCTGGATTTCGACCGTGGTGAAAGAATTACTTTCTACTATAACGGCCAGGAGATCGAAGGGTACACGGAAGAAACGATTGCCGCCGCTCTTCATGCCGCAGGAATCCGTCGCCTGGGCCACAGCCATGAGCTTGGTCGCCCCAGAGGATTGTTCTGCGCAATCGGCAACTGCTCTTCCTGCTTTATGACTGTGGACGGCGAACCCAATGTCCGGGTCTGCGTCACGAAAGTGCAGGCCGGTATGCGCGTAGAGGAACAGGAAGGAAAGGGGGTTATCCGGAATGATTAGAGATGTGGAAGTTCTTGTAATCGGCGGAGGTCCCGCCGGATTATGCGCTGCCGCCGCCGCTGCGTCTCTGGGCGCACATGTGCTGATCTGCGAAAGAGATTACGTTCCCGGCGGTCAGCTGGTGAAGCAGACGCATAAGTTCTTCGGCTCTGAGAAGCAGTACGCCGGAGACCGCGGAATCGCCATCGGCCGACGACTGATTGAGGAAGCCCATCAGAATCCTAATATCGAAGTTCTGACCGAAGCCACGGTCATCGGCATCTATGAGGACGGCATCGTTACCGTATTTCACAGGAATCAGCATATCAAGATCCGCCCGAAGCGAACGATCATTACCACCGGTGCTTCCGAGAAATTCCTGGCATTTCCGGGAAATGATCTGCCCGGTATCTACGGCGCAGGCGCTGTCCAGACGCTGATGAACGTCGCCGGTGTAAAGCCTGCAGAGAAAGTTCTCATGGTTGGGGCCGGAAATATCGGCCTGATCGTGTCCTATCAACTGCTGCAGGCGGGCGTTGAAGTAGTTGGAATTGTAGAAGCCGCTCCCAGAATCGGCGGCTATCTGGTACACGCATCCAAAATCCGCCGTGCCGGTGTCCCGATTCTGACCGGACATACGGTAAAAGAAGCTTACGGTAAGGATAAACTGGAAGGCGTCATCGTCTGCAAACTAGATGAAAAATTTCAGCAGATTTCAGGTACAGAGCAGGATATTCCCTGCGATACTCTCTGCCTGGCTGTTGGCTTGACTCCGCTGACAGAGCTATGCTGGCAAGCCGGCTGCGAGATGGCTTTTATCCGCGAGCTGTCTGGTCATGTCCCGCTGGTTGACGAAAATCTGGAGACCACGGTTCCCGGCATTTACGCCGCTGGTGATGTATCCGGCATTGAGGAGGCGTCCTCCGCTATGGTGGAAGGGCGACTGGCCGGTTACGCAGCTGCCGGAAGCCTCGGCTACGAACCCGAGAAAGCTCGTGAGCGCAGAGAAGCGGCCGCCGCAGAGCTCAGTGAGCTTCGTTCCGGTCCTACCGGCGAAAAAATTCTGGCCGGTCTCGAAAAAACCGCTGCAAAACTGGCAGCAAGAAAGGGGGAAGCAAAAGGATGCTGATTCAGACAGGAATTCCTTCCGCGGAAGATATTTTAACCGTCACTCCTTCAGAGGAGCGTTTCGCCAAAGGCCCGGTAGCCATCGCCGAATGCTTTCAGAAAATCCCTTGTAATCCCTGCACGATGGCATGCGCGAAGAAAGCCATCCGCGTAGAACCCGATATCAACCAGACGCCACGCGTAGATTTTGACGTCTGTAACGGCTGCGGCGTCTGTCTGACCCGCTGTCCCGGCCTTGCTATTTTCATCGTGGACAAGACCTACAGCGATACGGAAGCTCTCATTAAGCTTCCCTTCGAATTTCTCCCGCTTCCCAAAGAAGGACAGCTAGCCTGCGGCCTGAACCGCGCCGGTGAGGAGATGGGCTGGTTCCCGGTTGTGAAAGTAATCCCCGGAAGCAAAACCAACAAGACCTGTACGATCTGCCTGGCCGTTCCCAAAGATCTCGCCATGGAAGTACGAAATATCAGAGCAGGAGGTTATCAGGATGGACGATAAGAACACAATCCTCTGCCGCTGCGAGGATCTGACAAGAGAAAATATCCTGGACTGTATCCGGGCCGGTTACTGCACCATTGATGAAATCAAGCGTGTCACCCGTGCGGGCATGGGTCCCTGCCAGGGGCGCACCTGCCGCATGCTGATCGCTCAGGAGCTCTCCGCTTATTATAAGATTCCCATGGAAGAAATCATGATGCCGACATTCCGTCCTCCCGTAAAGCCTATTCCGATGGGCGTGTTGGCTGACGCTTATCAGGAAGGAGGCTCTGAAGAATGAAGAAAGGTTATGACGTAATTATCATCGGCGGCGGCATCATCGGCTGTTCCATCGCCTTCGAGCTGGCAAAGCGCGGCGTCACCGATATCTTACTGGTAGAAAAGGGCTTTCTGACTTCCGGTGCGACCGGACGCTGCGGCGCAGGTATCCGCCAGCAATGGGGTTCCGAGCTGAATGCCCGGATCGCCATGGAAAGCACGCATATCTTCGAGAACCTGGAAGAATACACCGGTTATTCTCACAGCTGCGGTCTCCATCAGGGCGGTTATCTGCTCGTCGCCTACACAGCGAAGGAATGGGCGCAGTTCCAGGAGAATCTAAAGGTTCAGCATAAACTTGGCATCGACTCCTATGCCGTAGACTTAAAGCAGGCCAAAGAAATCGTCCCCTACCTGAACACCGAAGGCATGTACGGCGCGACCTTCTGTCAAAAAGACGGACACGCTGATCCTTTCCACTGTACACAGGCTTATGCGCAGGGCGCAAAGCGAATGGGCGTTGAATTTCTGACCTATACGGAAGTTACAGGACTTCGCACCGCAGGCGGCCGGATCGCAGGCGTAGAAACCACAAAGGGTTACTTTGAGGCACAGACCGTCATCAACTGCGCCAATGTACGCGCTCCCGGACTGGCTGCCATGGTCGGCGAGGACATCCCCATCATCTCCGAGCGCCATCAGGCACTGGTTACGGAACCGGTAGAACCGCTGATGGACTGCATGGTCATGTCCTTCCACCGCTCTTACTATGTACAGCAGACGCCGCACGGCAGCTTTGTCATGGGCATCGGCCCCCAGGAGGAACCCAGCTTCAACTTCAAATCCAGCTGGCAATTTCTGGAGAAAAACTGCGCCGTCATGTGCGAAGTGCTCCCGATCCTGCGCAAACTGAATGTTGTCCGGCAGTGGGCCGGTCAGTACGATTTAAGCCCCGACCGCAACCCCATCATCGACGAAGCGAAGCAGGCCAGAGGCTTCTACAGCGTATGCGGCTTCTCCGGACACGGCTTCATGGTAGCCCCCCGAATCGCTATCCTCATGGCCAATCACCTGACCCATCAGGAGGACACCATGGACATCCGCATGTTCAGTCAAGAAAGGTACAAAACCGGCAAGCTTCTGCTTGAACCTGCTGTTGTATAAAATAGCTATAAAACACGTAGCCCTCCAGTTGCCAAAAGGCAACCGGAGGGCTTCGTGTTTACCAGGAATGATTATCCGATCTCCACAACTTCCGCTTCATTGCCATGTACCAGAATCAGACGCATCAGATCATCGGCCTGTAGCCAGATCGTCGCCGTATTCTCGTTCGGATGGATTCCTATTTTATTTTCCTGAAATTCCTGATCCAGATAGAAATGCACCCGCCGCTCCTCATCATTCAGAATACCAAGAGGCGTAACCGCCCCCGGAATCAGCTTCATAATGGAAAAAAGCTCATCCGGCGATGCAAAAGAGAGCGCACGATGTTCCATGACTTCATAGGAAATCTTCTGTTCTGTCAGGTAAGCATATACTTCTTGTTTGTTCATAGGGACTCGTGAATTTACACCTCCACTCCATCCCGGTATACATGCTTCAGGCGATTGAGCGCGAAAATATCCTCCGCCGCATTGCCCTCGACCACGATCATATCCGCCTTGCGGCCGGCCTCCAGCATACCGATCTCATGTTCCAGACCAAGAACCTTCGCTGGATTTCCCGTCGCTGTCTGGATCGCCTGCACCGGCGTAATTCCATACTCCACCATCAGTGCCAGCTCACGGTTCAGAGGAAATGCAGGCGCGTCGCGAAGCACCATATCCGTACCGGCAAGAACCGTAACACCCGTATCGTAGAACTTCTTAAAGTTATCCTTATAGGCGTGATAAGCTGGCTCGAAGAATGCCATATCGTGAATCGCCTTTGCGCCGATCCGGTCGCCGGGTTCCACACCCTTCGCCAGCTTCTCTTTCGTGAACTCATACAGCACTGTGTATGCAGTAATCGTAGGCGTCCACGCGATGCCCTTCTCCTTCATCTGCTGCACCTGCTCCAGCGTCAGAAAAGTACCGTGCTCGATCGTATCGAATCCAGCGTCAATGCACATCTGCATTCCGGGATTCGTACCGGCATGCACGGCGCACTTCACACCAACCCGGTGACACTCATCCACAGCCGCATCCAACTCCTCCTGCGTAAACTCCGGAATATCACCGCGGTTCGTGGTCAGAAGCTTAATCCAATCCACACCGTCGCGGATCTGTTCACGAATCTTCTTGCGGATCGCCCACGGGCCGTCCACCTCCGGGATACCGTCATCATGACCATGGCCGCCGGTCATGCAGATACCGGTATCGGAATGCAGGATTCTGGGCGAAGGAAAGTATCCCTTCTCCGCAGCCCGGCGGATCTGCAGGCACAGGTTATGAGGCGAAGAAAGATCACGCACCGTCGTAATACCCAGAGACAGCGCCAGTCTTGCCTGCTCCGCGCCATACAGAGCAATCATAAAATCATCAAAATCCGCCACATCCGGCTGACTGTAATAATATCCAAAATGTACATGCATATCGATCAGTCCAGGAAGCAGAGAGCAGCCGTTGAAAGCCAGCACCTTCTCCTCCGGAAATTGTCTTGTCAGCTCCTCTCTTGTTCCTGCTGCAAGAATCGTACCGTTCGAATCCACCCGTACAGCGCCCTGCGGGATCACCGTCACGCCATCGCCCGTAATCATCTGATCAGCCGTATAAATCATGGTAACATCCTCCTGTCATTTCATTACGTTTTTTTGATTTCAGTGTAACACAACAATGCATTTTTGCAATCATTTTCACACTCTTTTCCCGGATTATTTATTCCTGCTACAATCCGTGATTTTTCATTCTGCGAAAAGCGAACAAATGTTTGCTTTTTATTCTTATCTGTGCTATACTATAGACATGACTGAAATGTTCCGAAAACGGATATCCTGTATCCATGATCCATAACGATTCAGGCGCTTTATCTTGCATTCAGGAGGGAATCATCATGCTGTCATCACCGGTTATTTTTCATATTGACGTCAATTCCGCGTTTCTAAGCTGGAAAGCAGTATATCAGAAAAGAGAACAGGGTTCTATGGTGGATCTGCGTGAGATTCCCTCCGCCATCGGTGGGGATGAAGAGAGCCGACACGGCATCATTTTGGCGAAGTCAATTCCGGCGAAGCACTACGGTGTCCGCACCGGCGAATCGATTGCGCAGGCCCGGCGCAAATGTCCCTGTCTTGTGGTTGTGCCGCCGGATTTTTCTCTGTATGTTCGCTGCTCCGCCGCTTTTCTGGATATTCTGAAGGAATACGCGCCGAAGGTAGAGCCATTTTCAATTGACGAAGCGTTCTGTGATATGACCGGCACAGAGCTTCTATACGGAGACCTGGTGGTTTTTGCACATAAACTGAAGAATGAGATTCATGAACGCCTCGGATTTACCGTAAACATCGGAGTTTCTACCAATAAGCTCCTCGCCAAGATGGCTTCGGATTTTGAGAAGCCGGATCGCGTCCACACGCTCTTTCCTGAGGAAATCCCGGAGAAAATGTGGCCGTTGCCCGTTGATGAGCTGCTCTTCGTCGGTATTTCCGCAAGGGAGAAACTGCGTCACCTCGGCATCCGCACCATCGGCGATCTGGCCGCCTCCGACCGCCGCCTGATCGCTTCTCACCTGAAGAAGCATGGGGAACTCATCTGGGATTACGCAAACGGAATTGATGACCGCCCGGTTGTTCCGGAACCATCAGAACCAAAATATATCGGCAACTCTGTCACGCTCTCCCACGATGTTACCGACGAGGATGAGATCCGCCAGACACTCCTGTCCCTGACGGAGACAGTCGCTGCCCGCCTGCGCGCGGATAAAAGAAAAGCCAGCTGCATCACTGTGCAGCTGACTGATCATAATTTTATGAATAGTTCTCATCAGGATACTCTCCCGGCACCATCCAACAGCACCACTGAGCTCTACGCTCTGGTGCTTCGCCTCTTCCATGAATTCTGGACGGGAACACCGATCCGTCTGCTCGGCGTCGCTGCTTCGCGGCTAGCAGAGAATGCACCGATTCAGTCCAGCCTCTTTGATCGCGGACGGAGCGAAAAGCTCTCGAAGTTGGATGCTGCCGTCGATCAGATCCGTGAGAAGTTCGGTGAAGACGCTGTGAAAAGAGCCTGCTTCCTAGATTCCGAACGGGAACACATGACCGGCGGCCTGAACCGCGCCAAACGCAGGGCATCTCACTCCGATTCTATGCCTGATGCGTATCGCCAGGAATCGTGATCCACTGCAGGAAGGGAGTCAGATCCTTCGTGCTGTTGCTAGTCATCAGATCGTAACTGAACTGCAGGTAACTGTCGCCGGCTTCCAGATATCCGTCATAACAGATATAATCCGTATTGCCACCGTAGGTATACTCGCTCACATAGTATACAACCTTTCTGCCATTATACTCTGTGGTCTGAAGTTCTCCGGTCGAGAAATTCGTAACATCCTCGTCATCTTTCCAATAAGAAGCAGAATCTGCAATCGCAGCTTTCATGTCATCTTCCGTGAACAGACTCTTCTCTTCCAGATAGAAGATTGCTGTATTAGAATTGATCATATTGGCAATAGCAATCAGATCTCCTTCTTCCTGCTGAATTTCATACCCTTCCGGCCAGTCAATCTGATACTGATCATCGGTATAATCCGAGTGAATGATATATGTGCGCTCTCCTGTCTGTGCTGCGGAATCCACTGCCTGAGAGGACTCTGCCGCCGCAGATTCTGCGGTGTCATTCTTCTTCGGTACGATAGCAGAGAGACCAGAAGAAGCCTCGGAAGAAGCCTCGACAGAGGACTCCTCCTCGGCAGCCGTCTCATCGGTCAGAATACCGGATATGGCATCCTCGATATTATCGGCGGAATATTCTTCTGCATTCTTTACATCATCCGGAAGCGTAATTTCTCCAACTTCATTAAAACGGCTGAAATCCATGGTCATCTTCATCGGAAGTTCAACAGAAAGATCTTCCAGTCCGGCAGCTGCCAGATCATCTTCACCGGCAGTGAACATCGCAGTATATACAGCATCCATAACATCCTGCATATCCAGCGTAAAGCGAACCGGCTGATTTGTCTTGATATCCACATAAAGGACCATCGGAATGGAAGACTCCTGAAGTGCCTTTTGCATCTCATTCATTATGGAATCATCTCCGGATTCCCCGACTCCGCCTCCCATTGCGCCGAAGAACTGCTGCATCTCTGCATTATCCTGAAGAGAATTCCAGTCTTCTGCCCCAATAGAGGTGGTCAGTTCATAACAGCTGTGCGACTCAGATGTGGTAATATCTACCGGATCTTCCGCAAGTGTCCAGCGTGATGCATCATCCAGGAAATAATCACCGGAAGAATCTGAAGTATCCGCGTCAGCGACCATGTAATACCAGCTGCCGGATTCCTGTACATACTCGGTTGCTTTCCCGTCTTCTGTTACAGTATAGGATTCCATGTCCTCGGATACGTCATTTCCCAGCACATTGACTTTCATGCTGCCAGTTGTGTGATTCACATTCCTACTGTCATTGTTCCAGATCTCGCTCTTCATATCCATGCTGATACTGAAATCAAAAGACATACCGGACATGCTTAAATTTCCGTCAGCATCCACCAGTGTATCCATCTGATAGGATGTCACATCCTCCATGGATTTCTCTACTTTCTTCAGTACCTTCTCTGCGGTCACCTTTCCGCTGCATCCGGCAAGCGCCGCAGACATAATCAGAAGGCCTGCAAGACCCGCACTGTACCCAACTACTCGTTTCTTCATAAGTTTTCTCCTTTATGTTTTATTATTTGCAGCGTTGGAGAATTCCACGCATACGAACTCCCGCAACATCTACTGTCTGTATCCTGCCAGGAAATCCGCCAGCCGGCCGCAGGCCGTCTTCAGTTCATCCACACGCGGCAGATATACGATCCGGAAATGATCCGGCGCAATCCAGTTGAAACCAGTTCCCTGTACGATCAGCACATGCTTCTCCTTCAGGAAATCCAGCGCGAACTGCATATCGTCCTTAATATTGAACTTCTCCGTATCAATCTTCGGGAAGATGTAGAAAGCAGCCTTCGGCTTCACGACAGAGATTCCGGGGATATCATTCAGCGCGTTGTAGATATACTCCCTCTACTCGAAGAAGCGTCCTCCGGGATGCAGAAGCTCATCCACGCTCTGATAGCCGCCGAGAGCCGTCTGCACAATCATCTGTGCCGGTACATTCGCACACAGGCGCATGGAACTCAGCATATTCAGACCTTCGATGTAGCCGCGCGCCCGGCTCTTGTCACCGCTCAGGGATACCCAGCCGCTGCGGAAGCCTGCGATGCGGTGCGACTTCGACAAACCATTGAAGGTCAGGCACAGCATATCCGGAGCCAGAGAAGCGATGGATACATGCTCCTCGCCGTCCATCACCAGACGATCATAGATCTCATCCGCAAAGATAATCAGCTCATGACGTCTCGCAATCTCCACGATGCGCTCCAGCAGATCCTTCGGATACAGCGCACCGGTTGGGTTATTCGGGTTGATGATAACGATACCCTTGGTGCGATCTGTAATCTTGCTCTCGATATCGTCCAGATCCGGCATCCAGTCCGCTTTCTCATCACAGATATAGTGAACCGGATGACCGCCGGCCAGATTCGCAGCGGCTGTCCACAACGGGTAATCCGGCGCAGGAATCAGGATCTCATCCCCGTCATCCAGAAGGCCCTGCATCGTCATCGTGATCATCTCGCTGACGCCGTTGCCAATATAAATATCATCCATACCGACATTCGGAATCCCCTTCAACTGGCAGTACTGCATGATCGCCTTGCGGGCACTGAAGATTCCCTTCGAATCCGAATATCCTTCCGCATTACGCAGACTGCTCTGCATATCCATAATAATTTCTTCCGGAGCCTGGAAACCGAAAGGAGCCGGGTTTCCAATGTTCAGCTTCAGAATATCAATATTGTGCGCCGTCATCCGGTTTGCTTCCTCTACAACCGGTCCGCGGACATCATAGCATACATGATCCAGTTTGTGCGACTTCTCAAAAAATCTCATAATTCTTACGTAATTCCTCTCTTACTTGGCAGCAGCCATTGCCTGATCAATGTCTGCCAGAATATCCTCAATGCCTTCAATGCCTACGCTGAAGCGAATTAGATCCGGCTGTACCCCTGCCTCTACCAGCTGCTCGTCGGAGAGCTGACGGTGCGTATGGCTGGCAGGGTGCAGAACCGAAGTACGGGCATCCGCCACATGCGTTACGATCGCGCCAAGCTTCAGGCTGTCCATAAACCTCACGCAAGTCTCTCTTCCGCCCTTCAGGCCAAAGGAGATGACGCCGCTAGTTCCGTTCGGCATATATTTCTGCGCAAGCTCATAATACTTGTTGCCGGGAAGGCCGGGGTAATTCACCCATGCAACTTCTTCTCGCTTCTCCAGATATTCCGCCACTTTCTGTGCATTGCTGCAGTGACGCGGTACACGAAGATGAAGCGTCTCAAGCCCCAGATTCAGCAGGAAAGCATTCATCGGGGACTGGCAGCTACCCAGATCACGCATCAGCTGCGCGGTTGCCTTCGTAATATAGGCCGCCTTGCCGAAACGCTCCGTGTAAACCAGTCCGTGGTAGGACTCATCCGGCGTTGTCAGACCCGGATATTTGTCTGCATGCGCATTCCAGTCAAAGTTACCGCTGTCTACGATACATCCACCAATTGTAGCTGCATGACCATCCATGTATTTGGTCGTGGAATGAACCACGATATCCGCTCCCCACTCGAACGGGCGGCAGTTAATCGGAGTTGCAAATGTATTATCAACAATCAGCGGAACACCGTGACTGTGTGCCAGCCGGGCAAACTTCTCGATATCCAGCACCACCAGAGCTGGGTTCGAAATCGTTTCTGCGAATACAGCCTTCGTATTGGGGCGGAATGCCTTCGCAAGCTCTTCTTCGGAAGCATCCGGATCTACAAGTGTAAAATCAATGCCAAGCTTCTTCAGGGTAACTGTAAAAAGATTCGAGCTGCCGCCGTAAATCGTCGCGGAGCTTACCACATGATCACCGGCTCCGCAGATATTGAAAATGCTGAGGAACGTTGCTGCCTGTCCGGAAGAAGTCAGCATGGCTGCCACACCGCCCTCCAGCTCGCAGATCTTCGACGCTACAGTATCACAGGTCGGATTCTGCAGACGGGAATAGAAATATCCTTCCTCCTCCAAATCGAACAGTCGTCCCATATGATCGCTGTCTCCATACTTAAAGGTCGTACTCTGATAAATCGGCAGAATACGCGGTTCTCCGCTCTTCGGCTGCCAGCCGCCCTGAATACAGATCGTATCTTTACTTGCCATAGTCTTCTCCTCCTGGTGACGCCCGGTCATTCGGTTGCATCACATTTGCTGAAAAATCCGCTCCATATCATGGATGATTTTCTTTGTTCGGACTTTCTTTAGTGATTATACTGTATTTTATCTTATGAGTCAAACTTCACTTTCTTTTTTCTCCTACTTATGTTAGACTAAGAGCAGAGAGTATCCAACCGAAAGGAGATAGGAATGGATTATATCGACAAGCACTTTTTAGAATCCCTGTCGTATCGCTTTCCCACGATCGGCAAGGCCAGCACAGAGATCATCAATCTCTCTGCGATTCTACAGCTTCCGAAGGAGACGGAGCATTTTTTGACCGATATTCACGGTGAATACGAACAGTTCGCTCATATCCTGAAGAACGGCTCCGGCGCGATCCGCAGCAAGATTGAAGAGGTCTTCGGATTTGAACTCAGCAACGAAGATAAAAAAGAACTCGCCACGCTGATTTACTATCCTGACGAAAAAATCGAACTGGTAGAAGCTACCGGCACCAACATGCACGACTGGTACCGCACCATGCTCCTGCGTCTGATCCGCATGACGCGCCGCGCTTCCATGAAGTATACCCGCTCCAAGGTGCGCAAATCCATCGACCCGGAATTTGCCTACATCATTGAAGAGCTGATCACGCAGAATAACACGCTGGCTAAAGAGAACTACTACGAAGGTATCCTGGAATCCATTATCCGTACGGGACGCGCGAAGGAGTGTATCCATGCATTCGCAATCACAATCCAGCGTCTTGTAGTAAACCACTTACATATCGTCGGCGATATCTATGATCGCGGTCCCGGTCCGGACAAGGTTATCGAAACACTGATTCATCACCATTCCGTAGATATCCAGTGGGGCAATCACGACGTTGTATGGATCGGTGCCGCCTGCGGCAACCTGGCCTGCATGGCAACCGTTATGCGTCTGTCCGCCCGCTACGGCAACCTGGACATTCTGGAGGATTCCTACGGCATCAACCTGATTCCTCTGATGAAGTTCGCCATGGATATCTACAAGGATGATCCCTGCACCTGCTTCAAGATCAAGTACGATCCCGAAACTTATGACATGAGCAACCTGCCGCTCGACATGAAGATGCACAAGGCAGTTGCTATCCTGCAGTTCAAGCTGGAAGGACAATTGATCAAGCGTCATCCGGAATTCCATATGGATGATCGTCTGCTTCTGGATAAGATTGATTATGAGAATAAGAAGATCACGCTGTACGGCGAAACCTACGATATGGAAGATGTCTACCTGCCTACGGTAGATCCGAAGGATCCCTATAAGCTTACACCAGAGGAAGAAGCGCTGATCAAGCACATCCAGGGAGGCTTCCGCAACTGCGAGCGCCTGCAGCGCCATGTACGATTCCTGCTCTCGAAAGGAAGCCTGTATCTAGTATATAACAATACACTCCTCTTCCACGGCTCCATCCCTCTGAATGAGGATGGCTCCTTCCGCAGTGTCGAGCTGGAAGGGAAGTCCTACAAGGGCCGTGAGCTGATGGATGTTATGGATAACTATGTACGTAAGGGCTATTACCTGCCCCCGGGAGATGAGAAGTGCTATGCGACCGACTTGATCTATTTCCTGTGGACGAATGAAGCGTCGCCGCTCTTCGGCAAGGAACGTATGACCACTTTCGAGCGTTATTTCATCAAGGATAAGAGAGCACACGAAGAACCGAAGACTCCGTACTATCGCCTGTACAACGATGAGACCATCGTGAATCAGATTCTTGAGGAGTTCGACCTTCCGACGGATGTGGCTCATATTGTCAACGGTCATGTTCCGGTCAAGCAGAAGAAGGGTGAATCCCCGATCAAGTGCGGCGGTAAGCTCCTCATCATTGACGGAGGTTTCTCCCGTGCCTACCAGTCCACAACCGGAATTGCAGGTTATACCCTGATCTCCAACTCTTACGGATTCAAGCTCGTATACCATGAGCCTTTCACCTCCACTGAGGAAGCGATCCGCACCGGAAGTGATATCCATTCGGAGATTCTGGTTGTAGAGGAAGTTACCCGCCGTCAGACGGTTAATGACACCGACACCGGACGTGTCCTGCGTCAGCAGATCCGGGAACTGGAAGCTCTGCTTGCTGCTTACCGCACAGGTAAGATCCGCGAGCGCGAGTAACTGCATACGTTTCACTTTTCCCTCTGGTCTACGCGGAGCTTCTGGCTTCTGGCTCCGCGCAAACCAGGGGGAACTTGCTTCTGGGGAAAGTTTGCTGCAAGCTCTACCTGGAGGCTCCGCGAAAGTTGAAAAACTGAAATTTACAGAGCTCTACCCTTGCATCAAACTTTACCGTGGGGCTCCGCACAAACCAGGGGAACTGGCTTCTTGGGAAGTTTACTGCAAGTTCTACTTGGGGGGCTCCGCGCAAACTCCGGGACAAGCCGAGCCCATCTTCACA
>ENA-UOJJ01003193-UOJJ01003193.1-human-gut-metagenome-genome-assembly--contig:-CS66-NODE-3193-length-18223-cov-4.672116_pt1 | contig 18223 bp, 17 predicted proteins | sample MGYA00242343_ERZ723890 | MGnify/ENA metagenome assembly ERZ723890 | reverse complement strand
AGTTAATCGTCGTCCTTCGGAAGAACAGAATAGCCATATGAGGTCGTACTCCCGGCTTTTACCGTATCCGGTCCAATAAACGTCACACTGTCGACAAGCACCCCCAAGGTGAAATGCGGGAGCGTAGTCGGGCTCAGCTTTGCATTCGGATACTTGCGAATCCGATTTCCGTCTACCGAACCGCTGCTGAAAGTTCCTTCTACAATCGTATTGCCAAAGTTATAATATGGTTGATCTTTTAGCGACAGGCTAAACTCCGCCCCTTGAGAGACGACAAGAAGGCCGTGGTTTGTAAAATGGTCTGCCCAAAAAATTCCTTTACAAACTTTTATAATCCCGTAATTGTATACGTTGGCTGTTACATTCAAGAGACTGGTGTATATTTCAAGCGTCACTTCCGACGGTATTTCAAGGTCGTCGCTGACACTTTGAAAGTATTCATCCGAGCTTGAGTAAGGACTGTAACGAACGGTATTGAATACATTCGGATACTGTAAAACCTCCTTCAGCGCGGCCCAAGTACGGACCGTGCAGATGCTCTCTCCGCCATCGTTCGTGCATCCCCCGTTGCATACAAGATTTCCGTAATCTGATTCGATCGTTCCATAATTCATCAGGTTGCCGTTAATCGAAAGTCGCAGCGCTTCTGTTTGCCGGGAAGATGAACTTAGTTCAATTCTTCCGTGATTTTCCAGAATGATACCTCGCGGTACAGTCAGGCGATGATCCGCGAGCGTATATTCAATATGCAGTGTTGTATTGTCATGTATCACCAAATCGGACGGCAGCGTCAGAATCACTGGATCCGTGGACCCTCCCCCCGCATAGGAACTGAAGGGGGAATATTGCAGGTATATATTTACGCTTTTGTAGTACCACATTGAGGCCGCGCTAGACAGTCGGTCTGTGCTGTGGGCATAAATAACCAGATCAAAAACAGAAGAATCAAGATTGCCAAGAGTGCTTGCAGTGCAATAGCGATACTTTTCCGTGATAACCTGCGTGCTGTTTGTTGATGCATAATACGTTCCATATACCTTTATAATTCCGTTAATCTCAGCATTGCCGTAGTTTCGCATGGCCCCACCGCTGGGAATGTAAAGGACACCGTTCATGCCAACGTACAGCTCACCATAATTTTGGAACACAGTGCTATTTGGCACCGTCAGGGTATGATTGAGCGTGAACGTAAATCCCGCCGGAATGGTAAGATTTTCCGTCAAGGTAATATCATCTTCAGATGTATACGACGTTTCGCCGTTGGCGATGGCGTCGCGCAGTTTCTGCTCCTCCGTTTTTTGCGGCGTACCCGACGGAGTAGTTCCGCCTTTCCACGAATGGATCGTGTTAAAGGTCGAATACCGGCTCGCCAAGGTCAAATCCGCGGCCGGATTTCCCACGGAATCCATGATATAGACCGTTCCCGTCGCCAGCGATTTTGCCTCATCTACCGCGATCCAATGGCCGCCGCTGTTGACCTGGAGCACCATGTGGTGTCCCTGCTTGATATAAGAAATAATGGTGTCATTGTATCCTGCGGACGAGTAAGAGCTATAGGAGAGAATGTCGCCCTGATTTACAAATCCATTATTCGTGATCTTATCCGGTACGTTATAGTACATATTGGAGCCAGTGAAGCCGCCGTTGTTATTCGCGTAATTCACATAGGTCGCAACATCAAAGCTGTCAGCGCTCTTAAGTCCGCTCTGGATGATAAGCTTTGTCGTAGCCGTCACGAGGCATCCGGAATCATATACGTACGCTCCACCGCTTCCCAGCGGAAGCGAAGACCAGCGCGAGTCCGTTTGCAGCCACGTCCGGTAGTCTTCCGAAGCATACGTAACTACCTCATCGGCCTCTCCTGCCGGTTCCAGCACGACATCAATGATCTTTTCCTCATTGGTTTCTGCGCCGGCGTCTTCGATGACCAGTTCCTCAAAGATACTGACATAGCCTTCGCAGAAAGCTACGTAGACATATGTACCGGGAGCAAGCCAGTAGCTTCCGTCTTCCTCCGGCTCCAGCTCGACTTCGTCGTTTTCCGCTTCATAGACCAGCACCGCCGCTTCCCCCGGCGTGCAGCTGAAGCGAACGGCCACACGTTTAAGTTCCGGGGTGGTCTCCGGTTCCGGAGTGATTTCCGGCTCCGGAGTAGTTTCCGGCTCCGGAGTAGCTTCCGGCTCCGGAGTAGCTTCCGGCTCCGGAGTGATTTCCGGTTCCGGCGCCGGTTCCGATTCAGCCGCAGCTTCTGCCGCGCCGGTCGTCTCTCCGTCCGCCAGAGCGGACACCGGCAGCAGTGTGAACACCATCAGCAGGGCAAGAAACAGAGAAATATACTTTTTCAAAGCACAAGCCTCCTTCTTATTTTCTCTGTGATCCCGTTATTTGTTGCTTAATCCTAATTAAAACACACCACATTGCATATGTCAAATTAAATTATCAAAAAGATAATGCAATATCTTTTTGGTAATCATACCATACTATTAAAAACAAGAGGTACTTCAGTATGGTTTACGACAGGATCAAGCAGCTCCGCGAGCAGAGGGGCTTCACACAGGCAGAGCTTGCCAAAATGCTTGGGGTCACCCGCTCGTGCGTCAACGCGTGGGAAATGGGCGTATCCGTTCCGTCCACGCAGTCGCTCGTGCAGCTTGCGGAGATTTTTGATATTTCTACGGATTACATTCTCGGCGTAGACGCCACCTCGACCATCCGCACGAACGGGCTTTCGGACCGGGACATTCAGCTCGTGCACTCCATCGTCCAGCGCTTGAAAAACGGATAATTCCGCGCATCAAAACACCGCTCCGGCAGCAGCCGAAGCGGTTTTTATCAAATTAAAAGCGGTGGGATCGCCGTCGCCCCCATTGCCTCCCTCTTTGAGGGAGGTGGCACGGCGCACAGCGCCGTGACGGAAGGAGTAACTCCCTCAGTCTCGCTGTGCTCGACAGCTCCCTCGGAGAGGGAGCCCCAGAGGCGCGAATGCCGGAAGGGTCTGGGGCCCATTATTTTTCCAGATAATCAAGGCACTCCTTCCCATCGGTGAAGTAGGCGTAATGCTCCGCCAGTTCCTTCCCGGCAAAGCCCTTATCCACCGCGCCGCGCAGCAGCTCGACCGCGGGTTCCCAATAGCTTTCCGCATCGAGAAACGCGCTCTTTTTCTGCATCCGCCCAAGGGATGAGAGCGTGATGACCTCGAAGATCTCCTCCATCGTGCCGATGCCGCCGGGCAGGGCGATGAAAGCGTCCGAGCGCTCTTCCATGATCGTTTTGCGCTCCGCCATCGTTTCCATGCGGATAAGCTCCGTGCAGTGCTCAAAGAGAATGCCGGGAGTGTTGAAAAAGTACGGCACGACGCCGATGATCTTCCCGCCCATTTCGTAGGCCCCGCGCGCCGCGGCGCCCATCATGCCGTGGCCGCCTGCGCCGAACACGAGCGTATGCCCGCGCGCCGCGAGCTCGCGGCCGAGCGCCGTGCCGAGAGCCATAAAGTTCTCGCCGATCTCATCGCGCGCCGCGCCGAATACACAGATATTCAATATCCCATCTCCTCCAGTTTTTTTCGGTAATACCGGAACGCCGTGGGCATGGCGAGCGCTTCGCGCTCGGCTCGCGTCACCCAGACATAGCCCGGAAGCTTCTCCCTGCAGCGGACGATGTACCCGCGCATATGCCATTCTACATGGCTGAAAATGTGCACCGCCTCGCCGCAGGGCTCGCCGGTTTCCGGCGCGTCCGGCAAAAGGTCGTTCGGCAGCTCCCACATCGAGGCGAGAAGCCCCGTATCCGCACGCCGCTGCACGGCGCACGTATCGCCGCAGAGCAAAAGCAGCACCCGCCGGTTTTCGATCCGGCGCGGTTTTTTCTCCGGCAGCACGGGGTAGAGCGCTTCCTCGCCGCAGCGGTGCGCCGCGCAGTACGCCGCGACCGGGCAGCGCGCGCAGCTTGGCGTGCCGACGGTGCACACCGTCTCGCCCAGCTCCATGAGCGCGCTCGTAAAAGCGCCGCATTCGCCCGCCGGGTAGATATCCCGGAGCGCTTCGCGGAAGCGCTTTTTCACCTTGTCGCTGCCGATGCTCTCGCCGAAGCACTCCATGCGCGCGAGCACGCGCAGCACGTTTCCGTCCACCGCCGGTTCCGGCAGTCCGTAGGCGATCGAGGCGATCGCACCGGCGGTATAGTCCCCGATGCCGGGCAGCGTGCGCAGCGCCGCGGCGTCCGGGGGAAATACGCCGCCGTAAGTCTCGCACACGGTTTTGGCGCATTTGTGGAGATTCCGCGCGCGGGAATAGTACCCCAGCCCTTCCCAAAGCTTGAGCACATCGTCAAGCTCCGCCGCGGCGAGCGCTTCCACGGTCGGGAACGCGCGCGTGAAGCGGTTGAAGTATTCGCGCGCGGCCTCGATGCGCGTCTGCTGCAGCATGATCTCCGAGACCCACACGCGGTACGGCGTCGGCTCCTCCCGCCAGGGGAGAGGACGTGCCTCTTTTTTGTACCAGTCCACCAGCGGACGGGAAAAGTTTTCCATAGGCCGATCCTTTCGTTTCTCCGGATATTATACGCGATGGACCGGGCCTTGACAACCTTGATTTACGCTCGCCGAGCGGCTATAATACAGATACATCCCATGCAAAGGAGATACAAACTATGGACTACCGGCGTTTTGAAAATACGATCGTTGCGCGCTTCGACCGCGGCGAGGAGATCACGGCGCAGCTTCGCGCGCTGTGCGAAAAGGAAAATATCCGTCTGGCGAGCGTTGAGGCGCTCGGCGCGACGGACGAGTTCACCGTCGGCGTGTACAACGTGGACGAGCATCAGTACCACGCGCTCACGTTCACCGGCGCGCACGAGATCGTGTCGCTGACCGGCACGGTGAACACGATGAACGGCGAATACTACAGCCATCTGCACATGAGCGCCGCGAACGAGTCCGGCGCGGTCGTCGGCGGGCATCTCAACGCCGCGCGCGTGAGCGCGACGTGCGAGATGGTCATCCGCGTGATCGACGGCACGGTGGATCGCTTCAAGGACGATGTGACCGGGCTGAATCTCTTCAAGTTCTGATCCCATGACCGAGAAGCTTTTTTATGCCGACGCGCATATGCGAAAATTCACCGCGCGCGTCCTCTCGTGCGAAGAGCGCGGCGGCCGCTTTGCCGTAACGCTCGACCGCACCGCCTTTTTCCCCGAGGGCGGCGGACAGGGCGGCGATACCGGCGCGCTCGGCGGCGTGCGCGTGACGGATACGCGCGAGGAAAAGGGCGAGATCGTCCATTTCTGCGGCGCTCCGCTCGTCCCCGGCACGGAAGTGACGGGCGAGCTTGACGGGGAAACGCGCTTTGCGCGCATGCAGATCCACTCGGCCGAGCATCTGGTGTCCGGCCATGCGCACACGCTCTGGGGCTGCGAGAACATCGGCTTCCACATGGACGAGCACGGCGCGACGATCGACTTTGACCGCGAGATTGACGCGGAGCAGCTTTTGCGGCTCGAGCGTCTTGCAAACGAGGACGTGTGGAAAAACCTTCCGATAAACATCCTCTGGCCAACGGAGGAAGAGCTTGCGGCGATGCCGTTCCGGCAGAAAAAGGCGCTCGCGATGCCGGTGCGTATCGTGGAGGTGCCGGGGGTGGATCTTTGTGCGTGCTGCGCGCCGCATGTGAGCTTCACCGGCGAGATCGGCCTCATCCGATTAAAAGACCGGATGCGTCACCGCGGCGGCGTGCGCTTCACGATGCTCGCCGGGCGCGCCGCCTATGAGGACGCCGCGCTCTGCGCCGCCGAGACCGAAGCGCTCTCCCGTCTCTTTTCCGCGCCGCAGACCGCCCTTTGCGCCGCCGCCGAGCGCGTGCTCGGCGAGCTGGAAGCGGAGAAGTACGCCCGTGCCGCCGCGGAGCGGCGGTATGTCGAGGCGCGGCTCGCCGCAATGGAACCGTGCGAGGGAAATCTGCTCTTTTTTGAAGAGAGCCTTTCGCCCGCCGCGCTGCGCGCCCTTGCCGAGGGGGGAAAGACGCGCTGCACGGGCGTCTGCGCCGCGTTCTGCGCGGAGGACGGGGGATACCGGTACGTGATGGCGTCGGAAACGGTCGACCTTCGCGTTGCGGCGCGAAGCATCAACGCCGCGCTCTCCGGACGGGGCGGCGGCGCGTCGGGCATGATCCAGGGGAGCTTTCTTGCTTCCCGTGAACAAATCGAGGAATACTTTCATGGCAAAATCGGATAAGGCAAACGAAAAAACGAACGTGATGCGTCTGCTCGATCAGGCGGGCATTGCGTATACGCCGCGTTATTACGACGCCTCGCTCGCCTCCGGCACGGAGGTGGCCGCCGCGCTCGGCCAGAGCGCGGAGTGCGTTTTCAAAACGCTTGTGGCGGAGGCGAATACCGGCGAACACTTCGTGTTCGTCATCCCCGCGCCGGAAACGCTCTCGCTCAAAAAGGCGGCGAAGGCGGCGGGCGTGAAGAGCATCGCCATGCTGCCGCAGAAAAAGCTGCTGCCGCTCACCGGCTATGTCCACGGCGGATGCTCCCCGGTGGGGATGAAAAAACCGTTTCCCACATGGATCGACGAAACGGCACTTTTGACGGATGCCTTTTTCTGCAGCGCCGGACGGCTCGGCGCGCAGATCGGGATCGATCCCGAAGCTCTGGCAGGCTATATCGGCGCGCAGTTCGCCGATCTCACCGAAGAATAAACAACAGAGAATAACAACATAAGGAGGCTCTTTTATGCATCCCGAAATGGAACGCATCCAGAACTGTCTCGCCGCGGTGCGGCGCCACACCGACTTTGTCCCGGAGGTCGCCGTTGTGCTCGGCTCCGGTCTCGGCGGCTTTGCCGACATGGTGAAGCAGACCGCCGTTGTGCCGTACAGCGAGATCCCCGGCTTCCCGGTGTCCACCGCGCCCGGCCACGCCGGACGGTTCGTGTTCGGCTATGTGGAGGAAACGCCCGTCGTCGTCATGCAGGGACGCGTGCACCTCTACGAAGGCTACACGCCGCACGACGTTGTGCTGCCCGTGCGCCTTATGAAGGCCATGGGCGCGAAGATCCTCTTCGTCACGAACGCCTCGGGCGGCATCCGCGGCGATCTCACCGCCGGAACGCTTATGAGCATCAGCGATCACATCAGCGCGCTCATCCCCAACCCGCTCATCGGCGCGAACATCGACGAGCTCGGCGTCCGCTTCCCGGATATGTCGAACGCCTACGATAAGGGTCTGCGCGCCATTCTGCGCGAAACGGCGAAGAAGGACGGCATCGATCTCAAGGAGGGCGTGTATATCCAGTTCACCGGCCCGAGCTACGAGTCGCCCGCCGATATCCGCGCCTCCCGCGCGATGGGCGCGGACGCCGTGGGCATGTCCACGGTCGTGGAGGTCATCGCGGCCAACCACGCCGGCATGCGCGTGTGCGGCGTTTCGTGCGTGGCAAATCTCGCCGCCGGTCTCTCCGACCGCCCGCTTGACGGCGACGAGGTCATTGAAGCGGCCAACGCCGCCGCGCCGAAGTTCAAAAAGCTCATGTGGGATTCCATCGCCGCCATGCATGCGGAGGAGAAGGCATGATCCGCTTTTATAACGGCAAGCTTCTTTCGCTCAGCGGCGGATTTGAGATCTCCGACTGGGAGGTCTGGGTCGAGGAAACGATGATCCTCTATGTCGGGCCTGCCATCGGCGCGCACCCGCCGTTTGAGCGCGAGATCGACCTCAAGGGGAACCTCCTGATGCCCGGCTTCAAGAACGCCCACGCGCACAGCGCGATGACGTTCCTGCGCTCCTATGCCGACGATCTGCCGCTGCAGAGCTGGCTTTTCGACAAGGTGTTCCCGCTGGAGGCCAAGCTCACGCCGGACGATATTTACGCTCTCACGAAGCTCGCGATTCTCGAATATCTCAAGGGCGGCATCACGAGCGCGTTCGACATGTACTATAAGCGCGACGCTTTCGCGCAGGCGTCCATTGACTGCGGCTTCCGCATGGTGCTCTGCGGCGCGCTCGCCGCGGGGGACGACTGGACGGTCGGCGAGATGGACACGATCAAGTTCAACAATCTCCACCCGCTCATCTCCTACATCCCCGGCATCCACGCCGAGTATACGGCCAATCTCGATCTGCTCATGTTTATGAAAATGCTGCTGGACGAGTACAAAATGCCGTTTTTCACCCACAATTCGGAGACGAAGCGCGAGGTGGAGGAATGCATCGAGCGCCACGGCCTCACGCCGACGCAGCTTTTCGAGGAGAACGGCCTCTTTGAGCACGGCGGCGGCGGGTTCCACTGCGTGTGGCTCGATGAGACCGACATGGACATTTTTGCCCGCCGCGGGCTGTACGCCGTGACGTGCCCGGCCTCGAACGCGAAGCTCGCGAGCGGGATCGCGCCGGTGAGCGAATTTCTCCGCCGGAAGATCCCTCTTGCCATCGGCACGGACGGCCCGGCGAGCAACAACGCGCTCAACATGTTCCGCGAAATGTATCTCGCCGCGGTGCTGCAGAAGCTCCGGGAAGAGGACGCCGCCTCGTGCGACGCGCGCAAAATTCTCCGCGCCGCGTGCTCCACGGGCGCGCGCGCCATGCGCATCGACGCCGACTGCATCGCCCCCGGCAAACTTGCCGATCTCGTCGTGATCGACCTGCACCAGGCAAACATGCAGCCCGAGCACAACACCGTGAAAAACCTTGTTTACAGCGGCTCGAACTCGAACGTGCTCCTCACGATGGTAAACGGCAAGATCCTCTATGAGAACGGCGTTTACCACGTCGGCGAATCGCCGGAGGACATCGTCGCCCATGCCCGCGCCGCCACGGAGCGGATCATAAACAGCTGAAAACCGCATATGCAAAACCGCCGAAGGATTTTTCCTTCGGCGGTTTTGTGTCTGGGCGGCGGTCAGACGACGCGGTTGGGCGCGTCCTTGCCGGCGAGAATGAGTGAGAGCTGGCGGAGCATGATCTCCACGGAATTGGCAAAGGCGTCTACGGTCGTGCCGGCAATGTGCGGCGTGAGCGTGACGTTGTCGAGCGTGAGCAGGGGAGAGTCCGGCGAGAGCGGCTCTTCGTCGAACACGTCGATTGCCGCGCCGCCGATGCGGTGGGCGCGCAGCGCCTCGACGAGCGCCGCCGTGTCCACGAGCCCTGCGCGGGCGCAGTTGACGAGAATGGCGTGCTTCTTCATCATGGCAAGCTCGTCCGCGCCGAGGAGGGCGCTCTGCCCGGCCGCGTGGCGCATGTGGATGGTGATGAAATCGGACTGCCGGAGCAGCTCTTCCTTTGATACCGGCTCGCAGCCGCGCTTTTCGATCTCCTCGGGGGAGAGGAAAATGTCGCAGCCGAGAATGCGGCAGCCGAAGCCCTTGAGCCGCGCGGCGACCATCGTGCCGATTTTGCCGACGCCGATGATGCCGACGGTGCAGCGGCACATATCGCGGTTCATCATGATATTCGGGAACATTTTGACCCACTTGCCCTGCACGAGCGCGCCGTGGGCGCGGGCAATGTTGCGCATTTCGCAGAGCATGAGCGCCACGACGAGATCGGCGACGGCGGTGGAGTTGCGCCCCTCGGCGTTGTATACGGCGATGCCGCGCTCGCGGCAGAGGTCGAGATTGACATTTTCCGTGCCGGTGCGCAGCACGCCGACGATCTTCACGTTCGGCGCGGCGTCGAGCACCGCACGGTTCACGGGCGCAACGTGCGTTACGAGGATCTCCGCCTCGCGCACGGCTTCCAGCATTTCCGCGCTCACAGGGCACGCCTCCGCGCCGCGAAGCTCGGCGGTACGCTCGCACGTCGTGAGGGACTTGATGTCCGTGAGCGTCTTTTCGGTATAGAGCGTCACGTCGCACCCGGGGAGTTTTTTCATGTACTGCATGAGCATTTCCGGCACACCGGCGTCACAGATGCATACGACTTTCATTCGATCGTCTCCTTTTCTTCCGCGCCGTATTTTTCGATCAGCGCGCGGATGGTTTTTGTGAGATACGGTTCTTCAAACGCGATGTTCCAGTGACGGCGCAGGATGAGCGCCGCGAGACGGTAGCGGTCGATCTCCTCCGCGGAAAGCGGCGAGAGCTTCTGGTACTCCTTGAAAAAGCCCTTCCCGATGGAGCCGCGGATGGCGGAAAAGAGGGCAATTTTTGCTTTGCTCGCCTCCGGGAACAGCTCGGCCTCCGAGAAGAAGAACTCCATGAGCGCTTCCTCCACGGCGCGATTGCCGCGCGCGGCGGTCATCCAGTCGATGATCTTGCACTCGCCGGACTTGTCCACGAGGACATTGCCGGTGTGAAAGTCGAGATGGAGCACCGTGTCGTTGTCCGGGAGAGAGCGGAGATATCCGGCGGCGCGCGATTTTTCCTCCGGTGTCAGAAACGCCATACAGTCCTCGCCGAGAATACCGAGACATACCTCGCGCACGTCGTCAAGCTCGCGCGTGTGCGCCTTCTGCACGCGGACGTGGCAGCGGGCAAGGTCTTTGCCGGCCTCAAAAAGATACGCCGGCTTTTTCCCCGGCATGTCGTTTTGCGAAACGCCGTCGATGCAGTCCATCACGAAGCCGAAGCGTCCGCCGCGCTCGACCATATCGTAGACCTGCATCCCCGTGCAGCCGAGAGATGCGGCGATCTTCGTGTTTTTGTATTCCTTTTCGGCATACTCCCTCGGATAGTCGGGAAAAAATAGCTTTAAGATCTTCCCATCCTCCGTGCGGAATATCTCCGCCGACCGGCCCCGCGCAAAATGTTCTCCCATAGTCCGCCCTCCTATATTTTCGGCAGCGCCGCAGAATGCAGCGCTGCCGATTTTTATTCCGATTCCAGTATCCGCTTTGCAGCCTCTTCGGCGGCGACGGCGCGAGAGAGCGCCGTTTCAAGATCCGCTGCTACCGCGGTAAAGCCGTGATTTGCCATGATGCAGAGATCGTGAGAGCGCAGCACCTCGGACGCGCTCTCCGCGAGCTTCTTCGAGCCGCTCACGCCGTAGGCGGCGCATGGGGCGACGATCTCCGGCGTGCGCAGACTCTCCCGGCACGCGGCGAACGTTTGCAGCGCCGCGGAGTGCGTGTGGATCACGGCGCGCACGTCGCCGCGCGCGGCATAGATGCGCCGGTGCATCTCCCGCTCGCTGGAAGGGCGCTGCCCGGCGGCAAAGCTGCCGTCGGCAATGCGGATCTCCACAATATCCTCCGGACGGATGCGGTCATAGTCCACGCCGGACGGCGTGATGAGAAAGCGATCGGCATCGATACGCGCCGAGACGTTCCCCCACGTCGCCTGAATGAGGCGGTTTTCCACGAGCTTTTTCCCGTAGGCAATGACCGACTCGCGCAGCGCGAGATCGGAAACGTCCTGCGTTTCCGGCGGGGTCTCTTTGCCCTGCGCCGCGGCGAGCGACGGACGGGAGTATTTTTTCGTATAGACCGCGTGCTCTATAAGGCAGAGCGGCGCGGCGAGCGGCTTCGGCGTCCCGATGCGAGGGGAGAGCTGCGCCGTCATGCACAGCTTTTCGAGCAGGATACACGCGGCGATGAGCTCATTTTCAAACCGCGCCGTCACGACAAAGCCGCGGTTCGGAACGATGCATGCGGTATCGCCGCGCCGCGGCGCGCTTCTTACCGGCACGCGCACGCCGAACATCTGCGCGGCGTCGTCGGTCTCGGCGCAAAGCGCGTGAGGAGCTTTGGCAAATTCGCGGGCGTACCGCCCGGCGGTCAAAACCGCCATGGGCGCGGAAACGGCGGAGAACAGCGCCGCTTCGACCGGCTCTCCGGCGGCGCTGCATACGGCGCCGGGCGCGGTCATCACGAGCGAATCAGCGTCCCAAAGCTCCAGCGCCATGAGCCGGGCGCGGACGGAGGCGAAGCACTGCTGCGCGGACATCTGTGTCATGGTGATACCGCCTTTTTAAAATACAGCCAGATAGTGAAGGAGACTGTAAAGATTGAGCACGATGATGAGAATACCGACGACGGCGAGCAGCGGGCGGACGGGGATCTTCTTGCAGATCCACGCCGCGAGGGGAGCTGCGCACACCCCGCCGATGATGAGACCGAGGATCGTCTGCCAGTAGGACGTAAAATCGCGGATGAGAACGACGAACGTGGTCGTCTCCGCGAGCGTTACGAGAAATTCGGCGGTATTCACCGTGCCGATCGTCTTTTTCACGTCGTGGCCGACGGCGAGCATCGTAGACGTCACGACCGGGCCCCAGCCTCCGCCGCCGGTGGCGTCAAGAAAGCCTCCGGCGAGACCGAGCGGGTAAATGCCTTTTCCGATGTGGCGCTCCTTCTGGCTTTTCAGGAACGCCTTGCGCAGAATAACAACGCCCATGATAATGAGATAGGCGTCGATGAACGGCTCGAGCGCATCGCCGGCGCTCGAGAGGAACCACGCGCCCGCCACGCCGCCGATCACACCGGGGATGGCCAGATGGAAAAAGAGCGACTTATCCACGTTCTTGAGCTTGATATGGGAGAGACCGGACGCGAGCGTCGACGGGACCTCCGCCACATGGACGACCGCGCTCGCGAGCGCGGAGGGAAGCCCCGCCACGGTTTTGAGAAACGTCCGGCAGCTCACGCCGTAGGCCATGCCGAGCGTGCCGTCAATGATCTGCGCGGCGAAGCCGATGATGATGAAAAGAAGAAATTTACCCCAGTTCACAGTGTGTCTCCGCCTTCCAGATAGTCAAAAATGGCATCGGTGAGCCGGTTGACGCATTCTTCTTCGCTGAGAACCTCGGTATCCAGCACAAGCTCGGCGTCGGTCGGCTCCTCATACGGAGAGTCTATGCCCGTGAACGAGCGGATCTTTCCCTCGAGAGCTTTCTGATAGAGCTTTTTCGGGTCGCGCGCCTTGCAGGTCTCCAGACCGGCACGCACCCAGACTTCGAGAAAGCGCCCGTCGGCGATGCGGCGCGCCTCGGCGCGCCCGGCGGCGAACGGGGAGATGAACGTGCAGAGCGTCACGAGCCCCGCGTCGCGGAAGAGCCCCGCGACCTCGGCGGCGCGGCGGATGTTTTCGATCCGGTCGTCGTCCGAGAAGCCAAGATCGCCGCAGAGACCGCGGCGCAGCTTGTCGCCGTCGAGCATGTAGGCGGCAACGCCCTTTTCGCAGAGCCGCCGCTCGACCTCCTGCGCGATCGTCGTTTTGCCGGAGCCGGAAAGCCCGGTCATCCATACGACGAGCCCGCGCCGCCCGGTGAGCTGCTCGCGCTCGGCGCCGGTCATGGCCTCTGCCGACCAGCGGATGTTGCGCTTATCGTAATCCTCGGAGAGCAGCGCCTCAGTGACGATGCCGCCGCCCGCGATCTCGTAATCGTCCACGATGACGAACCGGCGCGTGCCGTCGCAGCCGGAGTCGGCGGTGTCGAACGCCGTCGGGCGGTCGAGCCGGAGGATCACCTCGGCGACTTCGTTTTTCTGCACCTCGCTGCGCTCCAGACTGTCCAGCTCCGAGGCGTCCACGACGCGGAGGATGCTCTCGAGCCGCGCTTCCACCTTGGCGGTGCCGCACTTGAAGAAATAGCGCTTGCCGGGGCGCAGCGGCTCCTTGCCGAGCCAGAACACGTTCGCGCGCAGCCGCACGCCGACGAAGGGGGCTTCTTCGCTCTCCAAGCACGCGATCTCGCCGCGGCGGACGAAGATCTGCTCGGTCATCGTAAAGCCGGCGGCGTCCCCGGCGATGAACTTCTCCGGCGTGGGCGCGGAAAATACCTCGAGCGAGGCGACCGTCGTTTTCTTCCCGGAGGGGTAGAATACGATCTTATCGCCCGCGCGGAGACTTCCGGCCTCGAGCGTTCCGGCCACGATGCGGCGCTCGTCGCCGCCCTCGGTGAATTTGTAAACGCCCTGCACCGGCATGCGCAGCGGGCGGTTTTCCGGGCTCGGCACGGGGACGAAGGCGTCCATCTGCTCGAGCACCGTGGGGCCGAAGTACCACGGCGTGCGATCGCTGCGGATGGCGATGTTGTCGCCCTCCATGCCGCTCACGGGGATGAACGCCGCGGGCGAGATGTTGATTTTGGCGAGAAATTCGGTGAATTCCGTGACGATGGAGCGGTAGACCTCCTCGGAATAGCCGACGAGATCCATTTTGTTCACGAGCACCGCCACCTGGCGGATGCCGAGCATGGAGAGAAAGTACCCGTGACGGCGGGTGTTTTCCTCCACGCCGCGCGCGGCGTCGATCACCATGAGCGCGGCCTCGGCGCGGGAAGCGCCGGTGACCATGTTTTTGAGAAATTCAATGTGGCCGGGCGCGTCGATGATGATGTACCGGCGCTTGTCAGACTTGAAGAAGCAGCGCGCCGTGTCGATCGTGATGCCCTGATCCTGCTCGTTGTGCAGCGCGTCGAGCAGGAAGGCGTACTCGAACGGCTTCGAGTTGCGGCGGCAGTTTTCCCGTATGGATTCGAGCTTGCCCTTCGGCAGCGCTCCGGCGTCGGCGAGGAGACGGCCGATCACGGTGGATTTGCCGTGATCGACGTGGCCGACGGTGACGATATTCAAAAGCTCCTCGTTTTCCCAGACGTTTCTTGTTTCTTCCATTACATGTACCCTCCCCGGCGAAGCGTTTCGAGCCCGCCGCCGTCCTCGGCGTCCTGGGCGCGGCCGCTGCGCTCGGCAATGTTGGAAAGAGCGCCGGTGCGCAGCTCCTCAATGATCTCGTGAACGTTCCGGCTCTCGGACCGGATCGGCTTTGTGCACGGCGCGCAGCCGAGCGAGCGGTAGCGCGTGCCGTCGCCCTGGTTATAGTAGAGCGACACGGTGGGGATGTGCTCGCGCTCGATGTATTCCCAGACATTCAGCTCCGTCCAGTCGAGCAGGGGATGGATGCGCACATGCGTGCCGGGGGCAAAGTCGGTTTTGAACTGGTTCCAGAACTCGGGCGGCTGGTCGTCCAGATCCCAGTCGTTGTGCTTGTCGCGCGGGGAGAAATAGCGCTCCTTGCTGCGCGAGCCCTCTTCATCGGCGCGCGCGCCGACGATGACGCCGGTGTAGGCGTCGGTGTTCGTGTCGCGCTCGTATTTCCCGGTCTGAAGATTGAGCCGGTAGCGCGGCCAGGTGCCGTCGAGCGTGTGGGTGAGCGCCTCGGTTTTGAGCCGGCGGCAGCACTCGACGCGCGAGCATTTGCCGTCCGGGAATGTTTCGTGATTCTCCAGCGCCTCGCGGTTTTCGCCGTAGACCATGTAAAGGCCGTACTCCATGGCGAGCTTGTCGCGGTACTCGATCATTTCGGGAATTTTATAATGTGTGTCGATGTGGACGAGCGGGAAGGGGACGTGGCCGTAAAACGCCTTGCGCGCGAGCCAGAGAAGGACCGTAGAGTCCTTGCCGATGCTCCAGAGCATGCAGAGATTGCCGAACGCGGCGTAGGCCTCGCGCAGAATGTGCACGCTTTTGCTTTCCAGTTTATCGAGATGATCTCTCATTCTTCTTCAACCTCCCGCATTTCGTAGCCGTAGTGTTCCATGTAGAAGCCCAGCTTCGCGTTGATCTTGCGCACGAGCCGGGGCGAAATGTCAAATTTATTCTTCTGGTATCCGCGCTGCGAATCGACATACGCCTGAAAGCGCGGCGCGGCCGCCTCAAAGCCGGAGAGCTCCAGACGCAGGTAAATATCGCGCAGCGTATCGACCGGGGCGCGGCAGAAATCGGTGTACGCGATGTCTACGTACCGGTTCTTCGGGAAAAAGCCCTCAAGCTCGAAAAGCTCGCGGTACATGCGCTCGAAAATATCGATGACCGTGTTTTCGATGAGCTCGTCGATGTTATCCGGCTCTTCGGTCAGCCGGAGCGAGTCCATCTCGGTGCGGAACATGTGGATCGTGGAGCGGACGGTCTTGTAGGGGTCGCGGTGGATGTTGATGAACCGCGCGTCCGGATACATGCCCCACAGCTCGCGGATGCGCGCGGTGTTGTCCGGGCTTTTGAGAATGAGCTGTTTGCCCTTTTTGATGTAGGTGAGCTTGCGGACGGCGTAATCGTAGCTGCGCTCCCATTTGCGCAGTTCCTCCACGGGAAGGTCGCTCACGAACGCGCCTTCGATGTACTTTTTATAATTTTCCGGGAACGCGATCATGTGGATGATCGAATACGGCGAGATCGTCAGCACGCCGAACGTCTCCTCCATCGGGAGATCGAGCGAGTACTGCACGTTATCCTGCGGGCGGCCGTTCTGGATGCCCTTTTCGATCGGCGGCTGGATGAGCCGGCCGAGCAGCAGCGAGTAGGGCAGGCCGATCGTGTTCACGGGATCGAACCAGCCGAACTGCTCGTCTCGCGAGAGGACGTTCTGCAGATACGTTGTGCCGCTGCGCCAGTGGCCGAGAATGAAGATCGGGTCCTTTTCGATCTTCGTTTCACGGATGCGCTTGCGGTAAATGAGCGATTCCGCCGCCGCCGCGGGCGCGAGCGCGAGCGCCGTTGCGGAAATGTACAGCGCCTGCGGCAGCCGGTCGCGGGCGATATGGAAGTGGTTCTCTTCCAGCAGATGCACCCAGTTGTCCAGCCGGCAGGTCAGAAGAAAGTGTCCGGGATTGATAGCTTTCACGGTGTTGCCTCGCTAACATATAAAAATCTGGATATTAACATAGCAGGGGAATGTGAACTTAACGTTAAACATTCCCCTGCGATGGATTCTTTACATGAATTTTGCGGCCTTTGCCGGCAGCACGACGCTGAAGCGGCTGCCCTCTCCGGGACGGCTCTCCGCGGAGATCGTTCCGCCGTGCTGCTCCACGATGCGCTTGCAGAGCGTGAGACCCAGTCCGCAGCCGTCGGCGCGGCGGTCGGTCTCGCCCTGATAGAACTGCTCAAAAATGCGCGGGAGCGTTTCCGCGTCCATGCCGCAGCCGGTGTCCCACACCGTCACGGTGACGGTGTCCGCTGCGGCGGCAAGACAGATGCCGATGCGCCCGCCGGGGGGCGTGAACTTCACGGCGTTTTCCAGCAGATTCACCCATACCTGATAGAGAAGCTCGCTGTCGCCGACGTAGTCGAGATCCGGGATGTCGGCGGAGACGGAAAGCCCGGCCTCCGTCCAGCGCGGCTCGAGCTGCAGTACGGCGCGCCGGAGCTGCTCGCCGAGCGGGAAGATCTCCGCCTTTCGATGGATCTCCCGGTGATCGATGCGCGAGAGGCGCAGCATGTCATCGATGAGCCCGACGAGCCGGTCAGACTCCTGCGCGATGTACTGGCTGTACTCGTGCTCCTCGGTCTCGGAAAGCCCGCCTTCGGCGAGAAGCTGGGCATAGCCGTTGAGAATGGAGAGCGGCGTTTTGAGCTGGTGGGATACGCTCGAAATGAAGTCCTTGCGCAGATATTCGTTGGAGCGGAGCTCCGCCGTCATAAGATTGAAGTTGCGCTCAAGCTCGCCGAATTCCTCCACGCGGTCGCGCTCCGGCACGGTGACGTCGTAATTGCCCCCGGCGATCTCGCGCGCGGCGCGGGAGAGCTCGCGGATGGGATTCGTCGTCGAGCGGGATGTGACCGTGATGAGCACCGCGACGGCCGCCACGGCGACGAGCAGAAGCAGTATGTCCTTGGCGGCGTAGCCGAAAACAAGATAGCGTATGTTGTCGCGCTGCTGGAAGATGATGCCGTTTCGCACGAGCGCGCCGAAGGTGAGAGAGAAAAGCGACGTGACGATCACGAGGATCAGCAGCAGGATCGTCAGCCGCGAGCGGACGCGCCTCATCGGATCACCGCCCGGTAGCCGAGACCGCGGACGGTCTGGATCTCAAAATCCGGCACGCCGGCGAGCTTTTCACGCAGACGCCGGATGTGCGTATCCACGGTGCGCGGGTCAGACTCACTGTCGTACCCCCAGAGCTCATCCATGAGCATCTGGCGCGTGAAGATCTTCGTGGGCGCGGCGAGCAGCGTTTGCAGCAGCGCAAACTCCCGCGGGCGCAGCTCATAGGAGAACCCCTCGCCGGTGACGAGCAGCGTGTCGGCGTGCAGCGTGCACCCGCCCACGGCGATCTCGCCGGAGTGCTGGATGCCGCAGCGGCGCAGCAGCGCCCCCACGCGCAGCAGCAGCTCCTCAAAATTCACGGGCTTTGTGAGATAGTCGTCCGCCCCGGCGTGAAAGCCGGTGCGCATATCGTCAAAGGAGTCCTTTACCGTTACCATCAGCACCGGCGTCGTGTCGCCCGCTTCGCGCAGCTCGCGGATGAGCCCGTAGCCGTCGAGCCGGGGCATCATCACGTCGGTGATGAT
>ENA-UOJJ01003189-UOJJ01003189.1-human-gut-metagenome-genome-assembly--contig:-CS66-NODE-3189-length-18238-cov-5.883188_pt1 | contig 18238 bp, 19 predicted proteins | sample MGYA00242343_ERZ723890 | MGnify/ENA metagenome assembly ERZ723890 | reverse complement strand
CTATGTCCGCCACCTGTCTGCCATATTGCAGGGCATCATAGATGGCATTTCTGACGGGCATCGCATAATGAACATCCGTCTGGTTCTCGATACCTAATAAAACATACGACATCTTTTCATCCTGTTTGATGACTGCTGATTTTAAAATATCGCGGTATTTCTGCACCGCATCTGTTTTTTTCCTGCTCTGCCGGCAGTTTTCTTTCTCACAGATCCATTTTTCACAGAACTCCACTCTGTTTCCTGCACTTTCCCTTTCTTATCCTCACCGGCTTTTTCTTCATCACCAAACGGCAATGCAATCTCTGTCGGATCAATCTCTTTCAGCTTTGCCGGATCAATCACCTTTTTCCCATTGTAGATCAGATAATTAAACGCATCTGCAAATACGGCATTTTCCCGCATATACTCTTTTGTTACCATGTCCGCTGTCCCCATTTGTTTCTCCTCCTCTGTGTTGTTTAGGAGAAATCTTTGGGTTTCTAAGAATTCTCCCTGCTTAAATATGTGAGTAATAAAAGCATTGAAAATTCTTATGATTTCGATCTGTTCATAGAATGGCGCATATGCCTGTGTTGATAATTCAGAATGTCATGCTTTATAAGAATTATATTAATTTATATTGTTTTTAAACAATATGTTTCCCATACATCTCAAAATACTCCCCCGCCTGCTGCAGGGATATATTTAGTTTTTCCTGTAACTTTTTCAAAATATCCTCTTTGGAAAAACTCATATCGAGGCAGATTTCTATCATGCCCTTCGCTTCTCCCCGTGTTTCTCCTTCTGCTCTGCCACGAACTTCTCCCTCTGCTCTGCCACGTGCTTCGCTCTCCGCGATCAGATCTTCGATTGCCTTACACATCTCTATCTCCTCCTCTTCTTCTGATACTTCAATCGGTGTATTCGTGATCGTCTTTATCACTCTTACCGCATTCATTTCTATGCTTCTATGGGTATCTGTCCTCAAAAATTCTAACAATTTATCTTTATTTTTCGAGTACTTGATATACCCTATAACCTCCCTCATACTTGTGGAAAATTTATTTAGTTGTTCTTCCGTCAACTTCGCCGGATCGATCAGATGAATCCGGTAATTCTCCACAAAACTTAAGAGTTCCATATCTCTTGTCGACATCATTTCGTGCAATGATAACGGACCATCCCATTCCTCTGCTCCAAAATGAATCACAAGTGTGATCACCGGTCTGATATGATCTTCCTTTAAAAATCCGGACAGATACTCACCATTATTTTTTCCCGAAAAATCATTTTTGTTCCGGCGGTGTCCGGCAGCTATGTCCGCCACCTGTCTGCCATATTGCAGGGCATCATAGATGGCATTTCTGACAGGCATCGCATAATGGACATCCGTCTGGTTTTCGATGCCCAAAAGAACATAGGACGTTCTTTCATCCTGTTTGATTACCGCAAATTTTAAAAGATCACGGTATCTCTGCACTGTATCTGTTTTTTTTCCTGCTCTGCCGGCAGTTTTCTTTCTCACCGATTCATTTTTCACAGAACTCCACTCTGTTCCCTGCGCTTTTCTATTCTTATCTTCACCATCTTTTTCTTTACCGGCTTTTGCTTCATCATCAAACGGCAGTGCAATCTCTGTCGGATCGATCTCTTTCAGATTTGCCGGGTCAATCACCTTTTTTCCATTGTAGATCAGGTAATTAAATGCATCCGCAAATACGGTATTTTCCCTCATATACTCTTTTGTTACGATGTCCGCTGTCCCCATTCATTTCTCCTCCTCTGTGTTATCTGGGAGAAATCTCTGCGTTTTTAGAATTCTCCCTGCTTAAATGTATGGATAATAAAAGCATTGAAAATTCTTATGATTTTGATCTGTGAATAGAATGGCGTATATGCCCGTGTAGATAATTCAGAATGTCATGCTTTGAATGGATTTTAGCATATTGCTTATACTATGTCATCAATAATCTCTAATTTTTTTGTGGAAAGATGTTTTTCCTTGCGAAGTTCTCGTATCTTGATGCCACATACATTTTTACGATCATCGTTATACCAAAATGTTTTCATGCATGTTCTCCATCCATAAAATATGCTTGTCAAGAAGAATTTATATTATTTATATATAAAACGCGCCTTATAATTATGCTTGTTAAGCAGAAAATATAAAAACTAAGAAAACAAGTAACGAAAAGAGGATGATGTCGAGAAAAACTATGGTAGAAACACCGGAAATATAATATCCGGCGAAAGAACAAAAATTTTAAAAATCGAGAGGATATGAAACTCATATATTTACAGAAGATACCCTAAAAGAGGAGTCAGTCATGTTGACTCCCTTTTTTACAAATATTTCTCTACCAGGATCTCCCCGATCGTCTGGCTTCCCGCCACAATATCGGAATTTCCGGTGATATCCACCGGTTTTCCTTTATAATCCGTGACTTTTCCACCCGCTTCTTCCACAAGCAGCATTCCGGCTGCATAATCCCAGGGTTTTAAACTGCGTTCGAAGTATGCATCGATTCTTCCTGCCGCCACATAGGCAAGTTCTAATGCTGCGGAACCAAGTCTTCGGATATCCGCACAATCCGTAAATACCTTTTCAAAAATTCTAAAATTTTCTTTTGCAAGTTCGCGGTAATATGGACTTGTTCCTATGGAGATCAGACACTCGGAAAAATTCTGCCTTTTGCTGACGGAGATTGGGCTGCCATTTAACAATGCTCCCTTTCCCCGTTCTGCCACAAATATTTCATCAGAATACGGATGATATATGATTCCAAGCGTTAGTACACCCTTTCCTGCAAGTGCCAGTGAAAGTGTACTGTTTCGGAAATCATGGATCAGGTTGGTCGTCCCATCCACCGGATCTAAGATCCAGACATCACCGTCAAAGTCAATATCGCTGTTGTCCTTTTCCTCCCCCATAAACTGAATTTCCGGGTACAGTTCATAGAGTGCGGTTTTTACCTGCGCCTGCACTTTAAAGTCGATCTGCGTCACAAAATCCGCAACACCCTTTACCTTGATCTTTGATGATCCCTCACGGTCTAAAAATAACGGTTTGACCTGTTTTACGATCTCTATGATTTTTTGTGTATCAACACTCATGCTACTGCTCCCCTTTTATTTTTACAATTTCCTTTTCATTTCGCACAATATCACTTATTTTTGCAGTTTCCTTTTCATTCCGCGCAATATCTCTTTATCCTCCGCCGATATCCGGTAAGATTCGATCATTTTCTGGATCGCCTTATTGTATGTTTCGTCATCCAAATGATTCTCCAGTAAAAATGCATGTGTTTCCTTTGGGTACTTTGCATATGCAGTTGCAACGCCCCACGCAACTCCCATTTTCCTGTAATATCCCGGATGGTCGAGCCTGTCCCACACAGACAGCACGCGCGCAATATATTCTTCTGTCAGGAAATGATCCATCAGCATGACTGAAACGACGCGCTGCTCAAATTCCTGATCCGATTTCGCATACGGCATCAGAAAATTCCAGACTTTTTCGCGGTGTTTCTGCGCAATTTTAAAAGTTGCACAAAAGCAGTCATTGACCGACCAGTCATGGATCTTCGGGATAAATGCCCGCACATATTCCAAAAGCTCATCGATCTCTCCTTTTGCATATCCGAGTACGAGTCCCTGCAGCATGATCTCCTCATAAGTATCGCAGGCAGCGTGTTCTAAATACCCGCGCCAGTCCTCTTTTGCAATCTTTTTTGCAAGAGTGCGCAGCTTTGGGATACGCACACCTATGATCGGATCTGTTCCGGGGATCAGACCGGATGTAAACTTCTGAAATTTTGGTTCTGCTTCTGCCTTTAGCCATGCGCAGATCTCTTCGTTTGTCATGTGCGGCTCTCCTTGTTTTTATTGTAAACCAAATGCCTTTTATATTAACATACCACACAGGACAGATGAAAACCACCTCTAATTTTCACAGAGTTCCCCATCCACGATACGAACCACTCTCTTCGCATGTTCGGCAACGCTTAAATCATGCGTGATCATGACGATCGTATTTCCCATATCACTCAGGCGCTGAAATAGTTTCAGCACTTCTTTTCCGCTGTTGCGGTCTAAGGCTCCGGTCGGCTCATCTGCCAAGAGGATCGCCGGCTGTCCGACTAAGGCACGTGCGATTGCAACACGCTGCTGCTGCCCACCGGAAAGCTCATTCGGTTTATGGTCGATACGCTCTGCAAGCCCTAACATTGCAATGGTATCCATGCTGGCATCCCTTGCATCCTTTAAGGTCATTCCACGCATCAGAAGTGGCATGACAATATTCTGAAGTACATTGTAGGTCGGAATCAGATGATATTTCTGGAAAATGAATCCGATCTTCTGGTTGCGGATATTAGTCAGTTCTTTTTCCTTTGCCTTTTCGATCTCCACACCGTCAAGGTTATAGGTTCCCTCGTCTAAGACATCCATGCAGCCGATGATATTCATCAGGGTACTTTTGCCGGAACCGGATGGCCCTAAGATGGCAAGGTATTCTCCCTGTTCGACGGTCAGGGAAATGTCTTTTAATACATGCAGGGAACCAGATCCCATCTTGTAGGATTTGTTTACATTTTGCATGGTGATGATCACGGATGTGTGTTCTGCTGTGGCAGTTTCTTTTGTGTCTGCCGGTATATGTTCATTTGCAAATGGTTTTAGGATTTGTGCTGCGTCCATGTGTGCTCCTTTCTGTGTGTGGCTCGCATGGCTGATTTTAAAACTCAGTTTTTCCTTTTTGAATATTGTGAAACTGGCACTGGTTTAGCGAAGGCACGCTCTCGCTGCGTGTCGCTCGTAGCGGATACTAAGCGCATAAAATACATGCGCTAAGTACCGACGGCTCCCCAGCACCTTCTTATAAACCAGTGCCAGTTTCACAATTATTTTCAGTTTTTGATGAGTTTTACAATCAGCCATGCTGCCGTTACGTTACTGTAACATCCAGATTTCTTCGATTATTTCATTTCCGTCACTATCTGTTTCTACCAATATTTTTAGCAGATCACCTGAGGCAAGGCGTGAGAAGGTGGTCGTAGTGTCAGATGTTGTATGTACGGTTACGCCAACAGGTATCATAGTTGTGACTGTCTCGCCTGTCATATCGGACATGCCGCCCGGTGCGCCCTGCGGCATCTCGGTGCTGTCCATATCCGGAGGCGTCTGATCTCCACCGGATGATCCATCCATATCCGGTGGTGTTCCCATACCGGATTTATCTTCATCTGAACCTGTGCCGCCGCTCTTATCACTCTGACCTGCTGAACCTGTGCCGCCATCATTCTTATCACTCTGACCTGCTGAACCTGTGCCGCCATCACTTTTATCACCCTGACCTGTACTGTCCGAACCGGCACCATCTTCCGCCTTTGCCTTCTCCTTCGCCCGCTCTTCCGCCGCCTTCGCCACCGACTCATCCACTTCCATATAAGTAACTTCATTCCCCTCAATCGACGAAACATACGCATAAACATACTTCTGATGATCCCCCAGCGCACTTTCCGTCTCAACTCCACCTATCTGCCACATCACACATGCCGCAATAAGTACAATCACTAATACAATTACAACCACAATCGTTACTTTCTTCTTCATCAACCGCCTTAAACCTTTCCCTCTTTTACTCTGCCCCCAGTGCCTCCACCGGCACCAGTTTCGACGCCTTATACGCCGGATAGAATCCAAACAGTGTTCCCGTGATGAGTGCAAACAGCAGTGCAATCAGGAATGCTGCCGGTGTCAGTTCAACACGCACACCAAGATACTGTGCCACCGGAGTGACGAGCAGGCTTGCCACAATGCCAAGCACGCCGCCGATCAGACTGATTGCAGCCGCCTCCGCTAAAAATTCAAACAAAATATTCCTCTGGGAGCAGCCGATTGCCTTTAAAATACCGATCTCATTGGTGCGCTCTTTGACAGATACAAACAATACGTTCATGATGCCGATACCACCGACCACAAATACAATGGCTGCCATAGCCATCAGAAGCATCGTCAATATCTCATTGGACGCCGATGCAGCTTCCATCTTGCTTCCCGCATCCTCAAAGGTAAATTCTGCATTCGGATAGGAATTTGCAAGCACTTCCGTGATCTCCTCCGTGACACCGGACACATTGCTTACATCCTCCGCGATCACGGTGATAGTCGGACTTACATTCGTTCCCACTAAATATTTCACCCCGGTCGCATACGGAATGAAAACGGAATCATCCGGGCTGATACCGGAAGCCACCGTACCCATAGAAGAAAGCACCCCGTTTACCACATAAGATCGGTCATCGATATAGATCACACTGCCATATGCATCGATTGCACTTCCAAAGATCTCTTCCGCAATAGAAGCGCCTAGCACGCAGACTTTTTCTTTATTCTCATCATCGGATTCTGTGATAAAATCTCCGACTGCAAGACTGAGATTACTGATAGCTGCATAGCTGTCCTTGACTCCGGCGATCGAGTAGGTCTGTGCCTCATCGAGATCACCGCCATCCACGGTAGACCTTGTCATATAGGAGATCGTTGCCGCTGAGATCCCGGAGACAAAAGTTTCAATATCGTCCACGTCATCTTCATCTAACGTGATATTTTCCTGGTTCATGCGGTCTTCCATATCACTGCCGCCGCCAAAGAAGCCACCCATGTCACCCGGCATGCCGCCTCCGTCACCACCATTTCCACCTCCGGGGCCACCCGACGGTCCACCGCCGGAAGAGTCGCCACCGCCCGTAAATCCTCCCGAAGGTCCACCGGAAGCCCCTGACCCTCCCGATGAACTGCTGCCGGATGGTGCACCGCTGCCGGAAGGCATCATCATCATTCCTGAGTCTGATGAGTCATCGGAACTTTGATTTCCACCACGGTTTTTATCACCGCCGTCATAGGAAATATCGATTGCACCTGCATTTAAGTTTTTAAACTGGTCTGCCACATCCTCCTGACCGCCTTTTCCGATGGCGATCACCATCACGATCGTAGCCGCGCCGACAATAATACCGATCGACGTCATGATCGTTTTAAATTTATTCTGGGTAATATTGATCCAGACAAGTCTTAATAATTCCGATGGTTTCATTCGCCCGTCACCTGACTTTCTATCAGAACCGTCTCTCCCTCGGAAAGTCCCTCTGTGATCTCCACATTGACGCCATCGGAAAATCCGGTGGTCACCTCTTTTTTCTCAATGGTTCCATCACTGTCTTTGACTTTCACATAAGATGCCGTTCCCTCGTTGATGATCGCTTTATTAGAAACATAGACAACGTCTGCCACCTGTTTTTCAATGAATGTCACATTTCCGGTCATATCCGTGTAAATACCGTCCACGTCACCATTTATTTTTACCGTCACATTATAAGAAATCGTAGAAGAACCGCTCGATACGGAAGTATCAATGCTTTCGACCTCACCGGAAAACGTCTGATCCTCGTAGGCATTCAGTTCGATCATGACCTCGTCCCCGATTGCGATCTCAGAGATATCCTCCTCGGAAACGGATACCGTCATCGTCACTGCATCTGTATCCGCAAATGTCACTATGCTCGTACTTGTGGACAGATCATCTCCTGCCTCATATCCGACCGACATGATCGTGCCGTCATAATCCGAATAGATTGTGCCATCTCCGACAAATGCTTCAAATTCAGATAAAGCCTCTTTGGCATCTGTCAACGTATCCTGCGCCGTATCCACTGATACATCCACGCCTGTCACATCTGCGGAATACTGGCTGTCTGCATTTTCGTAGGATAACATTGCCTCTTTGTATTTTTTCTCTGCCTCCACGGATTTTGTGGTGTATGCACTCTTTGCCGCTTTTAATTTATTGTACAGTTTGTCATAATTTTCCTGCTCATCTGCAAGTGACTCACTTAAATCCATTCCACTGTCGATCATTTCCTGATAATAGGTAAGAAGTGCCTGTGACTCATCCACTGCCTCCTGGGCCTCATCCACCGCATCCTGCAGTTCACTGATGGTTGCCTCATATTCTTCCTGTGCAACACTTCCCTCCGCCACACTTAAGTTATAAGAATAGTTCGCACTTACCTTTTCTTTTGCCGAACTGAGTGCTGCAGAGTTATAATCTGCCGAAGCCTCCGTCACAGCTTCCTTTAATTTTTTCCTGTATTTTTCAATGCTCTCATCTGTCAGCTTTAACAGTGCATCGCCCGCTTTTACCTGCTGTCCGACTGAAACATACACTTCCTCTACCTCCAGTACCACCGATGAATTATTGGTGGATGTTCCTGTTGTCTGGGTTCCACTTGTCTGGCTGCTGCCAGAATTTGAAGACGTACTGATATCTTCATCCATATCCTGTGAAATGCTTCCGATTGTCACACTTCCACTCTCTGTAATCCCGACGGTAAGCGTTCCATATTCTGCTGTCGTTTCTTTATAAACCGTTTCTGATTCGCCGCTGTCCGAAGTCTGATGTGCATATACGCTAATCCCTCCGATCAAAAGAAGTGCTGCTGCGCCCAATGAAAGAACTACTGTCACTTTTTTCTTTTTCATTCTGTTTTTTCCTCCTGCTCTCCCTGGAATGTAACGGTTGCGGAAGAACCAGAACCAAGTCTTCCATCCGAATTATCAATTGAAATGATCACTGCATAAGTAACATTCGAAACACTGCCTCCGGTCGTTGCCGAAGATGCGATCGATGAGACAGTTCCTGTCACTGCTCCATCCCGGTTTCCTGCTATCATGACAGATACCTCATCGCCGACGCCAACCTGTGCGATATTCTCCTGTGGCACTTCCACGGAAATCATGATCGTCTGTGTATCACAATACAGCGCAAACGCAGTACCTGACTGCAGCGTATCTTCTGCCTCATAAGGCACTGCCGCGATCGTTCCATCTTCATCCGCCGTAACAACACCATTTTCTAATGCAAGAAGTGCTGTCTGTTCCTCTTTTAATGTATCAAGTGTATCCTGCGCGGACTCCACTGCACTCTCCAGTTCCGAGACGGTCGATTCATAGGTACTTCCCGCATATTTTCCTTCCACCACTGCAGTGTCATATTCATTTTGCAGTTCTGCTTTCTGCGTTGTCGCATCACGCTCTGCCTGTTCATAGTCAGATTTTAAATCATCCAGACTATCCGTCAGTTCCGTAATTTTAGTGTTGGTTTCTTCCACATTTTTATTGTAAGTTTCGACCGCGGAGTCAAATTCCTTCTGTGCCTGTTCGAGTGTACTCTGTGCAGCATCTGCAGACTGCTGTGCCTGTGTCAGCGTATCCGACTGCTGCTCCCTCGTCGTATAATCATCCATTGCCTGCTGTACAACAGAAAGTAATGTATCCGAATCCGCTCCCGCCTCGATCTGCGCCTTGATATAAGTTAAATCCGTCGATACCGCCTGACTTGCACTATTATCCGAATTTTGTGCCTGTGTCAGCGTATCCTGTGCCTGCGCTAATGCTGTTGTCGCTGCATCAACTGCATCCTTTTTTTCATCAATCGCACACTCCACATAGTAATCATTGTTATCGATCTTCGTCTGATATTCCGAAATCTGCTCTACCGCCTCATCATAGGCTTCTTTTTTTTCTTCCACTGCGGCATCTAGCGCATCTACCTGTGCCTGATAACTGTCCGCTGCGGTCTGAGCTGTCAGATCGGCGTCCTGCTTTGTGCTCTCCGCAGAAAGTTTTCCGCTTGCAAGATTCGCCTCGGCTGTTTTTAATGTATTCTCGGCATCACTGATGGCATCTTCGTAATCTGATTTTGCCGCTTCCATGCTCTCATCCGTCAGTTTAAACAGGGCATCCCCTTTGCTCACGGTATCCCCGGATGAAGCATAGACTTCTTCCACGGTCATTGTGACTGCATTTACCGTAAATTCCGGCATCTGGCTGACCGTGCCGATCTGCGTGGTACCTTCTTCCGAAAAAGAGCCGTCTGTACTCTCCTGCTGGTCTGTATTCTGAGCTTTTACACTATTTTCCGTACTGTCCGTCTGTGCTCCGGATACTGCAGCCTGATATCCGATTCCGCCGGTCATCACACAGACTGCTGCGATGCTGGCGATCACACTTGCCATTCTTTTTCCTGGTTTTCTCATTGCCTTCCTCACTTTCCATACTCATGCGCTCCGTTTTGACAATACAAAAATAACATTGCAACCTAAAGAACAGCTGATTGCAATGTGATGGTTATGTGAAGAAAGCGTTAAATAAGTGTGTCATATAAAAAACCGGAGTGGCACACATCTTTTTGCACCACTCCGGCATTTTTCGTTTTTCGTGATATTCTTTTTTATGATTGCCGGTTGTCACACACTCACGTTGTCATGTGCACCAGGTCAGTGCGTCTCCCCACTGATCGTCTTCACATCTGCCTCGTTCTCAACGATCGCCCGGATGCCGCACGCTAATGCCTTTGCGATCATCTCCGCCGGCATGCTCGGTGTTCCCTCCGGCAGATCAAGCGTCTGCTCAGGTAAGTATGGGACATGGACAAATCCACCCCTCATATGTGGATATTCCTTATCGATCATGTAGAGGACACGGTACATGATATCGTTGCAGACAAAAGTTCCGGCTGTATAGGAAACGCGCGCCGGGATCTTTGCCTCTTTCATATACTGTACCATGCTCTTGACTGGAAGCGACGCAAAATATGCATTCTCGCCGTCTTCCCGGATTGGTGTATCGAGCGGCTGCTTTCCCTCATTGTCCGGGATACGCGCTTCCATCAGATTGATTGCGACTTTTTCCACTGTGATCCCGGATCTTCCACCAGCCTGTCCGACACATAAAACTGCATCCGGATGATGTTTCTCCACCGCAGCCCTGACCACTTCCTCATCCCTTCCAAACACGGTCGGGATTTCAATTTTGATCACTTCTGCCCCCGCTATCACATCAGGGAGAAGTTTGACTGCCTCGTAGGCAGGATTGATCACTGCTCCGCCAAACGGTTCAAAGCCTGTCACTAATATTTTCATTCGTATGCTCCTTTTATCTCCGGTTATTTGTTCAGGAAACGATCCCACTCTTGTGTATCCCCGGAACCGCTGACGCGAAGCAAAAAGGTATGATCCTCCGTATCGATGGAAATAACATAATTTCCGTTTTCCTGCTCAATGGAATACACTTCACAGCCCTCTAATTCCTTGAATTTGTCTGCATACGCTTCCGGCGCGATCGTAATATCCTCATTTTTCTGTTTTAAATTGCCGTTCGCATCATAGACTTTATAGCCTTCCTCCACCAGTGCTTCAATTTTCGGTTCACTGATCTTTAAAACCAGTTCATTTGCACGCATCTCCCGGATATCGCGGTTGCAGGAATTCTCCGGCAGAATCGTCACATTATCAAATACGATCTCAAACATCCCGCTCACCGCACAGATCTGTGCGATATATGCCTCCTTAAAACAAAAGTGATCCAGTTCATTTATTGTATGATATTTCATGGTAATCCTCCATTCCCACGCTGTTTTCACAGTATTTTCCTGGTCATTATACCATTTCCCATTTCATTTTGACAATTCGAAAAAAATACCGTACAATTCTTTCGGTTAAAAATATTTATCATCATTATTTTACGGAGATCAGCCTATGAAAAAAATTGCTTTTTTTGATATTGACGGAACCTTAACCTCGGAGATCGACGGTTCCCTGCCGAAGAGTGCCATAAATGCCATTAGACATGCGCGCACCTTTGGTCATCTGATGTTTATTAATACCGGCCGCTGCTTTCAGAACGTGGAACCACGTTTCAGACGGATCGGTTTTGACGGATATGTCTGCGGATGCGGCACAAATATTTTCTGTTCCGGCACAGAGGCACTGCACGTTGCACAGACACACAGCATTACCATGCAGCTGTTAGAGGCGGCACGCAAAACCAATGTGGATATTCTTTTCGAATCCAGAAAAGAAGTTGCCTTTGATAAAAGCAAATCCCTCACACACCCGGATGCCATACACCAGTATAAAGCATTTTTAAACCGCGGCTATGATATGCCGGAGAATTTGGAAAATCCGAATTTTTTCTGCGATAAATTTGTGGTCTGGTATCATACTCCTGACCAGTTAGAAGAATTCCGGAAAGTCAGCGATCCTTATTTTACCTGCATCGACCGCGGCGGTACCTTCCGCGAATTTGTTCCAATCGGTTACAGCAAAGCGACCGGCATCCAGTATGTGCTTGACTATTATCATCTGGATCTTGACGCCGCCTATGCGATCGGCGACAGCAACAACGATCTTCCGATGCTCTCTTATGTACCAAACAGCGTCGCCATGGGAAATGCTTCCCCGGCTTCCCTGTTTGATCAGGTATCTTTTGTAACAAAACGCGCAAGCGAGGATGGTATCGCTTATGCGTTAGAGCAGCTTGGATTTTTCGAGTCGTGATTTCTTTACACAGACACCAAAATTTCCGCGGACATTCTATTCATTCATCATGCAGATCATCTTTTATTTTACGCAATATCTTGTTTGAGACAGGTCTTAATATCATCCTCAGCATTACTGATCTGTCTCAAATGAAACGTATCGGTCAGATACTGTAATACATTCGGACTTAAAAATGCAGGCAGTGTCGGTCCAAGATAGATATTGTGGACACCGAGACTTAAAAGTGCCAAGAGATCTGCCACCGCTTTCTGTTCATACCACGAAACGATCATGGAAAGCGGAAGTCCGTTGACATCAGTTTCAAACGCATCCGCAAGCGCTGTGGCGATCCTGACCGCCGAATATACATCATTGCACTGTCCGACATCTAAAAGTCTTGGCAGTCCTGCCACCTCCCCAAAGTCTAACTTATTAAACCGGTATTTTCCACAGGCGAGTGTTAAGATCACACAGTCTTTCGGCACCATCTGAGCAAATTCCGTGTAATAATTTCTTCCCGGTCTGGCTCCGTCACAGCCGCCGATCAGGAAAAAGTGCCGGATCTGTCCGCCTTTTACCGCCTCCACGATCTTATCTGCCTGACTTAAAGCTGCGGCATGCCCAAAGCCGACTAAAATCTCTTTCTTCTCCTGATCTTCCCTAAATCCGCCAAGCTCCAATGCCTGCTTTATAATCTCACTGAAATCTTTTTCCCCTTTTTCATTTTTTCCGATATGCTTCACACCTTCCCAGCCGACCACGTTCGTGCTGTAAATACGGTCTTTGTAACTTTCCCGCGGGCGCATCAGACAGTTTGTCGTCATCAGGATACAGCCCGGAAGGTTGTCAAACTGCTTCTGCTGCTCCTGCCATGCACCGCCAAAATTTCCGATCAGATGCGGATATTTTTTTAAACCCTCATAACCGTGGCACGGCAACATCTCACCGTGGGTGTAAATATTGATGCCCATATCCTTTGTCTGCTCCAGCAGCATCTCAAGGTCTTTTAAGTCGTGCCCGGAAACGATGATAAACGGCCCTTTTTTGATTGTCACATCCACCTTGTGCGGATATGGATTTCCATAGATCGTCGTATTTGCCTCATCAAGTTTTTTCATAACCGCAAGCGCCATCTCACCGGTGCGCATCGTCATGCGGATCAGCTCCTCCACCGTCAGACTGTCATCTGTTGTCGCCTCAAGCCCCAAAAGATAAAAATCATCCACTTCGTCACTGTAATAACCAAGTTCTCTTGCCTGATGTCCGTACGCGCTGATGCCTTTTAATCCATAAATGATTGTCTGGCGCAGGGAACGGATATCCGGATCTAATGTATTGTCGTACATGATTCCCGCAAGCGGTGCATCGCGCAGCATATCGCTCTTGCTCTCAGGCAGATCGTAGGCAGCATGTGCCGTCGGATTGCTGCTCCTTCCCGCCATCTCCCTGACCTGCTCTTTGATCCGCTGTGATTCCCGTAGCAGTTCTAAATGTGCATCCACATCAAAATTCACGTTCGTTAATGTTGTAAACAGCACGTTTTCAATAAAACTGACCACTGTCTTATCCATATGTGCACCGTTTTCCATCAGCACTTTCCCGTAGCAGCTGATCCCCTTTACCTGAAAGATCAAAAGATCCTGCAGATTAGCGATCTCCGGCGTCTTTCCGCAGACACCGAGTTTGGTGCATCCCTTTCCGTTTGCCGTCTGCTCACACTGGTAGCAGAACATCTCATAGTTTAAATCCATGTTATTTCCCATCATAATCTCCAATTCTAAAAAAATTCCATATCCGCAATGTCTTTTACGATCTGCGCCATCTGCTCCTTTGTCTGTGCACCTCTCGCCGCATCAACGACCTGCCTCTTTTCGTCTTCCGTCATCATGGAAAACTGTCCTAACGCTTTCTCATTCATCGCTAATCCAAACCCAAGTCCTACCGGTAATCCATCTTCTTTAATCATACAATCCTCCCTGTTTTCCGGAGGAAAATGCGAGCTCATTAGCGAGCAGAGGATTTTCCTCCCTGTTTTTCACCTTGTTTCCAACAATAGAATGCACGCTCCGCGAACATTCTATTGTCATAAATAAAAAAAGTAAATGCCCCATCACAGGAACATTTACTTTTCTCATTTGTATTTTTATTTAGTTTTCTCCGGTATTTCTGTTTTTATACGAGAATCTTACTTAAAACTTCATCTTCAAGTACCAGTTTTTTTGCCGCTTCACGGTAGTTTTCCTCATGCAGATAAGTGTGGCGGAACGGCTTGATGGATGGTGCCATATCGATTGCCTTGATAAAATCATCACGCTTCATCTTTAACGTCGCGGCATAATCAAAAAATCCTGTTTCCCGCAGAACCGTCTCCACACGCACATAACGGTGATCCTGCACTTTACTCATGATATAAGTTGCGATTCCGACCTGAATCCCATGTAACTGCGGAATTTCTAATATTTTATCCAATGCGTGTGAGATCAGATGCTCACTTCCGCTTGTCGGTGCACTGCTTCCTGCGATCTCATTGGCGATCCCGCTCATGGCAAGGGAATCCACCAGCTCCTTTAAAAAAAGTTCATCTTTGATGCTCTCATACGGTGTCCGCACAAAACTGTTGACCGCCTTTTTCGCGATCATGACAGCAAAGTCATTCACTTCACTATAACCACATTTTTCCTCATAGATCCAGTCATAAAGTGCTGTGATCTTTGAGATCATATCGCCGATCCCGGAATAGATAAACTTCTCCGGTGCAGTTCTTATGACCTGTGTGTCCACAATAATGCCGTAGGCAAGCCGTGCCGGAACCGAAGTGCGCTTTCCGTGGACAAGAAGGGATGCACTCGCACTGGAAAATCCATCACTCGAACTGGAAGTCGGCACACTGATAAATGGAAGATTGCGTAAAAATGCCGCATATTTTCCCGCATCAATGACCTTTCCACCACCGATGGAAATGACCGCCTGTGTCTTATTTGGCATTGCAAACGCCAGTGTAATGATTTCGTCGATATCCACGGTATCCAATTCACTGTATTCTAAGACTTTGATATCCTCCTGCTTTAATGAATTCATCACATCCGTTCCAAACATATCGATCAGACCATTTCCAAAAAAGATAACGGCCTGTTCGATTCCTTCATTCTTTAAATAACTGCCTATTTTAGTTAAAGCACCTTTTCCAACTTTTAAGATGGATGGTATTGAAATACCTTTTCCTGTCTGCATTCTGTTTCTCCTTTTCACTACCCTGTTTCTCTAAATTATTTTAACCAATACTCTGAAATATCAACCCAATATTGACGCAAGTGTCTCCTTTAACAGACTGACATTGACCGGAAGTGTTTTGCAGCCCTCCCTGTCAGGCTGTCTGATCATTCGCGTTACCTCCAGTCCATCCATTTCCTGCATCATAATATCCTGGCGGTGTAGTACGCACATCTTCCACTGCTTCTTTTCCATTATACACCTCCTTAACTTCAATGCCAAATGTATCTAAAAGCATACATGCAATTTCCATATTCAATGCATTATCCTCCACCACAAAGACTCTTTTTCCGGTAAAATCCATGGACAGATCCGGTGTCATCTCATGCAGCAGATCACTTTCCACCGGTTTTAACTGCAATGTAAAATAAAATCTGCTTCCCTTCCCAGTGTACCTTTTAACTGTATCTGGGAATCCATCTTGTGAACAAGACGGCTGCTGATTGATCTTATTTGTGATGATAGATCCTATCTCATCCAAATCTTTTCGATTTTCCTCGTTATCCAGCATTTTGGGCTAAAGATTACAAAACCGGTGAAAAAATAATTCACCTCAAAGTTCACCGGTGTTTCAGTCTCAGAAATATCACGTTTTAAGCAGCCATAGTTTATGCAGAAAAGAGACGCAGACTTTATATCCACGTCTCCTTATCGCTGCTTTATTACATGCTTATTTTTTTATTGTTACAGATTTAACACCGCTGTAGCTTCCATTACCTTGATATAGTATGTACCGGCAGTCAGATACACTTCATAGGATGCCACAACTCTTTTCGTATTTTCATTACAATCTTCCGTATGTGAATAAAGTTCTTCCTCATCCGTAGAATATACGGATACCTCACACTTCTCCATCTGTGCCGTCATCGCAATCGTTAGCTTTCCTGCTTCCGGCAGTGTAACATAGTACAGGTAATAATCCCCCTGATTTTCACACACACCTGAATATGTTCCGCCGATAACAGCATCGTAGGTTCCTGCTAAGATCTGTGTTGCGCCAGACTCTTTTTCAGTTTCTGTTTCTTCCGATATTTCAGTTTCTGCTGTATCTGATATTTCCGTTGTTTCGTCTAGCTCTGTCGCATCTGTGCTTTCTGTACTTTCTGTTCTGTCTGCGGTTTCTTCTGTCACCGCTTGCTCTGTCACAGTGTCTTCACTCTGCGAGACTATTTCTGTGGTTTCACTGACTTCTAATATATCGAAAAGAAACCTTACTCTTTTAGTAAAGCATAGCAATCAGCTTATTGTCAACAAAATCCAAACATTTTTGCCGCCCAGTAGATCAGTCCCAATACCCAGCTCGAAAAAATACCATACAAAATGACCGGTCCCGCGATCGTAAATATTTTACAACCGATTCCAAAGACCTGTCCCTCTTTCTGAAACTCGATCGCCGGTGCCGCAACACCGTTGGCAAATCCGGTGATCGGCACGAGCGCACCGGCACCTCCCCAGTTTGCAAGTGACGGATACAGATTAAGCCCTGTTAAGATCACAGATAATAAGATCAACAGGATACTGCACCAGCTACCCGACATCTCTTTATCAAGTCCAAGGCTTTTACAGATATTTAAAATGAACTGCCCGATGCAGCAGATAATCCCTCCCATCACAAATGCCTTTGCCATATTTGCTGCAAGGTTGTGTTTTGGGGTGATGGACTCCACATATTCATTGTATGCCTGGTCTCGTACTTTTTTGTCTGCGCCGTATGACACTTTGGATAAATTTTTCTGCTTTTGCTCATCTGATGTTTTGGCTGAACTGCTTTGTTTGGTGGGTGGTTGCGCCATGGTTGTTCCTCCCGTATATTTTCCTCTTATTGGAATAGTATGTCAGATCTTTTCTATATTTATTCGCAGCTTTTTTTGTGCATTATATCCAAATTTTATCATTACACTTGTATACTTATCTTTTCTATGTTAAACTCTTCTCAACATTTTTAACTGTTGGAAAGCTGAGAAGGACTTAAAAACCACACCATTTCGTCCGGTCTTTCATCGTCAATACAATTTCTCTGAAGTGATAGAAGATAACAGGTCGGCAGGTCTTTCTAAAAAATAATCTGCTTTTATGTGCTTATTATGACTGCCCCATACTGCCAAAGCAAAATCAATTCCTGCATTTTCCGCACATTTACTGTCATATTTGCTGTCTCCGATATAAAGCACTTTACTATGGTCTGTTTTTGATAATTCCACATATTTCAAAATCGGTTCGGCATTGGGTTTATGTTCCTGTGTATCGTCTGCACATATGATTGTTTTGAAATAATGACTGATACCAAACGGACTAAAATCATGTGTAAATTCTTCCCTTGTCTTTGATGTGACAATCCCCATTTTATAATCCAGGCTTAGAAGATTTTTCAATAATTCAATGATTCCGTCAAATACTTTAATGGTATTTGTATAGTTACGCATATTTTTATCCCATAATTCTATCGCATAGGAAGTGTCTTTTATCTCAAGTTTTTTCAAAGCGTCTGTTCCTGTAATACCTAACGCAAATCTTAGTTCAGAACATGGTATCTTTCTCCCGGACAATTCCTTTATAGTTTCCTGTAAAGAATGTAATACAGCATATTCCGTATCAATCAGAGTACC
>ENA-UOJJ01003173-UOJJ01003173.1-human-gut-metagenome-genome-assembly--contig:-CS66-NODE-3173-length-18327-cov-10.227069_pt1 | contig 18327 bp, 10 predicted proteins | sample MGYA00242343_ERZ723890 | MGnify/ENA metagenome assembly ERZ723890 | reverse complement strand
TATTCCGCCGCCTCGGTCGCACATATCGGCCCGCCGGAATCTGCGGCGGCACCGGTCCGCCGGGCCCGACGCTGCCGATGCCGCCCGATCCCGGTCCGCATTCGTCGCTGCAAAGCAGGGGCCAAACCGTAGGCCGAAGGACTCCGTCCTGCAGAAAAAACGCTCCGGGGCGATATGGTCCGACAAATCGCAGGTATTTTTTAAGATTTTTTAAGAAAATGCGCCGCAGCGTTCGGTATTGTGAAAAAAATAACATACCTTTGCGCATCCCAAAGAAAACAATTTTAATCTCATTTTGACGAATAATAATTTATGGAATTGAACAAAACCTTTATCGACGGACTTTGGAGCAAGGAGATCAACGTGACGAGTTTCGTTCAGACGAACATCACCCCCTACGTGGGCGACGCCTCCTTCCTGCAGGGTCCCACCGACCGCACGAAGCACATCTGGAACCTCTGCCTCAAGGCCCTCGAAGAGGAGCGCGCCAACAACGGCGTCCGTTCGCTGGACAACAAGACCGTTTCGACCATCACTTCGCACAAAGCCGGCTACATCGACAAAGAACAGGAGCTGATCGTCGGTCTGCAGACCGACCAGCTGCTCAAGCGCGCCATCATGCCCTTCGGCGGCATCAACGTCTTATCGCGCGCCTGCAAGGAGATCGGCGTCGACGTGGACGAGAAGGTTAAGGATATTTTCACCCACTACCGCAAGACGCACAACGACGGCGTGTTCGACGTCTACACCGAGGAGATCCGCTCGTTCCGCTCACTGGGCTTCCTGACGGGTCTTCCCGACAACTACGCCCGCGGCCGCATCATCGGCGACTACCGCCGTCTGGCCCTCTACGGCACCGACCGGCTGATCGAAGCCAAGACCGAGGACCTGCGCGGCCTGACCGGCCCGATGACCGACGCCCGCATCCGCCTGCGCGAAGAGGTCGCGGAGCAGATCAAGGCACTCAAGGAGATCCGCACGATGGGCGAATACTACGGACTGGACCTGAGCCGTCCGGCGCACTCGGCGCAGGAGGCCGTACAGTGGGTCTACATGGCCTACCTCGCCGCCGTGAAGGAGCAGGACGGCGCCGCAATGTCGTTGGGCAACGTTTCGTCGTTCCTCGACATCTTCATCGAGTACGATCTGGCCCACGGCAACATCGACGAAGTGTTCGCGCAGGAGCTGATCGACCAGTTCGTCATCAAGCTCCGCATGGTGCGCCACCTCAGAATGCAGTCCTACAACGACATCTTCGCCGGCGACCCGACGTGGGTGACCGAGGCCATCGGCGGACGCTTCAACGACGGCCGCACGAAGGTGACGAAGACCTCGTTCCGCTTCCTGCAAACGCTCTACAACCTCGGTCCTTCGCCCGAACCGAACCTCACGATTCTCTGGAGCCCCGAGCTGCCGCAGGGATTCAAGGACTTCTGCGCCAAGGTTTCGGCCGACACCAGCTCGATCCAGTACGAGAACGACGACCTGATGCGCGAAGTGCGCCACTCGGACGACTACGGCATCGCCTGCTGCGTCTCGTTCCAGGACATCGGCCGCCAGATCCAGTTCTTCGGCGCCCGCACCAACCTGGCCAAGGCCCTGCTGCTGGCCATTAACGAAGGTCGCTGCGAGAACACCGGCACGCTGATGGTCAAGGGCATTCCGGCGCTGTCGGAGGGTCCGCTGCGCTTCGAGGAGGTGATGCGCAACTACAAGATGGTGCTCAAGGAGATCGCCCGCGTCTACAACGAGGCCATGAACATCATCCACTACATGCACGACAAGTACTACTACGAGAAGGCCCAGATGGCATTCGTCGACACCGATCCCCGCATCAATCTCGCCTACGGCGTGGCCGGTCTCTCGATCGCCCTCGACTCGCTCTCGGCCATCAAATACGCCCGCGTGACGCCCCGCCGCAACGCCGAGGGTCTCACCGAAGCCTTCGACATCGAGGGTGAATTCCCCTGCTACGGCAACAACGACGACCGTGTCGACCACCTGGGCGTGGACCTCGTCTACTACTTCAGCGAGGAGCTGAAGAAGCTGCCCGTCTACAAGAACGCCCGCCCGACGCTGTCGCTGCTGACGATCACCTCGAACGTGATGTACGGCAAGAAGACCGGCGCAACGCCCGACGGACGCCTCAAGGGCGTGGCCTTCGCCCCGGGAGCCAACCCGATGCACGGCCGCGACAAGAGCGGCGCCATCGCTTCGCTCGCCTCGGTGGCCAAGATGCGTTACCGCGACTCGCAGGACGGTATTTCGAACACCTTCTCGATCGTGCCCAAATCGCTCGGCCCGACGGCCGGAGAGCGTATCGAGAACCTCGTGACGATGCTCGACGGCTATTTCACCAAGGGCGCACACCACCTGAACGTCAACGTGCTGAACCGCGAGATGCTCGAAGACGCCATGGAGCACCCCGAGAAATATCCGCAGCTGACGATCCGCGTCTCGGGCTACGCCGTGAACTTCACCAAGTTGAGCCGCGAACACCAGCTCGAAGTCATCAGCCGCAGCTTCCACGAAAGGATGTAACGGCTTGAAAAGCCGCTTTTAGGGGCGGGCGCAGGATTTGCATACCGGAACCCGGTTTGCGCCCGAACCCCCTTATTCAAAAACAAGGAACAATCATGCTTCGTGTACATTCTTACGAATCCATGGGAACATTCGACGGGCCGGGACTCCGGCTCGTCGTTTTCCTCCAAGGCTGCAATTTCCGCTGTCTCTACTGCGCCAACCCCGACACGATCGAGGCCGGAGCGGGCACATTGACCGACCCTGCGGAGATCCTGCGCATGGCCGTCGACCAGAAGCCCTTCTTCGGGCGGCGCGGCGGCGTGACCTTCTCGGGCGGGGAACCCACCTTCCAGGCCGCGGAACTTGTTCCGCTCGTAAAGTCGTTGAAGGAGGCCGGCATCCACGTCTGCATCGACTCGAACGGCGGGGTGTGGAACCCGGCCGTCGAGGAGCTGCTGGGGCTGGTCGACCTGGTGCTGCTGGACGTGAAGCAGGCCGATCCCGAACGCCACCGCGCCCTCACCGGACGCGAAAACGCGCAGACGCTCCGCACGGCCGCCTGGCTCGAAGCCCACGGAAAACCCTTCTGGCTACGCTACGTGCTGGTTCCGGGCATCAGCGACGCCGAAGCCGACATCCGTGCGCTGGGCGAACGCCTCGGCGGCTACAAGTCGGTCGAGCGGGTCGAACTGCTCCCCTACCACACCCTCGGAGTGCATAAGTACGAGGCGATGGGGCTGGAGTACAAACTCCGCGACGTGCGGGAGAACACCCCCGAACAGCTCGACCGCGCCGCGGCCCTGCTGCGCGAATACTTCCCGACGGTGGTGGTCAACTGACCCGAAGGGGACGTCCGCCGGAGGGAGTGCGGACAACGAAAAATCCGGGACGCCGCGGCGAAAACGCACGGCGGTCCCGGATTTTTTTCGTACCTTCGCCGGAAATCCATTTCTGCGACAATGAAGAACCGACTTCCCGACCTGAACGTCCCGGCCCGCGAACGCATCGGCTGGGTGGACCTCCTGCGCGTGATCGCCTGCTTTCTGGTGGTCTTCTCCCACAGCTGCGACGCCTTCGTCGCCGTGTTCGACAGCGACCGCGCCACCTTCCTGCAAGGAGCGTTGGCAGGCAGTTTCGTCCGGGCCTGCGTGCCGCTGTTCGTGATGATGTCGGGCGTGCTGCTGCTGCCCGTGCGGACCGGAACGGGGGCTTTCTACCGCAAGCGGATCGGCCGCGTCCTCCTGGCACTGGTCTTCTGGTCGCTGACGCTGCCCGTGCTCTACTACCTGTATATGCGCTACGTCGGGACCTCCAGTCCGTCGATCGACCCCGCGCTGTTCACCGGCGAAGCGACGCTGCACAAGATGTGGACCTTCGTCTTCAACTTCTGCTACGACACCACGCCGCTCTGGTATCTCTATATGCTGATAGGACTTTATCTGATCATGCCGCTGATCAGCCCGTGGCTCGAACGGGCCTCGCGGCGCGAGTTGCAGAGCGTCCTCGCGATCTGGGGCGTGACGCTACTGCTGCCCTACGTGAAGATGCTGGCCCCGGCGCTGGGCTACACGGGCAATTACGGCAACACGGGGCTTTACGGCGTCTGCGACTGGAACGAGTTCGGCACGTTCCACTACGTCTCGGGCTTCGCCGGTTATCTCGTGCTGGCCTTCTACCTCGTGAAATTCCCGCCCGCGTGGAGCTGGCGCAGGACGCTGGCCATCTGCATCCCGTCCTTCATCATCGGCTACCTCATCACGGGACTGGGCTTCATCACCATGCAGAAGCATTTCCCGGGCAACTACGCCTACCTCGAAATCGTCTGGTATTTCGCCGGCATCAACGTCTTTATGATGACCGCCCCGGTCTTCATCCTCGTGCAGAAGGCCGCCGCACGGCCCCGCGCATGGCTCTCGCGGCTGGCGGGCGCGACGTTCGGCATCTATCTCTGCCACTTCATCTTCGTTCAGGCCGGCTACGACCTCGTGCAGCGGATTCCGGGACTTCCCGCACTGGCGCGCATCGCGCTGATCGCCTGCGGAGCCTTCGCCGTGAGCTGGGCGGTGGTGCGGCTGATGCAGCGGTGGAGCGTGACGCGCCGGCTGGTGGAGTAATGCGCTACCAGCACTCGGCCTTGTCTTTCAATTCGGGAATCCGGTCTTTCGTGAAGACCGGATTTTTGATGCCCTGCCGCTTCTGGGCCGTGTAGTCGGCCAGCAGCAGGAAGGCCTGACGGCCCAGCAGCACGATCGCCGCCAGATTGCACAGCGTCATCAGCGCCATCGTCACATCGGCCAGGCTCCATGCCAGATCGAGCGTCGCCAAGGCTCCGAACAGCACCATCGCGCCGACCAGCAGCCGGTAGAGCGTCAGCGCCCACGGCCGCGGAGTGATGAAGCGGATGTTGGCTTCGCCGTAGTAATAATTGCCGATGATCGACGAAAAGGCGAACAGGAAGATCGCCACGGCGACGAACACCCCGCCCGCAGGACCGATCTCGCTCTCCAGAGCCGCCTGCGTCAGCTGAATGCCGTTGAGCGAAGCGTCGGGAACGCCCCCGAACAGGATGATGAAGGCCGTGCAGGTGCAGATGACGAGCGTATCGGTGAAGACCCCGAAGGTCTGGATAAGCCCCTGCTTCACGGGATGCGAAACGTGGGCCGTGGCGGCGACGTTCGGAGCCGAACCCATACCGGCCTCGTTGCTGAAAAGTCCCCGCTTGATGCCCTGCATCAACGCCGCGCCGACCGCGCCTCCCAGCGTCTGCTCCCAGCCGAAAGCGTCGGCGACGATCAGTTCCAGCACTTCGGGCAGCCGCCCGAGGTTGAACAGCACGACGCCCAGCGCCAGCACGATGTACCCCAGCGCCAGAATCGGGACGATCACGCCGCTGACACGCGCAATGCGCCGTATGCCGCCGAAGATGATGAGCAGCGTCAGCGCCGTGAGCACGACGCCCACCCACACACGATCGGCGCCGAAAGCTCCCTCCCACGCGGCGCAGATCGTGTTGCTCTGCACCGAGTTGAAGGCGAATCCGAAGGTCACGGAGATCAGCACGGCGAACAGCACGCCCATCCACCTCCGCCCGAGACCGCGTTCCATGTAGTAGGCCGGGCCGCCGATGAAAGAGTCCCTGCCGCGGCGTTTGTAAAGCTGCGCGAGGGTCGACTCGACGAAAGCGCTCGCGGCGCCCACAAGGGCGATGACCCACATCCAGAAGACCGCGCCGGGTCCCCCGACGACGATGGCCGTGGCGACGCCCGCGAGATTCCCCGTGCCGACGCGGCTGGCCAGCGACACGGCGAAAGCCTGGAACGACGAGACGTGCCGCTCGCCCTTCGGGCCGCTTCCGGCCGACTCGCCCAGCACGCGCATCATCTCGCCCAGCAGGCGGAACTGCACGCCCCGCGTGCGCAGGGTGAACCACACGGCACACCCCAAGAGCGCCGCGACCAGCACATAGGTCCACAGCACGTCGTTCACGCCGCCGATCCAACGGGAAAGAGTCTCCATCAGCATACTTTACACAATCCGACAGCAAAGTTAATGCTAAAACGCATTTTCCGCCGGATATTCGCCGAAAAGATGCGGCCCGGCACGAAAAAAAACGCCCCTGCGCAGGGGCGTCCGTCGTCACCGCGCCCGCAGGGTATACTCCCCGGCCCGCTCCGTAACGGCCTTCTGCAACTCCCCGAGGCCGATTTCCGGCCCGGAGAACTCCACGGCGGCCACCGGAGGGTCCAGCGTCACGACCGCCTTCACGCCGTCGAGGGCGTTCAGCGCATGTTCCACATGCATCCGGCAATGATTGCACGTCATGCCGTCCACGATAAATTCCTTTTTCATCTTTTCTTCGGTTTCAACCGGTTCGTCATGTTCATACTCATCGCCGATCCGCCGGCGTTTCAGCCGCAAGCTGTTGGCCATGACGCTCACGCTGCTCAAGGCCATGGCCGCCCCGCCGATCATCGGGTCGAGCAGAAACCCCCAGAGGGGATAGAGCGCCCCGGCCGCTACGGGAATGGCGACGAGGTTGTAAATGAAGGCCCAGAAGAGGTTCTGGCGAATCGTCCGCACGGTGAGCTGCGACAGCCGGATCATCTCCGGGATTTTCCGGAGGTCCGACGAGAGGATCGTCACCATCGCGGTATCCATCGCAATGTCGCTCCCCCGCCCCATGGCGACGCTCAAATCGGCCTGCGCGAGAGCCGCGCTGTCGTTGATCCCGTCGCCGGCCATGGCCACCGTCCGGCCTTCGGACTGCAACTGCCGGACGAATCCGGCCTTTTCGTGCGGCAGGACGCCCGCCCGGAAACGGGTGATCCCGGCTTTCCGGGCCGTTTCGCGCGCCGAACCGGCGTTGTCGCCCGTCAGCATCCAGACCGTGATTCCCAGCGCGTGCAGCCGGGCGACGGCCCCGGCCGACGAGGGTTTCAGCGCATCGGCAAGGGCGAGCACGGCGAGCGTCCGCTCCTCGTCGGCGAACCAAACCACGGTCTTCGCCTCCTGCATCCACCCTTCGGCCAGCCGTTGCAGGCGGACGTCGGGCACGATGCCGTGGCGGGACAGCAGAGCGTCGTTCCCGGCATACCAGGTCCGCCCCTCCGCGACGCCCCGGACACCCTGCCCGGGAATGCTTTCGAACCCGGTCACGGGAACGTCCCGCTCCCCGCCGAGCGATTCGACGACGGCCTGCGAAAGCGGATGCCCCGAGCGTTTTTCGAGGCTGAACAGAATCCGCCGCGCTGTCTCCGACCCTTCGGCCCACGCAGCGTCCACGACCGACGGACGGCCTTCGGTGAGCGTTCCGGTCTTGTCCAGCACCACGGTGTCGACCTTCCGGGCCACCTCCAGGCTCGCAGCGTCCTTGACGAGGATGCCCTGTCCGGCGCCCTTGCCGATCCCGACCATGAGGGCCGTGGGCGTAGCCAGCCCCAGCGCACAGGGGCACGCGATGATCAGCACGGTCACCAGCGCCAGCAGCCCGCGGGTGAAGCCCTCTTCCGGCGCGAAGAGCATCCACGCCGCGAAGGTCAGCACGGCGAGGACGATGATGGCGGGAACGAAAACGCCGGCGATCCGGTCGACGGTCCGCTGCACGGGGGCCTTGCTGCCCTGCGCATCCCGCACCATGCGGATGATCCGGGCCAGCACCGTGTCCTGCCCCACCCTGTCGGCCCGGAAACGGAACGCACCGTTGCCATTCATCGTTCCGGCGAACACCGCCGCACCCTCCTGTTTGCAGACGGGGAGCGGTTCCCCGCTGAGCATGCTCTCGTCGACATACGACGCGCCTTCGGCCACCGTGCCGTCCACGGCGATGCGTTCGCCGGGATGCACGGCGACCAGATCCCCGGCGCGAAGCTCCGCAACGGGCACGGAGCGTTCGCCCGAAGGGGTGATCACCGTGACGGTTTTCGGTTGCAGGCCCATCAGTTTCGCGATGGCCGTCGTCGTGCCGCGCTTCGCCCGCTCCTCAAGCAGCCGCCCCAGCAGGATGAAGGCGACGATGACGGCCGCCGACTCGAAATAGACGTGCGGCTCGATGCCCCTCGACAGCCAGAATTCCGGGAAAAACAGGTTGAAAAGGCTGAACAGATAGGCGATTCCGGCACTGACGGCAACCAGCGTATCCATGTTGGCCGCCCCGTGGCGGAGCTGTTTCCAGGCGTTGACGAAGAACTCCCGTCCCAGTCCGAAAACGACCGGGGTGGAGAGCGCCCACACGGCGTATTTCACGGCCGGAGCGTCCATGAACAGCATGCCTCCGGCCACGATCGGAAGACAAAGCCCCGCCGCCCAAAGAGTCCGCCGTTTGAGCGCCCGGTAATGCGCCGCACGGACGTGCGCCGCCTCGTCCTCCGCCGGGCCTTCCGCGTCGGTCAGCAGGTCGTAACCGGCCGCCTGCACGGCCCGCTTCAGCGTCCCGGGAGAGCACTCCCCCGGACGGTAGGCCACCCGCGCCGTAGCGGAAGCGTAGTTCACATGCGCAGACTCGACGCCCGGCAGGCCGTTGAGCGCCTTATCGACCCGGACTGCGCACGAAGCGCAGCTCATGCCTGCGACCGGGAACGTATTCGTGACGATCTTACTCTTTTCCATGGGAACAAAGGTAAGGTCCCGACACGCTCCGGGTGTTACAGAATTATGGATATGATTTATACCTACACTTCATCCAGCGGTTTCAGGCCGCGTCCTTTCAGCCGGCGGAATTCAGTGGGCGACATCCCGGTCTGGGCGCGGAACTGGGCGCTGAGGTGCGCCACGCTCGAATAACGGAGTTTGTCGGCGATCTCGCTGACGGTCAGGTCGCCGTAGGCCAGCAGTTCCTTGACCCGCTCGATCCGCTGGGCGAGGAAGTATTTCTCGATGCTGATGCCGTTGACCTCCGAAAAGAGCTTGCTCAACGCACTGTAATCACGGTGACAGCGTTCGCGCAGGTAATCCGACAGGTTGACTTTCGAGGTATCTTCGCTGTAATGCACCAATTCGATCACGGCCGTCCGGATCTGCTCGATGAGGCGCATCCGGCTGTCGTCGATCAGTTCGAACCCGTAGGCTTCGAGCAGTTTGCGGAACGCCTCCCGCTGCTCCCGGCCGGGCTTCTCCTGCACGACGACCGTTCCCAGTCCGACATCGAGGGGCGTGAACCCCGCTTTTTCGAGCAGCCGGGTGACGACCAGAATGCAGCGGTTGCAAACCATGTTTTTGATATGAAAGACGTTCTCCCGTTCCATAACCGCATTCGTTTTATCCGTAAATATAACACAAAAACGATTCCGTCCCGCCGACCGTCTTCCAGCCTTTCAGGTTCCGGCCGTTGAAAAGCGTCGGCCACGGGACCTGCGCTCCGACGAAGGTGCAGGGTCCCCAACAGTGCAAGAGTCTCTTTTTCCTATCAGTCGGGCAGTTTTGATCGTACGAATATAGTCTATTTTTTTCGGGTCTTCAGCCTGTCCCCCTGCAAAATTAACCTCTGACCCGCTCCGTATTCCGAAAAAGTTTCGTAACTTCGGCACAGCAAACCCATAGACGAAGCCATGAAACATGCGCACATCCTGCTGCTGCTCCCTTGCGGCATGCTGCCGCCGCTCGCCGGGGCGCAGCGCACGGAGCCGCCCGACCGGTTCGACATCGCACCGGAATAACCACCCCGAAAACATGCAAACCAACCAAAAACAACCATGAAGAAAACCGCAATCACCCTCTTTTTCCTGCTTCAGGCCGCGTGTCTGTTTTCGCAGATCCCCCGCCCGGAATATCCCCGCCCGCAGTTCGAGCGGACGGACTGGATCAACCTGAACGGCGAATGGACCTACACGTTCGATTTCGGCGCAAGCGGCCTGGAACGCGGCTACGCCGGCTCGAAGGGATTCGACGGCAAAATCATCGTGCCGTTCGCCCCGGAGAGCAAGCTCTCGGGCGTCGGCCACACGGACTTCATCGGCCGCATCTGGTACCAGCGTACGATCGACATTCCGGCAGACTGGTCGGGACGCAACGTGATGCTCAACTTCGGAGCCGTGTACTACACCTCCGAGGTGTATGTCGACGGCCGCTTCGTCGGACGCCACTTCGGAGGCAGCACGTCGTTCTCCTACGACATCACCGCATTCGTGAAGCCGGGCGGCAGCCACAGTCTGGTCGTCTTCGCCACGAGCGACCTGCGCAGCGGCAAACAGACTGCCGGCAAACAGTCGCTGCAATACGCCTCGCACAGTTGCGACTACACCCGCACGACAGGCATCTGGCAGACGGTGTGGATGGAGGCCGTGGCTCCCGAAGCCCTCGCACGCGTCCAAATGACGACCGACATCGACCAGCAGCAGCTGATCGTCGCCCCGCAGTTCTTCCGGGAAAGCCCGAACACGCTCCGGGTGACCCTTCGGGACGGCGGCAAGGTCGTCGGCACGCGGCAGGTCCGGGCGTCGAACAGCAGCGTCGTCGTCATCCCGGTCAAAAAGGCCCGGCTCTGGAGTCCCGAAGACCCGTTCCTCTACGACCTGACCTACGAGGTGGTCGCCCCCGACGGCCAGGTGCTCGACGCCGTGAAATCCTATGTCGGGATGCGCAAGGTCCACATCGAAGGCAACAAAATCTACCTCAACAACGAACCCTATTACCAGCGGCTGGTGCTCGACCAGGGTTTCTACCCCGACGGTATCTGGACCGCCCCGTCGGACGACGCCCTGCGCCGCGACATCGAGCTGGGACTGGCCGCCGGGTTCAACGGCGCGCGCCTGCATCAGAAGGTTTTCGAGGAACGCTACTATTACTGGGCCGACAGACTCGGCTACATCACCTGGGGCGAAAGCCCCAGCTGGGGAATGGATGCCAACGACGTGGAGACGGCCCGCAACTTCCTCTCCGAATGGGCCGAATGCGTGGTCCGCGACCGGAACCACCCCTCGCTGCTGACGTGGACGCCGATGAACGAGGAGTGGTGGCCCGACAACACGCAGTTCCCGCGCTTCGCCTCCGACGTCTACGACCTGACGGGACGCCTCGACCCGACGCGCCCCGTCAACACCGTCAGCGGCGGCGCCGTCGTCAGGACCGACATCTGGGCCGTCCACAATTACGAGCAGAACCCGGCCAAACTGAAAGAGAAAATCTTCAGCGACGGCACGTTCTTCCATCCCCGCCTGCGGACGACCCGCGACCAGACGCGCAACATCGGATTCAACGAGGTGAAGGCGACCGCAAACTACGCCTGGCCGCAGTACGATGGCTCGTGCCCCTACCTGGTCGATGAATTCGGCGGCATCAAATGGGTGAAGGACCAGGAGAAGCAGGCCACGGATTCCCAGACCGAATCGTGGGGTTACGGACAGGCGCCCCGTACGCTCGAAGAGTTCTACACGCGGCTCGAAGGCCAGGTAGACGCGCTGCTCTCGCTCTCCGGACAGGTGTGGGGCTATTGCTACACCCAGCTCACGGACGTGGAACAGGAACAGAACGGCATCTATTGCTACGACCGCTCGGCCAAGTTCGACATGGACCGGATCAAGGCCATTTTCAGCAAACGCCCGGAACATCCCGCCCGATAACGCGCCGGACAGCCGCCCGCCCGAATGAAGCGCACCCCGAAAATCCGGAAAAGGATTTCGGGGTGCGCTTTTTATCCGGTTCGTCATCGTCCGCCCGCGGCAGAGCCTCGTGCGCGAATGCGCCCGGAAACAGAAGGCATCGCTGAATTTCCATTCGCGTGTTTTCCCGGTTTCAGAGTCTCGATATAAAGTATTCCTGCATATTCCAACGATATGCCCTTGATGAACGCTGCAATTGGAGATGCTTCATGTCGGTGCGTCGCACGGCGAGTGGCGGACGGTCCGACATGCGACCTTCTGTTTTCGGCACCATGAACTCCCGAAGGCAAAAAGCCACAGCGCCGGCACACTCCGCAATAGCAACCGACGGTTTTTAAATTATTCACGAAATATAAAAAAGTCTCCACGGAGTACGCGGAGACAATAGGTTGAAAACCTTCGGCATATAGCCTTATTGTGATAAGATGTAGAATTCTTACACCACAAATATAGAAAAAAAAAGATGAATTTCTGCAATTTTTTATTTAATTTTACAGAAAACACTTTCTTCATATGGCAAAAGTATTGGGTTTGGACCTTGGCACCAACTCACTGGGATGGGCCCTTGTCGATGAATCGGAGAACGAATATACGCTGATTGACAAAGGTGTAGACATTTTCCAGGAGGGAGTTGCCCGCGACAAAAACAATGAAAAACCTGCCGTTCAGGATCGGACGAGCGCCCGGGCACTGCGCCGCCACTATTTCCGGCGGCGTCTGCGAAAAATCGAACTGCTCAAAATACTCATCCGTTACGACCTTTGCCCGCCGTTGCCCGAGGAGCTGTTGACCGCCTGGCAAAAAGAGAAACGTTACCCGCAGGACAATGAATTCCTCCGTTGGCAGCGAACCGACGACAATGGGGATCGAAATCCTTACCACGATCGTTATGTAGCCCTGTCCGAGCGGCTCGATCTCGGGAATCGCACACAACGCTGGCTGCTTGGCCGGGCGCTTTATCATTTGGCACAGCGACGCGGATTCCTCAGTAATCGCAAGGAAGCAGGAAATGAGAAAGAAGACGGTACGATCAAGGAGTGTATCAAAAATCTGTCGGCTGAAATAGCAGCGGCAGGGTGTCGGTACCTCGGAGAATATTTCTACGGACTGTACCAACACAAGGAACGGATCCGCGACAAATACACCTCGCGCAACGAACACTACCTGGCCGAGTTCAATGCCATCTGCGACCGGCAGCAATTGCCCGACGAATGGCGTAAGGCACTGCATCGGGCAATCTTTTTCCAGCGCGACCTCAAATCGCAGAAGGGGTCAGTCGGCCGATGCACCTTCGAGCCGACGAAGAGTCGGTGCCCCGTTTCGCATCCCCGTTTTGAGGAGTTCCGGATGCTGTCGTTCGTCAACAACATCCGGATTACAGGACCGGGCGACAATGCTCCACGACCTTTGACACAGGAAGAGTTCGAGACGATTCGTTCGCTCTTCTTCCGGAAAAGCAAGCCTTATTTCGATTTCGAAGAGATCGCCCGCAGAATCGCCGGCAAAGGGAAATATGCCTGCAAAGAGGAGCGTACAGAAGCTCCATATCGTTTCAATTTCGCCCGCACGGCCACCGTATCGGGATGCCCCGTCACGGCATCGCTGCAAGCGATCTTCGGAGACGACTGGATTACGGAGATTCGCAGCCTTTACCTGCTTGGAGCAGGAAAAAACGAGGACCAGATGTTGAATGACGTATGGCACGCCCTCTTTTCGTTCAACGACGAAGGTCGGCTGCGTAGCTGGGCCTGCGAAAAATTGCAACTCACGGATGAACAAGCCAAAGCGTTTGCAGCCATCAAACTCCCGCAGGATTACGCGGCGTTGAGCCTAAATGCCATCGGCAAGATTCTGGTCTATCTGCGCTGTGGCTATCGGTACGACGAGGCGGTATTCCTGGCCAACCTGCGGGCGGCACTTCCGAAGGAGGTCTATGCCGACGAAAGCCGTCGGCATGAAATCGAACAGGACATCGCCTCGCTGCTGCTTGACTACAAGCGAAATCCGTATAACAAGTTCGATTCAAAGGAGCACCGCATTGCCGACTATTTCAGCGATCATGGATTGGATGCCTCTCGTCTGATCCGTCTTTATCATCCCTCGAAAATCGAGACCTATCCGGATGCGCAACCCAAGGCAAATGGCATTCTGCAACTCGGCTCTCCACGTACTGCGACCATTCGCAACCCGATGGCCATGCGGGCCCTGTTCCGATTGCGCAACCTGATAAACACACTGTTACGCGAAGGCAGGATCGACCGAGACACGAAGATCCGGATTGAATTCGCCCGCGGACTCAATGATGCGAACAGGCGGAAGGCCATCGAGCAGTATCAGCGGGAACGGGAGGTTGAGAATCGGAAATATGCCGAAGAGATCCACAGCCAGTATGCCGCCGAAACCGGCCGCGAGATAAAACCCTCGGACGACGAAGTGCTGAAATACCGGCTGTGGGAAGAACAGCAGCACGTTTGTCCCTATACCGGGCGGCAAATCCGCATTTCGGACTTCGTCGGGTCGGCTCCGGATTTCGACATCGAGCACACGCTCCCGCAGGCTCGCGGCGGCGATGACTCGCAGATGAACAAGACGCTCTGCGAAAACCGGTTCAACCGGGAGACAAAACGGGCGAAACTGCCGGCCGAGTTGTCCAATCATGTCGAGATCATGGAGCGGATCGAATCGTTTGGCTGGCGGGAAAAAATGGAGAGTCTGCAAAAGCAGATTGAAGCCCAGGTTCGCAGGAGCAAAAGCGCAGCGATTAAATCCGAAAAGGACGACGCCATTCAGCGCCGCCACTATTTGCAGATGCAGCTCGACTACTGGCGCGGGAAATACGAACGCTTCACCATGGCCGAGATTCCCGAAGGATTCAGCAATCGGCAGGGTGTTGACATCGGCATCATCGGAAAATATGCACGGCTCTATCTGAAGACGGTTTTTGACCGAATCTATACGGTCAAGGGTTCCACGACCGCCGCGTTCCGCAAGATGTGGGGACTGCAGGAGGAGTATGCCCGCAAGGAGCGCACGAACCACGTCCACCACTGCATCGACGCCATCACGATCGCCTGTATCGGCCGCCGGGAGTACGACCGCTGGGCGCAATACGTCGCCGACGAGGAGCGATACGGCTACGGCGAAAGCGGCAAACCCCGCTTCGAGAAACCCTGGCCGACCTTTACCGAGGATGTCAAGGCCGTGGCCGAAGAACTGCTCGTTGCCCACCACACGCCCGACAACATGGCCAAACAGACGCGCAGGAAGTTACGGGTTCGCGGCCGGATAAAGCTGAATGCCGATGGGGAACCAATCTACCAGCAAGGAGACACGGCTCGCTGCCGGTTGCATCAGGATACCTTCTACGGCGCTATTAAGCAGGATGGAGAGATCCACTATGTCATCCGCAAATCGCTCGCGCAGTTACAGCCGACGGACATCGACAAGATTATCGACGATGCAGTCCGGGATCGCGTACGGGAGGCAATCGACGAGGTCGGATTCAAGACGGCGATGAATCCCGATGAATACACGATCTGGATGAACCGGGAAAAGGGCATTCCCATCCGCAAGGTGCGGATCTTCACACCGAGTGTCAAACATCCGATCGCGCTAAAAAAACAGCGCGACCTATCTGCAAAAGAGTACAAGCGGGATTATCATGTCGTAAATGAGGGGAACTATTGCACGGTCATCTATGAGGGCCAGGACAAAAAGGGCAAAACGAAACGCACCTTTGAACTCGTCAGCAACCTCGAAGCTGCCCAATATTTCAAAGCCAGCGCTGACCGGGAAGCCCGCCCCGATCTGGTACCGCAGACCGACACGAACGGTTTCCCCTTGAAATACATCTTAAAAACGGGGACCATGGTCCTGTTTTATGAAAATACCCCGGCAGAACTTTATGAATGTACCCGCAAGGAGTTGGTAAAACGACTCTACAAGGTAACAGCAATGGCTGCAGAAGGACGGGTACAGTTCCTCTTTCATCAGGAGGCCCGAGATCAGAAAACACTTACCTCCTTATATGGAGCTGGGACCTCTCAATTCTGCCAATCCAATCCATCACCGAAATTGCGCCTCAGCGTTTCCAATTTTAACATGTTGGTGGAAGGTTATGATTTCGAACTGACCGTAACGGGCGAGATAAAATTCAAAGATGACCGGCCATGCTGAAACGAACCTTGTTTTTTTCGACACCCTACTGTTTGAGCCTGCGCAACGGCCAGATGATCATCCACACGCGCGAGGCCCCCGACCAACGGAAAAGCATCCCGATCGAGGATATCGGCTTCGTGGTGCTGGAGGACCAACAAACCTCAATCACCCTGCCGTTGCTCAATGCACTGTCGGACAACAACGTGGCAGTTATCCTGTGCGGAGAGAACCGAATGCCGAACGCCATGTTGACGAATTTGGATTCAAACAGAACGCAAGGTGAACATTATCGGATGCAGATCGCTGCATCCGAACCGCTGAAGAAGGGCCTTTGGAAACAGATCGTCGAAACCAAAATCCGCAACCAGGCTGCCTTGCTGCGGAAGCTGGGGTACGACGGAGACAAACTGAAACCCTGCTACATGAATGTCAAGAGCGCCGATGCCGACAACCGGGAGGGCATAGCAGCGAGAATCTACTGGTCAGAACTGTTCGGTGCCGAATTTTACCGTTCCCGCGAAGGTTCGCCGCCCAACAACCTGCTCAATTACGGCTATACGATCCTGCGAGCCGCCGTGGCCCGTGCGATCATGGGTTCCGGACTGTTCCCTGCATTCGGGATCTTCCATCGGAATCGTTACAACTCCTTTCCGCTGGCCGATGACGTAATGGAACCCTATCGACCGTATGTCGACGAATTGGTCTACCAACTTTACAGAAACGGGAATACACAACTGACCAAGAAGGTGAAAGGCGAACTGTTGCGGCTCCTGTTTGTCGATACTCGTTTCGACAAGGTTGTGCGACCTCTCGAAGTAGGACTTATGTTTTCAGCCTCTTCCCTGGCTAAATGCTTTGCTGGAACCCAAAAAAAGATTGCATATCCTTTGTTGGAGTAGTCGAATGTCAGAAGTACGCTTGAATGCTTATCGAATCATGTGGTTGTTTGTCTTTTTTGATTTGCCAACCAATACAAAAACGGAACGACGTCATGCGGTGCAATTTCGCAAGGCGTTGGAAAAAGATGGTTTCACAATGATGCAGTATTCAGTCTATGTGCGCCATTGTGCATCGAAGGAGAATATGCAGGTTCACATTAAGCGGGTTCGACGATCGATGCCTCCGACAGGATTTACAAGTATTCTTGCTGTAACGGACAAACAGTATGGAGACATATTAAATTTTTGGGGTAAAAGCGAACGAGCAAAACCGGAAATTCCGCAACAATTGGAATTTTTCTGATAAATCGTTATTTTCGTTCTTTGAAATACGGAAAATGCATCAAACTGGCTTCGTCGGAACACCCGATCGTATTTTTATAGTGGCAGACAGCCCGTAAGTAACACTTTATCAATCAATATGAGGCCCAACGTTGTGGTTTGATGTAGAATTTCGATAAGATACAACCCCGAGTGATACTTGTAGCCGTAGTTCACGGTTGTGGTTTGATGTAGAATTTCGATAAGATACAACAAATTGAGAATTAGGTCCAGCGGCAGGCAGTTGTGGTTTGATGTAGAATTTCGATAAGATACAACCGATAAACTGGAAAAAGAATGCAAAACGGAGTTGTGGTTTGATGTAGAATTTCGATAAGATACAACTCCGAGAGGCGCATCGTTGCGCCGGGGTCGGTTGTGGTTTGATGTAGAATTTCGATAAGATACAACCTTAACAAAAGAAAAAGAGTCGTCCAGGAGTTGTGGTTTGATGTAGAATTTCGATAAGATACAACGCAACCTGTCCACCAGCGGAAAGGCCTGCGTTGTGGTTTGATGTAGAATTTCGATAAGATACAACGCAGCAGTATTGCGTTGAACCGTAGACTGCGTTGTGGTTTGATGTAGAATTTCGATAAGATACAACGATTAGACAAACGGGTGGCAAAAGTTTTAGTTGTGGTTTGATGTAGAATTTCGATAAGATACAACAGCGGCAGCGGAAACATTGGCAATAGCCGGTTGTGGTTTGATGTAGAATTTCGATAAGATACAACATAATTGATACGCTTCTCAGGATCAAAATGTTGTGGTTTGATGTAGAATTTCGATAAGATACAACAACAGGAACGCGGAGGAGATAAGGTAGCTGTTGTGGTTTGATGTAGAATTTCGATAAGATACAACGATCAAGGCAATCAACAGCGAGGCGAACAGTTGTGGTTTGATGTAGAATTTCGATAAGATACAACGGAACAGCAAGCGGGTTGCTACGAACATCGTTGTGGTTTGATGTAGAATTTCGATAAGATACAACCCCGCTTGGTGGAAGAGTTCTTTGACGTAGGTTGTGGTTTGATGTAGAATTTCGATAAGATACAACTACAACAAGCAAGCTCACGCTCGAGTCGAAGTTGTGGTTTGATGTAGAATTTCGATAAGATACAACGGACTCACAAACACTCGGATGCGTCTCCCCGTTGTGGTTTGATGTAGAATTTCGATAAGATACAACTCCGAGAGGCGCATCGGGAGACGCAATTCGGTTTAGTTATAGTGTGAAATACGGTAAAAGACAAATATGACGTAGGACGTCCTCTTCGTCAACTAAAATA
>ENA-UOJJ01003172-UOJJ01003172.1-human-gut-metagenome-genome-assembly--contig:-CS66-NODE-3172-length-18339-cov-5.764548_pt1 | contig 18339 bp, 15 predicted proteins | sample MGYA00242343_ERZ723890 | MGnify/ENA metagenome assembly ERZ723890 | reverse complement strand
CTGCGCCAAGGACAAAATCCATAGCATGCTGCTCCAGCTGACGCTCCACGAAACAGAAAGGGCATTCATCACCTGCTTTAAAAGCATCCATCAGGGGAATTGTGTACAGTTTTTCTTTCATGTGGTAAGATCTCCTTGAATATAAGATGTATAGTCTCATAGTAGGTGAAATGGAGTGTTTTGTAAAGCTTTGTTTTAAGAAAAAAATTACACTTTTTGATTTGAAGCAGTCTGTCTATGAATATGAGACGACCTGCGGGGAAAAAGCCGCATTAGAGCGTGGGTGAAAAATCATTCCCGCAATCTTCCACAAATTGTGACGCACAGCCAGAAATATGAAAATAAAAAGACCCGTTGTATTGTTTATAAAATAATTCATTTATATCACAACACAAGGAGTCTTTTATTTACGTAAGCAATAAGCTATAGTCCATGCTTCCTGTCTCTGATCAATCCTCATCAAAATGCCGATCTGGAATGACGTCCATCTGATTTACCGGAAGATAGTCTTTCCCGCCTGTACCATGAGTAAAGGCCAGCAGGATACAATCAATCGTCCGGTGGAGGTAAGGGCGGTATTCATCAAGAGAGACAGGCTGTGAATGAAGAATACAGCTATAGCTTGTGGAGCTTACCAGTTCAATGATGGTGAAGAGCAGCAGCTCTGGGGAATCGTACTGGACGTCCGACTGTCCCAGAAGACCCAGGTATTCCTGAAAGAATGGAAAATCCTCTTCGTCTGCCTGTTCCTGAAAGGCATCTTTAAACACACCCCATGACAGATTCTTGGAAATAAAGCCAAGCAGACTGCTTTCTGTCTGAAGCCGGTCCAGAATATTATCTACAATAAAATGAAGCTGGGCAGTGAAGCCGGTAATATGGGCTGCTTCCAGGGCATTCCGGGCTTCCGAAAAAAGCTCGCCAGCCTTATGCGAAATCAGTTTGTTCCGAATATCATATTTATCTTTGAAATAGAGATAGAAAGTGCCCTTTGCCACTCCTGCATTTTCCACAATATCGGAAATGGTTGTCTTAGCAAGTCCTTTTGTAGTAAAGAGTTCAAAGGCAGTGTTGTACAGAGCACTTTTCTTTCTTTTCTTATTTAACTCCAGTTTTCCCATGCCTGCTCCTCCTAAAGCGATGTCTGCTAGGCAGACATTATATAAATAAAGATAACTGTTCAGCACCTTCACATCTATTTGTTTCGCACTGCACTTTCCGTCTGTTTTGTGAAAACCGCAACCGTAATGTTAAATATTATACATTTATGACATTGTTGTCTGGATTTTCTACGTAATTACACAGGTTTGATTTTTATTTTAAACAAAAATGACCAAAAGTCAATATCAAAACAGGAAAAGATTTGGATAAAAAACAGATATTGACTACTGGTCAGTTTTGTTGTATAACTTTCATAGGCTAAGAGATGACTAACTGATGTCGAAAAAAATAGGCTGCAAGGCAGCAGAAAGATTCACAGACGTCAGATATTTAACTAAGAATTAAGGAGTTGGCTAACATGAACCGAAATAAAAAAATTCTGAATGTTACTATGGCTGCTGGAATGGCTGCCGTCCTTGGAACTACACCAGTGATCGCTGCAGCACAGGAAGCAGACAATGCAGTGTCCAAGGAAGAAACCGTATATGTAAATGCCACTGCAGAAGGTGAAGTAAAGGACATCACCGTATCTGACTGGCTGAAGAACTCCGGATCTGCAGAGGGAGATGTATCCGATGTATCTGATCTGGAAGGAATCAAGAATGTAAAAGGCGATGAGAGCTTTACCCAGGATGGCGACAAGGTTACCTGGAGTACGGACAGCAGCGATATCTACTATCAGGGAACATCCAATAAAGAGCTCCCGGTAGATATGAAGATCAAATATTATCTGGATGATCAGGAAATCACTCCTGACGAACTGGCAGGCAAGAGCGGTCATCTTCGTATGGAAGTTTCTTATACAAACAAATCCAAGAAAACAGTAAAAGTTGACGATAAAGACGTAGAAGTGTATTCCCCATTTGTTATGGTAACCGGAATGATCCTTTCTTCCGATAATTTTTCCAATGTTACCATTGACAATGGAAAAGTAATTTCAGACGGTGACAAAGAAATGGTTGTTGGTGTTGCAGTTCCTGGCCTGAAAGCCAGCCTGGATTTAAGCGATGATCTTTCCGATAAGATTGACATTCCAGAAGGCTTCACCATGGAAGCTGACGTTACCGACTGTTCCATGGAAAATACCTTTACTATGGCAGTGACAGATCTGCTCAGCAGTCTGAATCTGGATGAGTCCGATGATCTTGACGATCTTCAGGATTCCCTGGATGAGCTGGACGATGCTGCTGTGAAGCTGGTAGACGGATCTAAGGATCTTTACGATGGAACGAAAGAGCTCTATGATGGAACTAAGGATCTGAAGGATGGAACCAGCCAGCTTTATGATGGAGCGACGGATCTGGATGACGGAGCCAAAGAACTGGCAGACGGAACCGATACTTTATATGATGGAACGAAAGAACTGGATGATGGAGCCAAGACATTAAATACAGGTGCCGGAGAGCTTTATGATGGAACCTCTCAGCTGTACAGCGGAACCAAGACACTGTATGATGGAACCAGAACTCTTTATGGCGGCGCAAGCACACTTGCTTCCAGCTACAATGAGTTTGATGCAGGCGTTGCAAGTGCCAAGAGTGGTGCTTCCAAGTTAAACAGCGGAGCGAAATCTCTTCAGAGCGGTATTGCACAGTATACTTCCGGTGTAGGCAGCCTGGCATCTGGTGTAAACAGCTACACCAAGGGTGTTGATACTGTAAACAGCAACATGAAAGAGTATAAAAAGGGAATGAAATCCCTGGCAGATGGTGTGAACCAGTATGTGGCAGGCGGTAACCAGCTGGCATCCGGTGTGACCACTTATGTAAATGGAGCCCTTCAGCTGACAGATGGTGTAAGCCAGTATGTAACAGGTGCACACAAGCTTGCAGAAGGAACGAAGTCCTATGTAGACGGAACCAGCGCACTGGTAGAAGGTGTTGGACAGCTGGCACCTGGAATCCAGCAGGCTTCTGATGGACTTACAAGTGCGGCCGAGGCGTTATCTGGAATCGCAGAAAATGTTGCCAAAGCAGATATTCCAAATATGACTTCCAATCTGAAGACGTATGCAGCAGGAGCTACTGCTCTTGCAACTGGAATCCAGAAATATACTGCTGGTGCTGAGCAGGCAGCAACAGGAGCGCAGCAGGTGGCAGATGGAGCTTCCAGCCTGGCAGATGGAGCTTCCAGTGTTTCAGAAGGTGCTTCCACTGTCGCAAGTGGAGCTGCAACCGTAAGCGAAGGAGTATCTGGGCTTAAGGGCGGTCTGGAGGGACTGCGGGATCTGATCAGTCAGATTGATGATGGTACTTCTGCAGAAAGCCAGGTAAGTGGTCTTGCACAGTCTGTGCGTGATGCTGCAGCAGATATTCAGACAAGTGTAGAAGTGCAGACCGCAGGAGTTTCTACAGGTGCTGCATCTGGACAGATCAGTGCAGTATCTGGTTCTGTCAACGGAGCTTTGTCCAGCCTGGAAAATATTGATACTTCTGAACTTGATGAGGGAACGGCAGCTGCAATCAACAGTGCTATCAGCCAGCTATACGCAGCAGCAGACAGCGCAACTGCAGCCCAGGGAGAACTTGCTGAAGCAGCATCTCAGGCAGGAGGTACTGTAACTGCGGATACAAACGGAGCAGAAATTCAGGCAACCTTAAATGCCCTTGCAGATCAGATGGAAGGTGCTATAAGCACTTATGCAGCAGCTGACAGTAAGAGTGAAGCACTCCAGACGGTAAATGCACTGATTACTACAGCTGGTCAGGTATCTGATGGAGCAGCTGGTGTAGCAAACGGTGCACAACAAACTGCAGATGGAGCAGGGAATGTAGCAAAAGGCGCAAATACTCTGAAAGAAAGTACAGCAGCATTGAACACTGGTTTACAGGAGCTGACCAGCCAGGACGAGACACTGAACAAAGCAGCAGAGCAGGTGATCGAAGCCGGCGACCAGGTTAATACCAGCGCAGACGCAGTAAGCGCAATTGCTTCTGAACTCACTAAAGAAAAAGTAGAAGCAATGCAGACCCAGGTCAAGGCATTAAGTGACGGTGCAAAACAAATCTCTGAAGGCAACAAAACACTTCAGGCAGGTTACAATAAATTACAGAAATCCGGTGCAGCGAAACAGCTGACAGATGGAGCTGACCAGCTGCTCGCCAACGAGAGCACTCTTACAAACGGCATTACAGCCCTCCAAGGTAAGGACAATGCAAATGCAAACGCACTTCTTAGCGGAGCAGGCACGCTGCAGAAAGCAAAATCCAGTCTTGACAGCGGTCTTAGCTCAATCAGCAAGGCAACAAACCAGCTGGTATCCGGTGTTGGTACAATTGCAGCAAACAGCGTAGCACTTAGAAACGGTGCATCCCAGCTGACTTCAAGCAGTGATGACCTGAACGATGGAGCTGCACAGCTGAAGGCAGGAACCAGAAGCCTTGTAAGCGGAGCTGGTACACTGGTAGCAGCCAGCGGACAGGTGAAATCCGGTATTGCCCAGTTAAAGAGCGGTGCTGGTGATCTTAGAAGCGGTGCATCTCAGCTTAGAAGCGGAGCAAACAGCGTAAATAACGGAACCCGTGAACTGAAGAGCGGTACAGCTTCCCTTGCAAGTGGAACCAGCGAACTGAAGAGTGGAGCTAAGGACCTGAATGACGGAGCCAAGACTCTGAAAGACGGAACCAGCACACTGAAAGACGGAGCTAAGGATCTGGATGATGGAGCTAAGGATCTGCAGGATGGAGCAAAAGAATTAAAAGACGGTGCAAAAGAGCTGAAAGACGGCGAGAAAGAATTCTATGATGAAGGTATCAAGAAACTGAAAGATACCATGGAAGATGATTTCCAGAGCGTTCTGGATCGTCTGGAGGCACTTCAGTCTGATGACGCAGCTTACACCTCCTTCACTGGAAAAGATGCGGCTATGAGTGGAAATGTGAAGTTCATTATTGAAACCGAAGGCTTCGATGATGGCAGCGAAGACTGATCCACAGTCAGATAGATAACGGTTCATGGAACATAAAACAAAAAATAGAGGAAGGGGACAGGAGTAATTCTGCTCCCCTTCCTCTATTTTTATCTCATCCTTGCACCGCAAATAGGAGTCTGCTATAATGAAACAAACTAAAAAATCAGAAACAGATACAGAAAACAGGTGATGAAGTGGAGAATGTAAAGAAAAAATCCGCAAAACCCCAGTCAGTGAAAAGAAGCACTGGCTCTGCTCGCAAAGGCGGATCTTTGTTTTATAAACTGAAGTCTGATTATTACGATTTCAATTTAATAGCGGTGATCATCCTCATTATGTGCTTTGGACTGATCATGCTTTACAGTACAAGCTCGTACATGGCACAGGTCAAAGAAGGGGATGATATGTTTTATTTCAAAAAACAGGCATTATACAGTATTGGCTGTCTGTTCCTGGCTATTGTAGTGTCCTATTTGGACTATCATATTCTGGCGAAGCTGGCATTCCCCATCTATCTTGGTGCGATTTTTCTTATGGCACTGGTTAAAACCCCTCTTGGGGTTTCTTCCCATGGTGCCAGAAGATGGCTGAAGCTGGGAGTACAGTTCCAGCCCGCAGAGATCGCCAAGATCGCGGTGATCGTTACCCTGTCCTATATGATCGTCCATATGGGAAAAAAGGTGAAGACCTTAAAGGCAGCCATGACGCTTCTTGGCTTGGGCGGAATTCAGGCGTTGTGTGCGTATGTGCTTACAGAGAACCTTAGTACAGCCATTATTATTTTTGGTATTACAGTAGGGCTTGTGTTTATTGCACATCCAAGGACCAAACCCTTTGTGATCGTGGGGCTTGTGGTGGTTGTGCTGCTGGCGATTCTAGTTTACAGCCTTTCCCATATGGATAAGAGCTCTAATTTCCGTCTGCGCCGTATTCAGGTATGGCTTCATCCAGAGGACTATGCTGGCGATGATGGATATCAGACGGTACAGGCATTGTATGCCATCGGTTCCGGCGGCTTTTTCGGCAGAGGCCTTGGAAACAGTATTCAGAAGCTGGGAAGCGTTCCTGAGGCACAGAACGATATGATCTTTTCTATTATCTGTGAAGAGCTTGGGGTATTTGGCGCAATCATGGTATTGTCGCTGTTCGCCTATCTTTTATACAGACTGTTTTTTATTGCACAGAATGCTCCGGATATGTTTGGCTCGTTGCTGGTTAGCGGGATATTTGTACATATCGCTTTACAGGTTATTATGAATGTGGCGGTTGTTCTGAATCTTATGCCGAACACAGGTGTTACCCTACCGTTTATCAGTTATGGTGGTACGTCTATTTTGTTCCTGATGTCCGAGATGGGACTGGCGCTTAGCGTGGCCAGACAGATTAAATTTAAAGAGCCAGAGTTTATTTTATAATCCTCTTGACAAATGAGTCAGCAGATTATATACTTTCCGCAGTATATGACATACGGCTGTTTGGAAGCCGGTTTTCGAGATATTTATTAAAGGAGAATGAGCAATGTTAGAAAAGATGAGTGAAATGATCGCAGAGCAGCTTAACTGCGACGCAGAGACAATTACAGCAGACACTTCCTTCAAGGATGACCTGGGAGCAGATTCCCTTGACCTCTTCGAGCTGGTTATGGCGCTGGAAGATGAGTACAACATCGAGATTCCAGCAGAGGAGCTTACAGAGCTGAACACAGTTGGTGACGTGATCGACTATCTGAGAGATAAAGGAATCGACGCTTAATTATTTTTTACAGAGAATCTTCGTGAACAGTAACGATCTCCCTGAGGCTGGGCTTCGGGGAGATTTTTTATCCGCAGACTATAGGACTGCTTTTTTCCTATGGACATTTTGAATGGATTAGGTATATAATGTGGAAAGATAGTTGTCATTCAGAACTCACACTTATGAGGATGACAATAGAAGAAAAGAAAGAATAAACAGGGAGAATAGAGAAGACATGACTAAGATCAGAACCAGATTTGCACCAAGCCCTACAGGCAGAATGCATGTTGGAAATTTACGTACAGCGTTATACGCATATCTTATTACCAAACATGAAGGCGGAGATTTCATTCTCCGTATTGAGGATACAGACCAGGAGCGTTATGTAGAAGGTGCTGTTGATATTATTTACCGTACCATGGAGAAGACAGGTCTTCTTCACGACGAAGGTCCGGACAAGGACGGCGGATATGGTCCTTACGTACAGAGTGAGCGCCAGGCCCAGGGAATTTACCTGAAATATGCCAAGCAGCTGGTAGAGCAGGGCGATGCATACTATTGCTTCTGCCAGAAGGAAGAGTTAGAGAGCATGAAGCGTGTTGTTGCAGGCAAGGAGATATCCATCTATGACAAACGCTGTCTGAAGCTTTCCAGGGAGGAGGTTCAGCGCCGCCTGGATGCTGGTGAGCCTCACGTAATTCGTTTTAACATGCCGACAGAGGGAACTACTACCTTCCATGATGTTATTTACGGAGACATTACAGTAAACAACGAAGAGCTTGAGGATCTGATCCTGATCAAATCCGATGGATACCCAACCTATAACTTTGCAAACGTTGTAGATGACCACCTTATGGGAATCACGCATGTAGTAAGAGGTAACGAGTATCTTTCCTCTTCTCCGAAATATAACCGCATCTACGAGGCATTTGGCTGGGATATCCCGGTTTACGTACATTGCCCGTTGATCACAGATGAGACACATGCCAAGCTGTCAAAGCGTTCCGGACATTCCTCTTATGAGGATCTTCTGGATCAGGGATTTGTTTCTGAGGCAATTGTTAACTACGTTGCACTTCTTGGATGGAGTCCGGCAGATAATAACGAGATCTTCAGTCTCCAGGAGCTGGTTGAGAAATTTGATTATCACCACATTAACAAATCTCCAGCTGTATTTGATATCAACAAGCTTCGCTGGATGAACGGCGAGTATATTAAGAAAATGGATCCGGAAGTATTCTATGAGAGAGCTCTTCCATATATGAAAGAGGTTCTGAAAGGTGACTTTAACTTCAAGAAGATCGCGGGAATGGTACAGACAAGAATTGAGACTTTCCAGGATATCCCGGCACTGATCGATTTCTTCCAGGAGGTTCCGGAGTACGATGCGGCGATGTACTGCCACAAGAAAATGAAAACAAACCAGGAGACTTCCCTGACTGTCCTGAAGGAAGTTCTTCCGCTTCTGGAAGCCCAGGAGGATTACACCAACGATCCGCTGTTTGCTTCTTTAAGTGAATTTGTGAAGGAGAAAGGTTACAAGAACGGCTATGTAATGTGGCCTCTTCGTACAGCTGTTTCAGGCAAGCAGATGACACCGGCAGGCGCTACCGAGATCATGGAGATCATCGGCAAGGATGAGACCATCCGCCGTGTGAAAGCTGCCATCCTGAAGCTTGAAACCCTGTAAAGAGAATCCGTTTCCATTATGAAAAAAAATCCATCTCAATCAAGGGCAATCGTCCACCTGTCAGGACCGATGATGGTTCTGGCAGGCCCCGGTTCGGGGAAAACCTCAGTAATCGTTGAACGAACTGCATATATGACCGGCGAGGGGAAAATACCTGCTTCCTCTATCCTTGTGGTGACTTTTTCACGGACTGCTGCAAAAGAAATGAAGGAGCGGTTTCTGAAATTCACTGGACAGACTTCCACTGCTGTTACCTTTGGAACCTTTCACGGTGTATTTTACGGGATACTGAAACAGGCCTACGGTCTGGGAACCAGCAATATTCTGTCAGAAGAAGAGAAATATGCCATTTTGAAAGAAATGACACTGGAATTTGGCCAGGATCTGGCTCAGGAAGGGGATTTTCAGGAAGATGTGGCCAAGGAGATCAGTGTGGTAAAGGGGAATCGTATTTCCCTGGATCACTATTATTCCTCCTGCTGCCCGGACGAGGTGTTCCGCCAGATCTACAACGGTTACCAGAAAACTCTGCGCCAGAGACGAAAGCTGGATTTTGACGATATGCTTCTTTGCTGCTATGAACTTTTTGACCAGCGAAAAGACATTCTGGCGGCATGGCAGAATAAATTTCAGTATATTATGGTGGATGAGTTTCAGGACATCAACCATCTCCAGTACGACATTGTGCGGATGCTGGCAAAGCCCAGGGATAATCTGTTTATAGTGGGGGATGATGATCAGTCTATCTATCATTTTCGTGGGGCGAAGCCCGAGATCATGCTGAACTTTACAAAAGATTATCCAAAGGCAGAAACAGTTCTTCTGAACATCAATTACCGCTGCACGAAAAATGTACTTCAGGCAGCCATGAATGTGGTTAACTGCAACCAGAAGCGTTTTAAGAAGCAGCTATCCACTCCCAATGAACAGGGAAAGCCTGTAAAAGTGATGGAATTTGACAATCCAAGAGAAGAATATGTGAAGGTGGCAGCCTTCCTGAAAAAACGGCTGGATGCAGGTGAAAGCCTGGAAGATACGGCGGTTCTTTTTCGTACCAACCAGGAGGCAGAGGGCCTTGTGGGAGCTTTGATGGAATATCAGATTCCTTTTACCATGAAAGAACAACTGCCCAATTTGTTCCGTCACTGGATCAGCCGGAATTTGATGGCTTATCTGAAAATGGCAGCAGGAGACCGGACAAGAAAGACCTTCCTTGAGATCATGAACCGTCCGAACCGCTATATTGCAAGGGATGCGCTGACACAGACAACAGTGGATTTCGCAGCTCTTCAGGAATTTTACAAGGACAAGGACTGGATGTGCGACCGGATCATCACACTGGAGACACATCTGCGCATTCTTTCTACGCTGGCACCTTATGCAGCGGTAAATTTTATCCGAAAAGGAATGGGCTATGAGCAGTATCTCATAGAGTATGCACAATACCGTAAGATCCGTACGGAAGAGCTTCTGGAGGTTCTCGACCGCATCCAGGAAAGTGCAAAAGGTATGAAAACTCTGGAAGAGTGGGAAAATTACATTGAGGATTATACGAAGAAGCTGGCGGAACAGGCGAAAAAGCAGGAAACCAAACGGGAAGGCATTGTGATTTCAACTCTTCATGCGGTAAAAGGACTGGAATATGACAAGGTTTATATCATGAATGTAAACGAAGGCAGTATTCCTTACAAAAAAGCGGTTCTGGCGGAGTCCCTGGAAGAGGAACGCCGGCTTTTCTATGTGGGTATGACACGGGCAAAGAAAGAGCTGACGATCTGTTATGTAAGACGCCAGTATGACAAAGAACGGGATCCGTCCAGATTCTTAGAAGAAACAGGGTTGTAAACATTAATAATATAAAGTATAATAATGTCTGTTGTGCGAAAACAGTAATTAAAATTGCGGAAGCAGTGCAAATAAATGACAACAAAGATGAAATGGAGAAATCGCATTTTCTGGCTCAGGATCCTGATTATGATCCTGGTCATTGCGGGATCTTATCTGGCGTATGCCTTTATATACAGAGGAAGAAATGAGCCGCCGGCCAAGCGCAAAACCACCAATCAGGAAGCGGCCTATTACACCCTTCGGGGACAGATCCAGATGCTCTCCCAGAAAGAAGAGCTGATGGCATTTGCCTTTGAAGACCGTAAAAAAGAGCGGGAATACGGAACCTATATTATTCCCGGACTGAAAGCAACACGAACCCTCCTTACCAGCGAGGGCGATATGCCGGCCATGTGCACCACTATGACGCCGCAGGGACTGGCAGTAACAGAGAATTATGTTTTTGTAAGTGCCTATTGCCATGCGAAAAAGCATAACTCTGTAATTTATATGATCAACAAAGAATCACATCGTTTTATAAAAGAAATTGTTTTGCCCGGTCAGCCCCATGTGGGAGGCCTGGCCTATGACAGTGAACATCAGATTCTGTGGTATTCCTCCAATACACAGGAGCTTGCCCAGGCGGTAAGCCTGACCATGGAATCCATCGAAAATTACGACTATGATGAGAGTAAGCGTCCCATAAGCACCAATCAGGTAGCCAGCCTTTACGGAATTGTCCGTGATTCCTTTATGACTTTTTACAAAGGCTGCCTGTACGTTGGCTGTTTTACAAAATATACAGACAGCGCCATCGCAAGATATGCAGTAGATAAGCAGGGAAACCTGGTCAATACTATGGACGAGGGACTGGGAATGAACTTTGAGATGGCAGTGCCCCTTGATTATTCCACTATTTCCGAGCAGGCCCAGGGAATGACTTTTTATAATGACAAGCTTTTGCTGTCCCATTCCTTTGGAATTTTGCCCTCCCGTGTGGTATTTTATGAAAAATCCGATAAACGTCTTTATGTAGATGAAAATTCTGCCATCAGTTACCGCTTCCCGGAGCGGATTGAGCAGATCTTTGTGGACGGGGATGACTTGTATGTGCTGTTTGAATCCGCTGCCTATGCATATAGTTCAGCGTCCGTAAATATTGTGGACAGGGTTCTGAAATTAAGCCTGCCGAGAATGGAAAAGTATCAGCAGAGCACACAGAATCAGTACTAAAGAATTTTTACACACTCCAGACTGAAACCAGAGAGAAATCCAGTGCGTTTCTAAGAATGAATCCGGGATTGTCCACATATATTAAAATTGAGAGGTGATACAACATAGAAGCAGAGCAGATTCAGAACCTGTTTGCAGGCAATATCCGCAGACTGTTGATGAATGCAAATCTTGATTATGATAAAATATACGAGATACGTCTGAGAGTGGGACGGCCATTGTTCTACACCTATGACGGCGGTGAGGGGTTTCTTATGGATCACGATGGCAAATATGTGGTGACCAGGGAGGATCTGAAAGAAACAATGGAATATGTAAGCGGCTATTCCCTTTATTCTTATGAAGATGAAATGCGCCAGGGGTTTCTCACTGTTCAGGGAGGACACCGTGTGGGGGTTACCGGGAAGGTAATCTTAGATGGAAATGAGATCCGGGGAATGAAATACATTTCCTGCATCAATGTGCGGCTGGCTCATGAGGTGGTAGGCTGTGCAGATACGGTAATGCCTTATATCCGCAAAAAGAACTGGGTAGCCCATACCTTGATCGTTTCCCCGCCAAGAGGAGGGAAGACCACCCTGCTTCGGGATATCATCCGCCAGTTGAGTAACGGGGAAGATAAGAAAAAGATTCCCGGGATGACAGTAGGCGTTGTGGACGAGCGAAGCGAGCTTGCTGGTTCCTACCAGGGGGTTCCCCAGAATGACCTTGGCATGCGCACTGATGTGCTGGATGGCTGTCCGAAAGCAGAGGGAATGGAGATGCTGATCCGTTCCATGTCCCCGGCCGTTGTGGCTGTGGATGAGCTGGGACGAAAAGAAGATTTCAAAGCGGTGGAGTCTGTGATCCACAGTGGCTGCAAGGTGATCGCAACTGCACATGGAGATTCCATCGAAGATGTGATCCACCAGCCCTATTTTGAAAAGCTGGTGAGAAGAAGAGTGTTTGAGCGTTACATTTTCCTTGACAAAGGGGATCATGCTGGAACCATAATGGGAATTTATGACAGAAACGGGAGGCCTTGTTGAAAACAGCAGGAATCATTCTGATCCTTTTTTCCGGAACCGGTCTTGGATTTTGCAAAAGTATGGAACTTGACACCAGGCTAAAAATCCTGGAAACACTGGTTCAGCTTCTTCTGTTACTGAAAGGAGAAATCCGCTGTACCGGGGCGGCATTGGAAGATGCATTCCTTGATGTGGCGGCAAAAATGCCAGGCGGGTACAGGCTGTTTATGGAGGAAACAGCTAAGCGGCTGCAGAAACGTCCTGGAATTCCCTTTGGCAGTATTTTCCGGGAATGTGCATTAAAGGATCTTCCGTTGCAGAAGATTTCTGCGGAAGAGAGGGAATGCTTTCTTTCCCTGGGAGAAAAACTGGGATATCTGGACCGGGAAATGCAGGTGGCACAGCTGACGCTTCTGGAAGAAGAACTGAGCCACCGTATAAAGACTCTGAAAAACGCTCTGCCAAAGCAGCAGAAAACCTATCGGAGCATGGGAATCCTGGGGGGAATTCTGCTGGCGATCCTGTTATGGTAGGAGAAAGGAGGCCTCCTTGGAAGTCAGTATTATTTTCAAAATTGCGGCTGTAGGGATTCTGGTCTCCGTACTTTCCCAGGTGCTGAAGCACAGCGGCCGGGAGGAACAGGCATTTCTGGTCAGCCTGGCAGGGCTGCTGGTGGTGCTTTTCTGGATCGTGCCATATATTTATGAGTTATTTGACAGTATTAAGAAATTATTTGAATTGTGATCTGGTTCACCAACATTTTGAAAATGTGGCGCGAATTTATGGCTTTACGTGAGTCTAAGTGCAGCGGGAGGCTGCCGGCCGCAGGTTTTTATGGAGGTGGAAAATGGACATTATAAAGATTTCGTTGCTAGGCGTATGCGGTGTTATGCTTGGATTCCTTATGAAAGGGACCAAACCGGAATACGCCTGTTTTATTACAGTAGGGATCGGTCTTGTGATCATGGGACTTGCTGTTGGGAAAATCCGTTATCTCTTTGAATCCCTGGGGAAAATTCAGGAAACACTTCCGGTAGATACAGAATACATTTCCACTTTGGTAAAAATGATCGGAATCACTTACATCGGACAGTTTGCCTCCGGAATCTGTAAGGACGCAGGCTGCAGCACCACAGCGGCTCAGATTGAGCTGTTTTGCAAGCTGTCTGTGATGGTGCTGAGCATGCCGGTGCTGATGGCGCTTCTGAAAACCATTCAGGAGTTTATGGTATGAGCGTTTGTGGAAGAAAACAAAAATTCCATGTGACGGCCATGCTGCTAATATTTATGACCGGACTTTTGATGGAAAATCAGAAAATAAATATTAAGGCGCAAAGTCAGGCAGCAGAAATTGTATCTGGTGAAATATCTGCAGGGACAGAAGAAAAAAATACAGCGGAGTCTGTGGAATCTGATGAGAATGGAGCCGAAGTGATAACTTCTGCCAGCATTACCGATCAATTGGTTTCCGATATGTCCTTCCAGCAGGTTCAGATTTTGATGGATGAAATGCTTGGGGAAGACAGCTTCTCTATAGGAACAGCGTTAAAAAACATGATAAATGGCAAAACAGTATTTTCAAAAGAGGCGGTGCAGCAGTTTCTGCGCAGCCTCTTTTTTGACCGTCTGGAAAAGGAGCGGATCAATTTTTTCAGGATCCTTCTGCTGGTACTTGCGGCAGCAGTGTTCTCTAATTTTGCAGCAGTCTTTGAAAATGATCAGATTGGGGACGTTAGCTTTTATATGATATATCTGCTATTGTTTACCATTTTTATGAACAGCTACCAGCAGCTTGGAGTTTCCCTTGGAAAACAGCTGGACTGGATGACACAGTTTATGAAAGGACTGGCACCAGCCTATTTTGTGGCAGTTTCTGCAGCTTCAGGGGCAGTTACGGCTTCCGTATTTTATCAGGGGGTTCTTCTCCTGGTATGGCTGGTGGAATGGATCCTTCTTACCCTGATTCTGCCGGGAGCAAATCTGTACGTCCTGCTTTGCCTGGTAAACCACCTTTCCAAAGAGGATATGCTAAGTAAGATGGCAGAGCTTCTGGAAACCTTGATCAGCTGGAGCCTGAAAACCATACTTGGGGCAGTTCTGGGGCTTCAGGCAGTGCGTGGGCTGGTGGCACCTGCAATGGATTCCATCAGGCGGACAGCCATAGGCAGAACGGCCGGGGCAATCCCAGCGGTGGGAAATGCTGTAAATGCAGTAACAGAGCTGATCCTGGCAGGTGCGCTTCTGGTGAAAAACTGTCTTGGAGCAGTGGCTGTGATCGTGCTGTTTCTTGTGGGGGCCGGACCTGTGATCCACTACGGGCTCCTTTCTTTAAGCTACCGATTCTTAAGTGCGGCAGTCCAGCCGGTATCAGATAAAAGAATTGTGGGCTGCCTTAGCACAATGGGAGAAGGCTGTGCCATGCTTCTTCGGATCATGCTGACTGCAGAAATCCTGTGTGTGCTTATCTTCGTGGTGCTTATGGCGTCGGTGGGAGGTTAGAGCATGCTTGAAAAAGGCTTTCTGCAAGATGGGCGTCACAATTTATAACAAAGGTATGGGCAAAAAGGGGACATGGGATGTGATAGAATATGAAAGAAGCTATTTACAGCTGGATCAAATGTCTTGCCATATTTTACATTTTACTTACCATGACCATGCATCTGGTTCCAACAGAAAAATATCAGCGCTATGTGCGTTTTTTTATGGGCCTGCTTCTGATTGTTATGCTGATCACTCCGGTGCTTTCCGTACTGGAGAAAGCAAAGGCATTGCCGGAAAGCTTTTCCAGTCTTTATCAGCAGGAAGAAAAACAGCGCCTTACCCTGGATATGGAAAATCTCCAGAAATGCCTTCTGGAAAAAGGAGTAGAAGAGCAGCTGGACCGAAATATTCTGGAAACTTTGCAAAAGAAAGGAATAGATGTGATGAAGTGTGAAGTACATATAGAAGGGGAGCTGTTAAAGGCCACTCTATGGACAAAGGAAGTGCCGGATACAAAGACAGAGAGGGGGATCAAGGATGAACTTGCAGCAAACTGGGGAATCCGGGAAGAAAACTGTGAAGTCCTTACTTGGGAAAATGGGCAGCAGGCAGTGGGTGATCCTTCTGCTTCTGGGGGTGCTGCTCACGGTGATCGCACTTCCGGTATCCAATAAAACAGACAGTTCTTCCACAGAAGAAAAAAGCAGACCGTTTTTCACAGATGCTTCTTATGAAGAGCAGACTGCACAGCGCTCCCTGCTGGAAGAAAAACTGGAGGAGCTTTTGTCCCAGGTAGAAGGTGTGGGAAAGGTTCGGGTGGTCCTTATGACCGGGGAACAAAAAGACAGCAGCAGCTTCTACAGTTCTGGAAACCAGGCAGTTACCGGAGTGCTGATCGCAGCAGAAGGAGCAGATAATTCTGTGGTTTCCAGAAATATTGTAGAGGCAGTTATGGCATTATTTCAGGTAGAAGCCCATAAAATTAAAGTAATGAAAATGAAATGAGGAGAGGTAAAGTGAAAAAGATTCTGAAAAAGAACCAGGTAATCATTACTTCACTGGCGGTTTTGATCGCAGTTGCAGGATACCTGAATTTCGCAGATGTAGATCTGGGACTGAAGAATAAGGAGGCCAGCGCAGACAGCAGTATCCTGGAGGATGTAAATTACGATCTTACCGATGAAACAGCCCTTCTGGATGAGAACGGGGCAGATAGCAGCCTTACAGATGTGCAGGACCAGACCACCAGCACACCGGGGGAAGCTGTACTTACTGCGGTCTCTGATTTTGCGGCCCAGGCCAAACTTTCCAGGGAGCAGATCCGTTCCCAGAATAAAGCGGACCTTCAGGCAATCATCAATAACCAGGATCTGGGGGATGACCAGAAGCAGGAGGCTGTGAGCACTCTGGTTTCCATGGCAGACCTGACAGAAAAAGAGTCTGCTGCAGAGCTTCTTCTGGAGGCAAAGGGCTTTACAAATGTGATCGTAAACCTTACCGGGGAGACCGCAGATGTGGTAGTTCCGGAAGCAGATCTGACAGATGCAAAACGCGCCCAGATTGAGGATATCGTGAAGAGAAAAACAGGAATTGCACCGGAGAATATTGTGATTACACCTTTAAATGCGAGTGAAGAGGAACTGGTGAACAAGGATGAATCTCTGGAGACCTCTGTGGATATTGATGATGATACCACAGCGACTCCGTAACGGCCGGTATAGCCAAAGGTGTATTTTCAGGCTGCTGTGTTGTGAACAGTAGCTTTCGGGAACGATTAGTCACAGATTAGTCACAAATCCCCTTGACAGTGCAGCAGTCCATATACTAGAATAGGAATGCTGCAAAATTGTAAGAATACAGGCAGATTATCCCAGAAGCAGTGTTGGTGGAACGTTATGGCAATGGGAGCTGGAAAGGTTACCAGGGAACAGTAGTCTGGAAATCTGCCTGTTTAGGGATATAGAATTCAAATAGGAGGCTAAACGTGTCAAAGTATACGAAAGAAATAGAAAAAAGAAGAACCTTTGCCATCATTTCCCATCCGGATGCAGGTAAGACCACTCTGACTGAGAAATTCCTGCTGTATGGCGGAGCCATTAATCTGGCCGGTAGCGTAAAAGGAAAGGCAACGGCCCGCCATGCAGTATCAGACTGGATGGAAATTGAGAAGGAGAGAGGTATTTCCGTTACTTCTTCCGTATTACAGTTCCATTATGATGGATATTGCATCAACATTCTGGATACTCCTGGACATCAGGACTTCTCTGAGGACACCTACCGTACCCTGATGGCAGCAGACTCTGCGGTCATGGTAATTGACGGTTCCAAGGGTGTTGAGGCGCAGACCAGAAAGCTGTTTAAGGTCTGCGTAATGAGACACATTCCTATTTTTACCTTTATCAATAAAATGGACCGCGATGCCAACGATACCTTTGACCTTCTTGATGAGATTGAGAAAGAGCTTGGAATCGCAACCTGCCCCATCAACTGGCCAATCGGTTCCGGTAAAAAATTCCGTGGCGTTTACGACCGCAACACAAATAAGATCCTTACCTTTACAGATACCCAGAAGGGTACCAAGGAGGGAAATTTCGAGGAGATCGATCTGGACGATCCTCACGCACTTGAGGTTATGGATCCGGAGCAGAAGGAGCAGCTTCTGGAAGAAATCGAGCTTCTGGACGGTGCAAGCGCAGAGTTTGACCAGGAGCTGGTAAGTAAGGGAGAGCTGACCCCTGTATTTTTCGGATCTGCCCTTACCAACTTTGGTGTGGAGACATTCCTGGAGCATTTTCTGAAAATGACCACATCACCGCTTCCAAGAATGGCAGATACAGGTCTTGTAGATCCAATGAGCGACGATTTCTCAGCTTTTGTCTTCAAGATCCAGGCAAATATGAACAAGGCTCACCGTGACAGAATCGCATTTATGCGTATCTGTTCCGGCAAATTCGACGCTTCCCAGGAAGTTTACCATGTGCAGGGGGACAAGAAGATGAGACTTCTTCAGCCGCAGCAGATGATGGCAGAGTCCCGTCACGTTGTAGACGAGGCTTATGCAGGTGATATTATCGGTGTTTTTGACCCGGGTATTTTCTCCATTGGAGATACCATCTGTACACCTGGCAACAAATTTGCATTTGAAGGAATTCCTACATTCGCACCGGAGCATTTTGCAAGGGTAAGACTTCTGGATACCATGAAGAGAAAGCAGTTTGTAAAGGGCATCAACCAGATTGCGCAGGAAGGTGCCATCCAGATTTTCCAGGAGCTTTACGGAAATATGGAAGAGATCA
>ENA-UOJJ01003169-UOJJ01003169.1-human-gut-metagenome-genome-assembly--contig:-CS66-NODE-3169-length-18362-cov-10.182608_pt1 | contig 18362 bp, 19 predicted proteins | sample MGYA00242343_ERZ723890 | MGnify/ENA metagenome assembly ERZ723890 | reverse complement strand
TCGGGACCCTTCAGGCCTCGCAGGCTCGGCCAGCTCCCCTGATGGGGAGCCTTTTTGCGGGCTGTCGCCCGAGATTATAGCAGCCGTTAAAAACTGCGGGGGTTCGGGGGAACTCCCGAATTTAAGGTGGAGGAAGGGGCGGGGGCGTTAAGAACGAAAAGTAATACTGCTTTCGTTTAGCCCCCGCCCCTTCCGACTTCCGCTTTGGGGGTCTTGGGGGCGTGCAGCCCCCAAGTCGCGGGTCCGCTGCGTCGAAACAGCGGCAATTTTCTTTGGTTCTTTCTTTTGTTGGCAAAAGAAAGAACAACCTCCCGGAAGGCAGCCGTTCCCGGTCTTGCCACCCGCCCCTATAGGGTGTATAATAGGACTATATCTGCCAGACTCAGGAAAGGAGCCGCTGTTATGTCGCGCAAAGAAGGCCAGAAACGCAAACTGCTTGTTCTTTTGGAGATCCTCGCCCGGGAAACCGACGAGAAGCACCCCTTGAGTGTTCCCCAGCTGGTGGAAAAATTGCAGGAGCACGGCGTCGTCGCCGAGCGCAAAAGCGTCTACGATGACCTGAACACCTTAAACAACCTGCCCGACACCAAATATGAGATCGTGCAGCAGCGCGGGCGCGGCGGCGGCTACTATATGACCGAGGCTCCGTTTGAGCTTGCCGAGCTCAAGCTGCTCGTCGATGCCGTCTACGCCAGCAAATTCATCACGGCGCGCAAATCCAAAATCCTGATCGACAAGCTCGGCCAGTTCACCTCCACATACCGGCAGGAGGAGCTGGATCGTAAGGTACTGGTCAGCGGACGTATCAAGAGCACCGACGAGAAAATTCTGTACACCGTCGATGCGCTGCACGCCGCCATCACGGCAGGGGAGCAGGTCACCTTCAAATACTGCGACTGGAACCTGCAAAAGCGGATGGCCCCGCGCAACGACGGCCAGCTCTACCGCGTCAGCCCGTGGGTGCTCGTGTGGGAGAACGGCAACTATTATCTGATTGCCTACACCGAGGGGCGGCTCAAGCACTACCGCGTCGACAAGATGCAGAACGTTCACCAGTTGCCCGACACGACCCGCGAGGGTGCCGGGGAATACGCCAATTTCGACGTCAATACGTATATGCAGCAGATGTTCGGCATGTTCAACGGCCCGCTCAAGCGGGTAACGCTGCAATGCGAGAACCGCTTTGCCGGGGCGATGATCGACCGGTTCGGCACCGCGCCGATCCTGACGCCCTGCGCCGACGGCGAGCACTTTACGATGACCGCCGAGATTCAGGTCAGCCCGCAGTTCTTCGGCTGGGTGGCCGGGTTCGGCACCGGCGTCGTCGTCTCCGGCCCGCCGGAGGTCCGCGCCGAAATGAAGAAAACGCTGGATCAGCTGCAGGAGCTTTACCGCTGATTTGCAATACCGGCGTAAATATGGTAAAATAGATTGTTTAAATCTATCCAGACTGTCAAAAAAGCGTATTGTAGGGGCGAGCATTGCTCGCCCGTGCCCGTTCGCCTTGTGAGAAGCCTTCCAAAAAGAGCGTTGCTGCGCTAAGTTGGCGGGCGAACAATGTTCGCCCCTACATTCTCTACAAGGCAAAGTAGATGTTTTTTGACATACTGAATAGATTGTTTAAATCTATCACCGTAGGGAGGACATCACCTCTTGCTGGAAAAGAACCAACGCTTCAAAAGCCTTTTGTATGTGCTGGCGGACGCGGCACTGCTTTTCATCGGCTTTTTGCTTGCCAACTATATCCGTTTCAATTACGTCCGCTACTTTGAGCCGGGCGGCGCAGGGCCTGCGCTGGCCGTGGCCCGGGACCCGCGCAACATCATTGCCGGGCTGGCCACGTCGCTGGTGCTCGTGCTCATCTACTGGGTCGCCGGTATCTACAGCACCACGCGGCTGCGCGGCCTGGCCGAGCGCTGCACCAAGATTGCCGTCATCAACGCGGCGGGACTGTTGATCTTCATTGGTGCTTTGTATCTGATGCACCTGGACGACTACTCCCGTATCGTACTGGCGCTGTTCTACATCCTCGGCACGGCAGGCGTCGTGATCGAGCGTATGGTCCTGCGCTGGGTAGACCGCGCCCGCCGACGCAAGGGGCTGGGTCTGCGCCATATCCTGCTGGTGGGCGGCGGTAAATCCGCCGCGCTCTATCTGCGCGCGCTCGAGCACAACCCCTACTACGGCTTTGTCGTGGACGGCTATCTGGCCGGAATCGAAGAACCGGGTCTTGGTGTGCGCTACATGGGCAGCTATGATGCGCTGTCCGCCCGGCTCGACGAGGTTGCCGTCGATGAGGTCGTCGTAGCGCTGGAGGCTGACGAGATCGAAATGCTGCCCCACGTTTTTGCCGCCTGCGACAAAAACGGCGTGCGCATCACGATGGTACCGTTCTACAGCGACTATCTGCCCGCCCGGCCCACCATTGACGTGCTGGACGAGTGCAAGCTCATCAATGTGCGGCAGACGCCGTTTGACAATCTGCTCAACGCCGCTGTCAAGCGCGGGCTTGATATTATCGGCAGCCTGATCCTGATCATTCTGACCAGTCCGGTCATGCTGGTCACGGCCATCGGCGTCAAGCTGTCCAGCCCCGGGCCGGTCATCTTCAGGCAGGAGCGCATCGGCCTGAACAAAAAGCCCTTCATGATGTACAAGTTCCGCTCGATGCGGGTCAATGTGCAGCAGGAGACCGGCTGGTCCACCGACTGCGACCCGCGCAAGACCCACTTCGGCAGCTTTATCCGCAAGTTCAGCCTGGACGAGCTGCCCCAGTTCTTCAACGTGCTGAAAGGGGATATGTCCCTCGTCGGGCCGCGGCCCGAGGTGCCCTACCATGTGGAGCATTTTAAAGAGGAGATCCCGCGCTACCTCGTGCGCCAGCAGGTCCGCCCCGGCTGCACGGGCTGGGCGCAGATCCACGGCCTGCGCGGCGACACCGACATTGCCGAGCGCATCCGCTACGACATCTGGTACATCGAAAACTGGACCGTGGCGCTGGACATCAAGATCATCTTCCGCACCGTGTTCGGCGGCAAGATGGTCAACGACGAAAAACTACAATAACGCCCTGTGCGTTACCGGACGGGAGTGTCTGTAATGAGCAAAAAGGAGCCCAAGGTCGCCATCGTTCACGACTGGCTTGTCGGCTACGCCGGCGGGGACCGCGTTGTGGACGCCATGAAGCGCGTTTTCCCCGATGCCGTCATCTACACCCTTGTGTACGACCCCAAAAACATGCCCGAGCACTTTAAAAGCTATGACATCCGCACGAGCTGGTTCCAGAAGGTGCCCTTCTCCAACAGGCTGTACAAGGCCATGCTGCCGCTGATGCCCCGCGCGTTTGAGGCGTTCGACCTGACCGAGTACGATCTGGTGCTGTCGTCGTCCTCCTCCTGTTCCAAAGGCGTCATCACCCGCCCGGATGCCGTACACATCTGCTACTGCCACACGCCGATCCGTTATGTGTGGGATTTTTACTACACCTACCGCGCCAACGCCAACTGGCTGGCGAAGCTCGTCATGCCCGGCCAGATGCACAAAATGCGCATCTGGGACAAGTGCGCCGCGGACCGCGTGGATTATTTCATCGCCAACTCGCATTATATCGCCCAGCGCATCAAAAAATATTACCGGCGTGACAGCGATGTCATTTACCCCTGCTGCCACATCAACGAGTCGCCTTTTGTCGAAAAGGAGGACTTCTACCTGACCGTGGGCCGTCTGACCTGGTACAAGCGCGTGGATCTGGCCGTGCAGGCCTGCACGCGCCTTAACAAGCGCCTCGTCGTCATCGGCGGCGGGGGAGAGCTGGACAAGCTCAGGGCCATGGCCGGACCGACCATCGAGTTCAAGGGCGGCGGTCTGTCCGACGAAGAAGTGCGCAGCTACTACCTGCGCGCGAAGGGCTTCCTTTTCCCGGGTGAAGAGGACTTTGGCATCACCCCCGTCGAGGCCCAGAGCGCGGGCACGCCGGTGCTGGCCTATGGCCGCGGCGGCGCGTGCGAGAGCGTGCTGCCCGGCAGGACCGGCTACTGGTTTAAAGAGCAGACCGTCGAGAGCCTGGCCGACTGCATCGAACGGTTTGAGCGCGACGGCGTGGCCTGTTCCAAAGAGGAAATCCGTGAGCACAGCCGCTCCTTCAGCGAGGAACGCTTTGAGCGCGAGCTGAAGGAATACTGCCTGCGCCGCATGGCCGACTGGCAGCAGGAGCTGCTCGACTGCTCCCACTGGGAGAAGGAGGAACTGGATTGAACCCTATCGTCATCAACGGCACGGTACTGTGTGACAATATCACCGGCATCCCGCGCTATGTCTATGAGAATGTCGTCCGGCTGGACAAGCTGATCGAGGGCACCGGCCTGGACGTCCGCATTGCCTACCGCGACGACGGGCGGCCCATCCACCTGCCGGAGCTGAAAAACATCCGGCTGGTGCCGCTCAAGTCCATCCCGTATTTTTACAATCTGGTCGTGTTGCCCGCCTACCTGCGCCGCACCCATGCGTTTTACGTGGGCCTTGCCAGCGATATGCTGCTGACCCGCCGCAGCGTCGTGGTGCTGCACGACATCCGCCCGCTGGTCATGGATACCGACAAGGGCTTTTTCCGCTTCAAGTTCTGGGTACACTGCCTGTCCACCAAATGGTTCGCCCAGCGGGTGTTCACGGTCAGCGACAACCAGCGCCACCTCATCAGCGAGAAGCTCGGCATCCCGCTGGACAAGATCGGCATCACCTACAACGGCTGGGAGCACATGAAGAACGTCACCCCCGACGAGAGCATTTTTGACAAGATGCCCGGCGTCAAAAAAGGGGAGTACTTCTACGCCCTCGGCAGTCTGGCAAAGCATAAAAACTTCAAGTGGATCCGAGAGGTCGCCCGCCGCAGCCCCGACAAGACGTTTGTCGTCGCGGGCGGCAAGGACCTGCGTGCCTTTGGCGACGACGCCGAGGCGAAGGACACCCACAATGTGTTCTACCCGGGCTATGTGTCCGATGCCGAGAACGCCGCGCTGATGAAGCACTGCAAGCTGTTTTTGCACCCCGCCGTGTTCGAGGGCTTTGGCATCCCGCCGCTGGAGGCGCTGGCCTTGGGCGCGCCGGTCGCGCTGGCCAACGCCACCTGCCTGCCCGAGCTGTACGGCGATACGGCGCGGTATTTTGACCCGTACGATTATGATGTGGATCTTGACGCACTGGCCGCCCAGCCCGTGGCCGCGCCCGACGAGGTCCTGAAAAAGTACAGCTGGGACAAGACCGCCGAGTTCTGGCTGCACGAGATGGAGAAGTATGCAAAGCAGTGAAGCGGCAGCTCCCGCAGGGTAAGGCCCCTCAGGCCTCGCAAGCTCGGCCAGCTCCCCACCCTGTGGGGCGCCTTTCACGGGCGTACGCCCGAAAAAAGCCTCCCTTTTCAGGGGAGGTGGTCGAGCGCCAGCGATGAGCGGAAGGGCTCTGGCCATTTCCCGCTGCCACATCACCCATCCCACAAAAGGAGGAGCATTATTCTTATGTTTATTATAATCACGCTGCTCCTCACCGTGCTCGTCTCCGGCATCTTCGGTGCGGTTCCTGCGGTAGTATCCCACCGCAGGGTTTCCCGCCGCGACGCTGCCTGGGCCGCTGGGCTCTGGCTGGCCGTCTGGGTGTTCGCTCTGTGCGCCTACCACCGCCCCGGGCTGACCGTCGGCTTCCATGCGTTCCGGCTCGTCGCCCTCACCGCCATGACCGGCTGGGCGGGGCTTGTCACCGCCGGGCTGCGCAGCCTGGGGCGCAAAGGGTTAAAGGCCGTCGTCCCGCTGCTGGCCGTCACGGCGCTGGGGCTGGAGGTGTTCGTCGGCAATGTGGCCTACTTCAACACCCACAGCTACACGCCGTTTCAGCTCGTCGATTACCTTGACGACAACATCAACGTCGGGCGCGGCGTCGGCACGATCTCGCTCGACGAGGGCCGCACCTATCTGCGGTTCCTCGACATTGACCAGCCCATCTACAATCTGCAGTTTGACGGTCTGGTCAGCGACGACACCGAGCCGCTCCACGCCGACAGCGCCGTGATCTTCACCATTGAGGGCACCGACGCCGCCAACACCGAGCTGACCCGCTTCGGCAGCTGGCAGGTGGGGCTGCAGGCCCCGCGCACCCAGGTCATCAGCCTGGACCTGACCGGCTCCGTCGGGATGCTGACGCTGACCGCTGCCGGGTACAGCTCCACCTACGCGCAGTTCCCGGTGGCGCTGACCTTCCGCGGCATCACGGCCAACGCGCCGCGCGCGCTGGATTTCTCGATTTTGCGCTTCTGCGCGATATTTCTGGCGCTGCTGGCCGTCTACGGCCTGCGCCCGGCCAGCGGGCTGTGGCACCGCCGCTGGCTGGCGGGCAACGTCTGTGACCGCGCCGCAGCCGCCGTGCTGGGCCTTGTGCTGGCTGCCTTCGTCGTGGTCATCCCGTTCTGGGAGCCGAGCAACACCGGCCTTGCCACAAAAGATTACAACACCGCGTTCTGGGACGGGGAGAGCACGGTCAGCTTCGTCTACCAGCAGTACGGCGCGCTGGCGCACAGCCTGCTGAACGGGCGCCTTGACCTGGAGGCCGACCCGCCCGCCGAGCTGCTGGCGCTGGACAACCCCTACGATGCCGGGGCGCGCGACGCCGCGCAAATCAACGACATCCACTGGGACCATGCCTTTTACAATGGGCGCTACTACGTCTATTTTGGCATTGTACCGTGTCTTTTGTTCCAGCTGCCGTTTGAGGCACTGACCGGCATCCAGAACCTGGCCTATGCGCCCTGCATGGTCCTGCTGGGGCTGATCTTCCTCGCCGCCTGCTTCGGCGTCGTCGGGCAGGCCGTGCGCCGGTGGTTCCCGCAGGCGTCCACCGCAGCGTACCTGCTGGCCGTGGCCGCCGTAGCGCTGGGCAGTCAGTTCTACTATCTGTTGCTGCGCCCCTACATTTATGAATATGCCATCCTCTGCGGTGCGGCGCTGCTGATGCTGGGGCTTTGGCTCTGGCTCTCCGCCGCCAGCACGCCGGTGGAAAAGCGCGGTGCGCTGGTCGTCAAGCTCGTCTTCGGCAGCCTCTGCGTGGCGCTCGTCGCCGGGTGCCGCCCCCAGATGGAGCTGTTTGCGTTTTTGGCCGTGCCCATCTTCTGGCCGCGGTACATCGGGCAGAAGCGGCTGCGCAGCCGCGCCGGGGCAGGGGAGGCCGCCGCGTTCCTACTGCCGGTGGTGCTGGTCGCTGCCGGGCTCATGTGGTACAACGCTGCGCGGTTCGGCTCGCCCTTTGACTTTGGCGCCAACTACAACCTGACCGGCAACGATATGACCCAGCGTGGCTTCAACGCCGTGCGCATCGGCCCGGCTGTGTTCACGAGTCTGTTCGAGCTGCCCAGCTGGCAGGGTGTTTTCCCGTTCCTGCGGGAGACCGACGTCCAGACGAACGCCGTCATCCGCACGATCAGCGAGAAGTTCACGGGCGGCATTCTGGCCACCACGCCGTACCTGTGGGTGCTGGCGCTGCCGCTGCTTCCTGCGTTCCGCCACTGTCTGCACCGCCGCCGTGTCACCGCCTGTGTGGTCTACGGCAGCCTGGCCGCCATGGTCGTCATGACCGTCGTTGACTGCGAGATGGCCGGGGTGCTCTACCGTTATCTAATGGATTACAGCCCCGTGCTGCTGCTTGGTGCGGCGCTGTGCTGGTTCTGCGCCGAGGGTGCACTCTCCCGCCGCGCAGCGCTGGGGGAGGGCACTGCCGCTGCGGCGCTGCCCGCACTACGCACCGTCATGGCCGCCGCTGTGGCATATACCGTCGTCTACCGCTTCTGCACGCTCTTCGCCATGGAGCCGTATCTGCAGGGCATGAATCCTTCCCTTTACTACACCGTCAGCCGCCTTGTTCAATTCTGGATGTAAAATCCGCCCGGAGGTCCTGTTATTATGGATAAAATCGCCGTTCTGATTCCCTGCTACAACGAGTCCAAGACTGTCGAGAAGGTCGTCTCGGATTTCCGCCGCGTCCTGCCCGACGCCACCGTCTACGTCTACGACAACAATTCCACCGACGGCACTGCCGAGCTGGCCGCCGGAGCCGGGGCCGTTGTCCGCCACGAGTACCAGCAGGGCAAGGGCAATGTCATGCGCCGCATGTTCCGCGAGATCGACGCAGAAGCGTACATTCTTGTGGACGGCGATGACACCTACCCTGCGGAGGCCGCGCCCGAGATGGTCGCCGCTGTGACCGGGCGCCAGGCCGACATGGTCGTCGGTGACCGCCTGTCCAGCACCTACTACACCCAGAACAAGCGCCCGTTCCACAACTTCGGCAACGATCTGGTGCGGTTCTGCACAAATCATCTGTTTGGCGGCAAGATCAAGGACATTATGACCGGCTACCGCGCGTTCAGCTACCAGTTCGTCAAGACCTATCCCGTGCTGTCCCGCGGGTTTGAGATCGAGACCGAGATGACGATCCACGCCCTGCAGCGCAACATGCAGGTCGAGAACGTTGTCATTGACTACCGTGACCGTCCGGAAGGATCGGAGAGCAAGCTGAACACCTACTCCGACGGCTTTAAGGTATTGGGCACGATTGCGCGGCTGTTCAAGAACTACCGCCCGTTCAGCTTTTTCGGCATTCTGGCCGCGATCCTGGCCGTGTTCGGCATCGGCTTTATGATCCCGGTGCTGGGCGAGTATTTCCGGACCGGCCTTGTGCCGCGCTTCCCGACTTTGATCGTCTGCTGCTTTGTGCTGGTGGCGGCGCTGCTGCTGTTTATCTCGGGCATCATCCTCTCGAGCCAGCTTGCCAAGGATGCCCGCGACTTTGAGTTCCAGCTGCAGACTGTGCATCATTGGCACAGTGAAAAGAAATAAGCCTTCCCCCCCTCGGGGAGGATTCCCCGTTTGTCACAAAACTCCTTGGCCCCCTCTGCGAGGGTGACTCCCCACAGTGTGGGGAGATGTCGCGAAGCGACAGAGGGGCCCGGGCCCGAAGGGCTCCGCCCGCAGGCGGTGGGGGAGAGAACTTTGCCGCTGTCCGAAATATTTCGGGCCATGGCAAGGTTCTCTCCCTCCGGCCCTACGGGCCACCTCCCTCGCAGAGGGAGGCAAGCCGCTCCCAGCCCGCAAACCGGGACACCCGGTCTGCGGGCTTCTTGCTTTTTGGGGCGCAATGGGCTATAATAGTTTTATATGTGCACACTGCACATACTACGTACAACAAAGAGGGACTATCAAGGGAGTATATACATTATGACGAAAATTGCCGCATCGATCCTGTCGGCCGATTTTGCCAACCTGAAGCATGACTGCACCCGCCTGTTGGAGGCCGGTGTCGACCTGATGCACTTTGACGTGATGGACGGGCACTTTGTACCCAATATCAGCTACGGTGCGCCGGTGCTGAAATGCCTGCATGCCGCTATGCCCGACGTCTACTACGACGTCCACCTGATGATCAGTGACCCGGCCCGCTACGCCGCCGACTTTGCGAGGGCAGGGGCCAGCCTCATCACCTTCCACCTCGAAGCTGTGCCGGACACGGCAGAGGAGGTCATCGCCGCTATCCGCGCTGCGGGCTGCCAGGTCGGCATCAGCATCCGCCCCGGCACGCCGGTGGAAGCTGTTTTCCCGTATCTGGGCGTTGTCGATCTGATCCTGGTCATGAGCGTGGAGCCCGGTTTTGGCGGGCAGAAGTTCATCCCCACCACCCCCACGCGCATTGCCGCCATCTGTGCCGAGCGCACCCGCCGCGGCTGTGATACCCTGATCGAGGTGGACGGCGGCATCAACACCGAGACCGGCCCCCTGTGCATCGCTGCCGGGGCCGACTGGCTCGTGGCCGGAAGCTCGCTGTTCCATGCCATGGATCCTGCCGCTGTGGTAAACGTCCTGCACAGCAAGTAAAGGAGCTTTTTCCCTATGCCCAATCGTAAAAAAGTTGAACGCAGCGCGAACTACAGCTACTACAGTGACCTGCTGTGGTGCACAGTCCCGCTGATCGGCATGTCGTGGTATTACTACGGTGCGCGCCCGGTGCTTTTGCTGCTGGCCGCACTGCTGACCGCCTACCTGTGCGACTGTGCCTTGGCCCCCCTGCACGGCACGGGCTACCAGTCCCATGAGCCGTCCAGTGAGTGCTTTGCCGCGCTCATCGTGCTGCTGATGCCTGCCAGCATCTCGTATCCCATCGTCATTTCCGCCGTCATCGTCGCCGTGCTCGTCAAGGAGGCGTTCGGCGGCGAGGGCCACTATCCGTTCCATCCCGCCGCCGTCGGCGTCGTCGTGGCCGGTATCTCGTGGCCGCAGGACGTCTTTTCGTACCCCATTCCCGGCACGCAGCTGCCGCTGTTCGGCAGCGTGAACACAACTCTCTTCGAGGGCATGAACGCCACTCTGCGGGATGGCGGTCTGCCCAGTGCCAGCACGATGAACCTGCTGACCGGCAACGTCTCCGCCGCCATAGGCACCAGCGCAGCGCTGGTCGTGATGGCCTGCGGGCTGTTCCTGCTTGTGCGCGGGCACATCAAGCTTTCTGTCGTTATTCCGTTCTTTATCTTTGTCATCGGCCTGCCGTGGTTCTTCCCGAATCTGAACGAGCTGCCGACCTTCAGCCTGCCGTGGGAATATATCCGCCAGCGCTTCTATCTGGAAAAATATGTCGTCCTGTCCGGCACGGCACTGTTCGCCGGCCTGTTCCTGATTTGTGAGCCGGTCACGATGCCGGACCGCCGCATGAGCCGCATCATCTACGGCGCGGCGCTGGGCATCATGACCTATGTGTTCCGCGTGTTCAGCCCGTATGAGTGCGCGGCCTGCTGTGCGCTGCTGATCGTCAGTTCCATCCCCGAATGGCTCGACCTCATCAGCCACCGCACCGAACGCATCCGCTTTATGAGAGAGGAGGAGCAGCGCCTTGCCAATTCAACAAAACCCGAATAAGCGCCGGGGCGAGGAGCGCTCCGAGACCTTAATTATCCCGCACATCACCAGGGAGATGCTCGAGGTCGCCCGCGCCATGGCGGAGAAGGGCGCCTCCCGCGCCGAGATCGAGGCCGCCCTTGCCGCCATGCAGACCGGCAAGGCGCCCGCCGCCCCGGCGGCCCCTGCACCGGAAAAGCAGCCCGGCGCACCGCAGCAGCCCGCGCCCGGGCGCAGTGATGCCGCCCGCAGCGGCGGCATCATCCCGACGAGCCGCCCGCGGTACACCGCCGCGGAGCGCCGCGCCATGTTGGAGGAGGTCCAGCGCCGCCAGGCTGAGCGCGAGGCCGCCCGCCAGGCGGAAGCCCAGGCCGAGGAGGATCGGTTCCGCAGCTACCGGGACCGGGAGTACGGCAGGAGCCCCGCGGTCACACCGTCCGCAGCACCCCAGCCCACTCCCGCTGCCCGCAGCGGCCAGACGCCCGCAGCAGCTGACGAGACCCGCACGATCTCGATCCCGAAGCGCAGAACTGCCGAGCCTGTCGCCCATGCCGTTCAGCCCCCTGCACCCGCGGCACAACCCGCCCAGCAGCCCACGCAGGTCATGCCGCCGGTACAAAAGGCGGCCCCTGCGGCACCGGCTGCGCCCGCCCCGGCAGAGCACACCGCCCACCCGGAGCCGACCTCTGCGCCGAAGTCCAAAAAAGCCAGCGCCTCGCGTTCCTACGCCGCGGCGGAGGCTGCCCTGAACGAGCGCATCCGCGCCGACCATATCTGGCTGTCCAACCCCGTGCTTGTGCGCGGCCTCGGCATGGCCCCGGTCATCGGTGCCGCGCTGGACGGCCGGCGGGCGCTCATGCTCTGTATCGCCTCGCTGATTTTGGTCACCTTCACCCGTGTGCTGGCCGTGGCCATCTGCCACCTGACAAAGAACCGCTTCCGCCCCGTGGTGTACTGCTACTCTGCGGCGCTTCTCTACATCCCTACGTATGTTTTGCTCTACGCACTGTTCGGCTCTGACCTGACGCTGCTGGGCATCTACCTGCCGATCATGGTCGTGGAGCCCGCCATCGTCAAGCGCATGGAGTTCTCCGACCTTGAACCCGTGAGGGATGCGTTCCGTCACGGCTTCAACAACGCGCTCGGCATGTGTGTTGTGCTGCTCATCGTGGGCTGCCTGCGTGAGCTGCTGGCCACGGGCGCGGTCTTTGGCAACGTCATCCTGCACAATGCGCTGCTGCCGCTGGCTGCACTGCCCGCGGGCGGCTTTGTCATCGTGGGTATCCTGGCCGCCATCTGGTGCGCCGCTGCCAACCTGTACACCGATTATAAACATGAGGAGGTGCGCCGCCTGTATGCTGACCGTAAGCACTGAGCTGCAGCCGATTTTAAACGGTATTGTGCAGTTTATCAGCTATATGGTGCTGGCCGTCTTTGCGGAGAATGTCATCCTGGCCCGCGCGCTGGGCGTCACCCGCCTGATGAAGCTCGTGCCCGACCACCGCGCGCAGGTCTGGGATTTCTGCCTGCCGCTGCTGCTGGTCATCACGCTGTCCGCACCTGCCGGCTGGGCCGCACACGACCTGTTTTTCCCGTGGCTGCGTGATTATCTGCCCGCATGGCTGCCCATTTCGGCCCTGCGGCCCATCGTCTACCTGACCTGCGGCATCGCGGCCATGGCCGTGGCCTGGCTGCTGCTGGGCGTGCTGCCCCGCAAGCTGCGCGCCAGCTGCCGCAGCCAGCTCAGCCTTGCCACCTGCAGCACCGCCGTGCTGGGCACGATGCTCATCTGCGCGAACCAGAACTATACGATTTTGCAAAGCGTCGCGTTCGCTCTGGGCAGCGGGCTGGGCTATGTCTTTGCCGTCTTTATCGTTCGGGAGGGCCGCCGCCGTCTGCGCAGCAAGGCCATCTCCTCGATCTTCCAGGGTCTGCCCAGCTCGATGATCTACGTCGGCGTGCTGTCGCTGGCGATCTACGCCCTGGTTGGCCACACCGTTGTTCTGTAACTGTTAGGGGGTCGTTGTTATGTCCGAAGCCTGCTTTACCGCAGCCGATATTTTACTGCCCGCTGCCGGGGTCCCGCTGGACCCGTGGGCCTGCATCGCCGTTGACCAGTTCACCTCCCAGCCGGAGTACTGGCAGCGCGCCGAGCACCTGGCCGACGGCAAGCCCAGCACCCTGCACATCGTTTTGCCGGAGGCATACTTAGGCACCCCGCAGGAGGCCGAGCGCTTAGAGAGCATCCGCCGCACGATGGAGGAGTACCGCAAGTCCGTTCTGACCCGGAAAGTACATGGCTACGTTTATGTTGAGCGTACCCAGATGGACGGCACGGTCCGGCAGGGCCTTGTCGGCGCTGTCGATCTTGATGCCTACGACTACGCGAAGGGCTCCAAGCCCGCCATCCGCCCGAGCGAGAGCACCGTCGTGGAGCGCATCCCGCCGCGCCTCAAGGTCCGCCGCGGGGCGACGCTGGAAACGCCCCACGTCATGATGCTGGCCGACGACGCCGACTGCACGCTGATCGAGCCCATCGGGCTGATGAAGAACCAGCTGCCGCCGCTCTACGACGGTGAGCTGATGCTGGGCGGCGGGCATCTGCGCGGCTGGGCCGTCGAGGACCCCGCGCTGATCGCCGGGATCGACGCCGCGCTGGCGGCGCTGGCCGACCCTGCCGCCTTTGCCCGCCGCTGGCCCGCTGCCAAAGGGCAGCAGCCGATGGTACTGGCCGTCGGTGACGGCAATCACAGCCTGGCCACCGCCAAGGCCTACTGGGAAGAGCTGAAGCCCACCCTGAGCGAGGAGCAGCGCAGGACCCATCCGGCGCGCTGGTGCCTGGCCGAGGTCTGCAACGTCCACAGCCCCGCCATTGAGATCGAGCCGATCCACCGCGTCGTGTTCGGCGTCGATGCCAAGGAGCTGTATGCCGCGCTCGACGCCTGGGACCAGCAGCAGGGGAGCAGTACGACGATGTCCGACCAGCGTCTGCGCCTGGCCGATGCCCACGGCGAGAGTGCCGTCGCGCTGGCCAACCCGCCCGCGCCGCTGACCGTCGGCAGTGTGGAGGCATTTCTGGCGGACTTCCTGCCCGCCCATCCCGGCGTGACCGTGGACTACATCCACGGCGAAAGCACGGCCCTGGCGCTGGCCTCCGACCCGGCCAAACCAGCCACGGCCATTCTGCTGCCCGACTTTGCGAAGGCTGACCTGTTCAAGGGCGTTGTGCTGGGCGGCGTGCTGCCCCGCAAGACCTTCAGCATGGGCCATGCCGAGGAAAAACGATATTACAATGAATGCCGTGTCATCGGCGTATAACAGGATTCAGGTGAATTATGGAAAAAGCTGCACAAACCCCGAACGGTGCACCGCACCGTCGCCGCCGCCGTCGCCCTGCTGGCAATGGCAGCGCCCCGCAGGCGCAGCAGCCCGCGCGTGAGGGGAAAGCCCCCGCACAGCCACGCAGGCCGGCCCCGCAGGCCGCTGCGCCCGCAGCCCCCAAGGCACCGCGCAGCGAGAATGCGCCCCGCGCCAATGGCAGCCACCCCCGCCGCGGGCAGGGCAGACCCGCCCAACCGCAGAGCCAGCAGGCACCGCGCCAGAGTGCCCCGGCCCAGCGCCCGGCTGCACCCCAGAATGCGCCCCAGCGCGCACGCCCTGCCGCGCCCCCGCCGCCGCGCCGCACTGCCCGCCCGGCCCCGCAGGTGCCCAGCCAGCCGCTGCGCGACCAGCCCAAGGCACCGCGCCCGCCCCGCAATGCACGCCCCCCGCGCAGCACCGCTCCGGAGCAGCCGGGTCTCGATCTGATCTCCCGCCGCCCGCCGAAGCAGAAATTCGCAAATTTCGAGGACTATCTCGCCGCCCACGGCGGTATGACTGTGCCGCTGCCGCCCGAGGCATCGGACGCAGCGGACACCCCCGAGACGGCCACGCCCGCCGAGGCTGCCGAATGACCCCCGCCACCGCGGCAGCCCTGCGCTGCCCCGTATGCGGCGGGCCGCTGCTGCTGGCCGGGCGCAGCCTGCGCTGTGCCAGAGCCCACAGCTTTGACCTTGCCAAAGAGGGCTACGCCTACTTGCTGCCGATGCAGAAGAAGCACACCGCCGACCCCGGCGACGGCAAGGCCATGGTCCGCGCCCGCCGCGCGTTCCTGTCGGCAGGGCACTACGCCCCGCTGATGGCGACGCTGGCCGCGCTTTGCGCCGCACTGCCCCACGACCATATTGTGGACGCCGGCTGCGGCGAGGGCAGCTATGACAAGTACCTGTATGACGCGCTGGGCTGCCCTCAGATTGCGGCGTTCGACCTGTCCAAGGAGGCCGTGCGGCTGGCGTCGAAGCTCGTGCCCGACGCGGCGTTCTGTGTCGGCGGCAGCTTTTGTGCACCGGTGCGCGACGGCTGGGCCGACCTGCTTTTGAACATCTTCTCGCCCATGGCCGAGGCCGAGTTTGCCCGTATGCTGCGCCCGGGCGGGCATCTTGTTTACGCCGTGCCCACCGCGCGGCATCTGTTCGGCCTGAAAGAGATTTTGTACGACTGCCCGTATGAAAATGAGGTCCGACAGACCGAATACGACGGCTTTGCGTTTGTGAAGGCCGTTGAATCCACCGCTGTCATCACGCTGGAAGGGCAGAGTGTGCAGGATTTGTTCGCCATGACGCCCTATTACTGGAACACCCCCGCCGACGGCGCAGCCCGGCTTGCGGAATGTGAACGCCTGACGACAGAGATCGGGTTCCGGTTTTTGGTGTATCAAAAGGTATAAATGTACGTGCCTTCCCCCGTGGGGGAAGGTGGCCGAGGCCCCGCCCGAGGCCGGATGAGGGGCGAGCTTGCGACGTCTCCCCGTGTACGGGCTGCCTCCGCAAGCTCGCCCCTCATCCGTCGCCTGCGGCGACAGCTTCCCCCGCGGGGGAAGCCTTTTTACTTTAGCTCTCCTCCGGCGGCACGATTCCCGGGCCATACGGCTCCTGCGCGGGTGGGACAATGACCTCCTGCGTCTGCTTCGGCTCATCCTCGTCGCGGTACTGCTCGTCGGGCACCTCGCTCAAATCGGTCCAGAAGCCTTCGCGCTCATCCTCGGCACCGCGGGGTCCAAATTCATCAAACATACCAGACACTCCTTTATAATAGTGTATAAGCGCGGCCCTTGCGGCCTACACTGTAGGCATAGTCTTTGCTGGGGGAGTGTGGGTTATGCGTTCCAACCGCGGAATTTTCTGGTACAGCCTCGGGCTGACGCTGCTTCTGCTGCTGCCGATGGTGCTGACCGTCGCGTTCTTCACCGACCAATACCAGAAGCAGCAGCTCCTGCGCCAGGCGTCGGCGGCGGACAGTATGCTGCACATCGAGCCGGGTGCGCAGGGCGTGTACACGCTGCTGCTCGTCGTCCAGCAGGAGGAACCCGCCTTTGTGCTGGCCCGTGCGGACGGCCCGCAGCAGACGGTCACACTCTGCGCACTGCCGGGTTCGCTGCGCGTCAGCGCACCCTCGGGCACAACAACGCTGGCGGAGTGTGCGCTGTCTGCCGGGGCAGGGCGGGCCGCACAGCTGCTCGTCGGCACGGTGGCTACGGGGGAGACCGCCGCCCCGGCGCTGCACTATATCGCGGCCACGCCTGCCACCTGGGCGGACTGCGCGGGCCGCACAGCCTCGGCACGCATCGACACGGCATCACTGCTGGATGCCGCCGCACGCACGCGCCTGGGCTACGGCGAGGACCCCATCGCCGTGTGTACCGCCGCGCAGGCGTCGGAGCTGATCGCCCAATTGCAGGCGGCGCTGCCCGGGGCAGGGGAGGGCTGCATGGCCCGCGCCGCCGTCTGGGCGGCGTTCCTGCGGCAGGACCCGGCGCTGCTGGCCGGTCTGCCCGACGGTCTGCGCAGCCGCAGTGCCCGGCTGCTGACCGACCTGCTGGCCGCAGACCTGAACGCCCTGGGCGAGACACTGGCCTATTTAAGTGCCCGCACCGCCCTGACGATCGACTACACCACCGCCGCCGTGGCCGCTGCCCGGGGCGGCGTGCAGCTGACGGAGGAGGGGATGGCAGCCGTTTGCGCCCTCCTGCTGTGACGGGGAACGCGGCTATGCCCGCCCGCGGAGCTTCCGCTTCTGCGTTCGGCGCAAGGCCGTCAAAATTTTACAAGAATTTTTGCAAAACCGCTTGACGTAGACCCGCAGTCGTGTTATTATGATAGCACCTCTTTTGCGGGTTTATTTTTTATGCCCTTTTTCAAGGGCGCCTGCAAGCGCGAGGGAGGCTTATTAACCGATAATGGAGGTGCCGAACAATGACTGTCAAGATCACCCTGGCCTGCACGGAGTGCAAGCAGCGCAACTACAACAAGGAGAAGAACAAGAAGAACTCTCCGGACCGTCTTGAGATGAAGAAGTATTGCCGTTTCTGCAAGAAGCATACCCTTCACCGCGAAACCAAGTGAGGATAGGAGCTTAGAGATGGCAGACAAAAAAGCAGCCACCGCTGCAGCCCAGACTCAAAGCGACAAGCCCAAAAAGAACGACGGCAAGAAGAAGGTCTCCTTCTTCGACAAGGTCAAGAACTTTTTCAAAGGGATCGGCAAGTATTTCAAAGATACGAAGAGCGAGCTGAAAAAGGTCGTGTGGCCCAGCAAGAACGACGTCAAAACCAATACGATCACCGTTATCGTGGTCGTGCTGGTCGCAGCTGTCGTGCTGATCCTGCTGGACCTCATCTTTGGCGGCGCCATCCACCTGTTGATCGGCGCCTGAGCGCGTTGAGCGGAGGCAAAGACAATGGCTGAGCAAGCAAATTGGTATGTGGCACATACCTATTCCGGCTACGAGAACAAGGTCGCAACCGATCTGATGACGATGGTGGAGAACCGCCACCTGCAGGATCTGATCTGCGACGTCAAGGTTCCCACCGAGACCCGCATTGAAGAAGTTTTTGACAAGCGCGGCAACAAGACCGGCGAGAAAGAGGTTCAGTCGAAGCTCTACCCCGGCTACGTCTTTATTAAAATGGTCATGAACGACAACACCTGGTACATCGTGCGCAACACGCGCGGCTGCACCGGCTTTGTCGGCCCGGAGTCCAAGCCCGAGCCCCTGACCGAGGCGGAGGTTGCCAAGATGGGCGTCGAAACCACCGTTGACCTTGAGGTCGAGTACAAGGTCGGTGATACGGTTGAGATCACCGCCGGTCCGATGGAAGGCTCCGTCGGCACCGTCGACGAGATCGACATTCCTGCGCGCAAGGTGCGCGTAAGGATCACCATGTTTGGCCGCGAGCTTCCGGCAGAGCTGGAGCTGCATCAGGTCAAGCTGTTCTGAGTTTTTCTCAGGACACCCTAGTTTCCGGTAAAGACCGCGAACGGGCCTGTGCCCGGGGTACGGTTTTTATAGGGCGCGCGGAGGTCGTGCGCCCGTGGGAGGTCTGCACCGCAGGCCGCAACTCACCACAAA
>ENA-UOJJ01003163-UOJJ01003163.1-human-gut-metagenome-genome-assembly--contig:-CS66-NODE-3163-length-18390-cov-11.448105_pt1 | contig 18390 bp, 23 predicted proteins | sample MGYA00242343_ERZ723890 | MGnify/ENA metagenome assembly ERZ723890 | reverse complement strand
TATTATGTATATTGACAAATTGTTATATAAAATATAGAATTAATATGTAAATATAAATATAATTTTTATTATAAAATAGTGTAAAAATAAATTGCTGTAAAAGATGCTTTGCTGTGGAAGGGAGGAGAAAATATACAGCTAACAGTAATTCATTAAAAATTTATCGAAAGAGGGGGATTTTATGAAAAAATTTTTAAGCTTGTTATTATCGATTTCTATTGTATCAGGTTGTATGTCTATTGTTTATGGAAATGAAAAAATTTCAGAAAGTGAAAGCCAAATTTCTAATATTGGCGGAACAGATGAAACAGATACTTTTTCGGAGTTTTATAATCCTAAATATGGCGAATTTATTGAAAATATTAAGGATTTGCCTGAAGATAAAATAATAGCAAAACTGGCAAATGCTCCATCAAAATATTCATATAATGAAGAATATGCTTCTGCTGATGAGGGAATAAGTACATATAGCAGTTCAGAAAGGGTAAGCTTGCCAAGCACTTATAATAATTCTTTGGCACCGCAGCACGTATCAAATTTTCAAAATAAAGGCTATATTGATACCGGCTGGACTTTTGCAGCTAATGCTGCATTAGAAGCTAATATTATGAATAGCAATGGTAACAGTATTATTGATTTATCGGAAGAACATTTGAGATACAGTACATCTAATGATATTTCAGAAGAATTTGGATATCCAAGAGGTGCAGGTGAAACAGGAAATTTTAATATGGCTCTTAGCTATTGGACAAGAAGTACACTGGGCGGTCCTGTATTTGAAAGTGTATTGCCATATAATATGTTTGCAGGTTTAAGTGCATATACAATGGATAATTTAAATAGTATGGGTAAAGCTGATTATCTGGTTAGTGATACTATTACCTTGTCTTCATTATCAAATAGTGCAAGTGCAAGTACAAGAATAGCAAGTATAAAGAATATGATAATGGATTACGGCGGAGTTTATGTTTCCATTCCTTTTGCGGAGAATGCTTTTAACACCTCCTATACAGCCTATTATAATAATGGCAGTATAGAGGAAGATGAATATAATCAGGTAACACTGGTTGGATGGAATAATACATATTCAACATCAAATTTTGGAAGTGTTAAGCCAAGCAGTTCAGGTGCTTTCGTTGCTGTTGACAGCAGAGAAATTGGTGACAGAGGCATTCGTTGTTTTTACCTGTCTTATGATATGGTAAGTAGGTTTAGTCCATGCAGTGCAATATCAGGTGTGGTAAGCAGAGACAAATATGACAATACTTACGAACACGAAACACGTTTAATTGAAGAAAGTGATTCCGGTATGTTCTATAATCTGAGTAGTACACGAAATGCATTTGCAGAAAAATATACTGTACAAAATAGTGCTGTAAATGAAGTGATAAGTGCTGTTTCAACATATTGTACCGTACCTAATTCATATTATAAATTATATATAAGTACCACAGGTGCTCAGGCAGATATGCGTGAAGTATCACTTAAAGGTGCAGGTTCAAACGGTGTTTGTGTAAGTAATATGGGTTATCATACATTTGAACTGGCTGAGCCTGTTAGTATTACCGGTAGTACGTTTTGGGTTGGTATGGAGGTTTATAACGCTTCCGACAACAGAACTATTCCTGTTTGTCCTTCATATGTAAGCAGTAATAGAAATACAGGAGTATATGCACCAAATATAGCTTCTATTAAAAGCAATACTAATGTAAGCAATACAGGAAGGTTAATTTTAAAGGTACATACCAAAAATATTATACCGGATGAAATGTTTTGGAATTTTTCAGAGGATAAATTTGATTCTTTAAGTAATATAACGAACAGTACATCAATTAACGGATTGACGTTTAATGCTACAGCTGAAAAAGATATGGTTATTGGACATTCTGTAGAGCCGGTAAATGATACAAGGTATGGAAAGTTTTTAAAATTGCAGGGAGAAGGAAACAAGGATTACAGAAGTATTTCTTTTGATGTTAATGGAAGTGTTGATATTTATGTTGTTGCAAAATCAAGCAGTAGTATTGTTACCAGAAATTTAATTCTTGCAAGCAGTAAGGGATTGGTTTATATACAGCCGGTTAATAAAGCTGACTGCTATAAGTTAACATATACAGGAAGTGCTGATACATTGTATCTGTATTCTCAGAACAGCGGTATTGATATTTATACTATTGGTTACAAGAGAAATGATGTTCAACCTGTTCAAACTACTAATGATGACAACAAAGACTGGACTTTTGACAGCGAAGAGTTGGCCTCATACAGCCAGAGCAATTATATTACTAATGATATAACTACATCAGATGGATTAATTATTAAGGCGTCTGAGGAATATCCTATGCATATGGTAAGAACAACAAATCATAAGAATGGATTTAAGTATTATCAGGCTATTAATCTTGCAGGAGGATCAAGATATGGAAAGCGCCAGATATTATTTGATGTTAAAAAGGACATGGATATTTATATCACTGCTGCACATTCAGGAAGTGTAAGTGAAATAAGAAAATTAAATGTAAGAGGTCAATTTGGAGAGGATGTAATTTACTCAGCAGATGGTGAAGATACAAATATTATAAATGTTACTAATCAAATTAAAACATATAAATTGACTTATAATGGCGATGGAGGAAAAGTACTTATTCACTCTTTAGACAATGGTATAAAGCTTTACAGAATTTCTGTTGTATACAGGGACAAAACATCAGGAGAAAACAATGCATCATTAATTATTGATGATAAATTTAACAGTGCAGCAACATATTATAGTAATCAGAATGCAGGAGTATTTACTATGTTGGCAGATTCAGACTGGTATTTTAATATAGCTACTGATCCGATAGAATATAATTCTGTAACTTATAACAGAGCTTTAAGAACTTATCAGCCAAATCCGTCTCATGTTGAAAATCGTTCAATTAAATTTTATGTTTATAACAGTGTTAATAATACTACATATATAGATTGTATTTGTTCAGGAAACGGAAAGTTGATTTTAGCGGATGAATATAGTATCATTGAGGAATGCTCTATTAGTAAAACTTCTAATGTAAGATTTGCATATACTGGTTATGCAAGAAATCTATATTTATATACGATAGGAACTAAAGGTATATATGCTGTAAATGTTAGTAACAATGCGGTATCTCCATATTTGTTAGATGATGTTTTACAGGAAGGAACAACAGAGGTTACATCAAATGAAGTTTTAACGGAGGAGATTACTGAAATTACTTCCGGTGAGGTTTTATCAGAAAATGATACTGAAATTATATCAGAAGAAGTTACTGATACAAAGAGTACAAAATCAATACAGATTATTGAAAACACTGATGTTATGAATGACGAAGAAAATATAAATTATGATGTAAGTGAAGTAATTGATTTTCAGGATAATTTATATGGAAAAGATGAAGAGGAACTTCCAAAAATAATAATGGGAAATATTTATGATGAAAAGGAACAAATTAATGATTTATAATTGATTTTATTATATTAATAGTGTGTATTATTAATTTATTTCATAATTATTTTTAAGTAAAAAAGTTGTGTTTCTGTTATATAGCAGTTACACAACTTTTTTTACGAATATTTTCACAAAGGGTTAAAATCCTAAATTTTCACCTATGATAATTACTTTAATCCTATTCTTAATTCTTGAAAATCTGGTATGTACAAACTGGCAGCATACGGTTTCAGGGCTTAAACAATCCATACATTTGCCTGTTTTTTGACATGGAGTATCGCAGTCAAATCTTATTACATTTGGAATGGATGCCTTATTTTTGGCTCTGTCAAGGGCCGCTTCATAGGTATTGCATATTTTATTGATGCCTGCCAATATAATAACATTTTTGGGACCATAAATAAGGGCTGCAGCTCTGTTGCCGTTACCGTCTATATTTATAAGCTGTCCGTCTATTGTTATAGAATTTGTACTCATAAGGTAATAATCTGCATTAAGTGCTTTATGGGCAATTTCTTCTTTTTCTTCTCTTGTTTCAACGTCGTTTCTGTCAAGACATTTGTAATCTCCGTTTTTTAATTCATTTAAAAGACCTGTTTCAGATAATGTTGCTGAACCGCCCCAGCTTACAACGCTTTTTTTGGGAATAAGGGAAAGGGCAAGTTTTACTGCTTCTTCCTTTGTTTCGGCATAAAAGCCCTGCATATTTCTTTTTTCAAGTCCTTCAATGGTTTTTTCTGCCAATAATTTGTTATAGCTTTGTACAGGTGTCATATTTTCCCTCCTATATAATAAGGGAAGATAAATCTTCCCTTAAAATGTTATTAATTTAAGCCTTTCATTCCCTTTAAAAGGTCTTCAAGCTTATCTTTTTCTCTTATTAATTGAACTTCGCCGTTCTCTCTTATTAAAACTTCGGCAGGGCGTAATCTGTTGTTATAGTTAGATGCCATACAGAAGCCGTAAGCGCCTGCATCAAGTACACCAATAGTATCACCAACGTGCATTTCGGGGCACATTCTATGCTTTGCAATAATGTCACCTGATTCACAAATATTACCTACAACTGTAATATCCTCAACCTTTTCGCTGTCATTATAAACCTCAATATCGTGATGTGAATCATACATAATTGGTCTTTGAAGTACATTAAAGCCGATATCGGTACCTGCATACTTATCCTCGTGATTATACTTAATGGCGTGAACTGTACCTAAAAGTACTGAGCATTCGGCTGAAATATATCTGCCGGGTTCTACCTTAAATGTAATTTCCTTACCATATTCAGCGACAAATTCTTTAAATACTTCGTCAAGCTCCTTGCCGAGAGAAACAAGATCAAGTCTTGGCTGGTCATTAAGCTTTTCATAAGGAATACCAAAACCGCCGCCTAAATCTACAAATTCAAGGTCATCAAATTCCTTGGCAATATTTAAAATAGCTTTTACACCTTCAACATACTTGCTGCCATCCATAAATAATGAACCAATGTGCTGATTAATACCAACAAGTTTAAGGTCATACTTCTTTAAAATTTCCTTAAATTCAGGAATATTTTCGGGGTTGATTGCAAACTTAGTTTTTTTGCCTGCTGTTACAACCTTTTCGTGGTGACCTGCACCAATACCGCCGTTAAATCTTGCTGCAATTCTGCCACCGGGGTTAAGCTGACCATACTGCTCTAACTGAGAAAGTGAGTCAACACTCATTGTTACATTGTGGTCTATTGCAAACTGCATTTCTTCCTTAGATACATTGTTGCTTATGTAGAAAATCTGCTCAGGCTTAAAACCTGCCTTTAGTTCTACAAAAATTTCACCGGGGCTCATTGCATCTACATTTAAGCCTTCTTCTCTTACAATTTCAAGGAATGCTAAGTTGCTGTTAGCCTTAGCTGAATAGTTTATGCTGAAATGAGGGTAAGTTACAAGATTTTTAATATCTCTGCATCTTTCTCTTAAAATCTTTTCATTATAGACATAAAGGGGACTGCCATACTTTGCAGTTAAATCAGCAGGCTTATTGCCCATAAAGAAGTTTACTGAATCTGTTACTTTAGTGTTTATTTTTCCCATTTGTTTATTTCCTTTCTGTTTAATTTTTTTACTTATTATAAAAACGCTTTATATTGTCAATTCTTGCTGACAAATTCATAAGCATTAAATCAGCGATTGTAATTGCTGCCATAGCCTCGACAACTACAACTGCTCTTGGCACTACAATAGGGTCATGACGTCCTTTAATTGTAATTTCTATATCCTCACCGCTGTTATTAACGGTTTTCTGGGGCTGTGCAATAGATGGAGTAGGTTTGAAAGCAACTTTGAATACAAGGTCTGCACCGTCTGAAAAACCTCCAAGTACACCGCCTGAATGATTTGTTTCCTTTTTAACACTGCCATTTGACATATAAAAATTGTCATTATTGTAGGAGCCATAGCTTTGGGCGGCATTAAAGCCGTCACCAAATTCAATTCCTTTTGCGGCACCTATTGACATAACTGCCTTTGAAAGTGAAGAATCCAGCTTGTCAAATACAGGCTCGCCGATACCTGTAGGTAAGCCTGTTACCTTACATTCAACTATACCGCCTACGGAATCACAATTTTTAATTGCTTCATCTAATAGTGCGGAAGCTTTCTCAGCAGCGGCTTTATCAGGCATATAGAGAGGATTATTAAAGCGTTCTGACATATCAATGTTTTCGGCTTTAACATTGCCTATTGACATTGTATAAGCATTAATATCGATACCCAGTTCCTTTAAAAGCTTTCTTGCAACCGCACCTGCTGCTACTCGAGCAGAGGTTTCTCTGCCTGAGGAACGTCCGCCGCCTCTGTAATCTCTGAAACCATATTTTGTTTCAAAACCATAGTCGGCATGACCTGGTCTGTAAACATTACATATATTTGAGTAGTCATGAGAGCGTTGATCCTGATTGAAAATGACTAATGAAATTGGTGTACCTGTTGTTTTGCCTTCAAACACACCTGACATTATTTCAACCTTATCACCCTCCTGCCTTTTAGTACCGTATTTGTTGGCACCGGGCTTACGTCTGTCCATATCGAGCTGTATATCCTCTTCACTAAGAGGAATACCTGAAGGACACCCATCAATAACCACACCTAAGCCTCTTCCATGAGATTCGCCCCAGGTAGTGATTTTGAAAATATTGCCATAGGTTGAACCTGACATTTTTTTCACCTCTGATTTTTGTTAAATATTTAAAAAATATTATACCATAATTAAATAAATGTAATTTTTATTTTATCATCTTTTTTGTATTTTTACAACATTTTTTTGCATATTTAAGGAGATTGTAGTGTAAAAACATTTTTAAGTAAGCTTAGAGCAACTCAAATTATAATTTTGGGGTTATTCGTTTTGAGTAATTGGAGGAGTTTGTAGCGCTCTGCCTAATTTTATGCGTGAACCGCAAGTCACAATAAATATAAAGACGAACTTAAATATTTAGTTTACAATAATGTACATTATTGAGAAAGGATCTATTATGGGCAATTATAAAAAAGACATTAAAGAAGTGTACAAATACAGAAACGAATATGCAAAGCAAAATTATGACCGCTGCATATTTCAAGAGAAAAAAGAGAAAAAGGAATTAATTGTGAATCACGCAAAAGAGCAGGGGTATAATGGTTTAACAGACTATGTTATTTCACTTATTGAAAAAGATATGAATGTAAAATTAAATTAAATATTTGTGTTATACATATTACAAAAGGGATTGCTCTTGTATGTTGGTCTATGCATAGGATTTCTGAAAGTAACAGTGGCTAAGTTGAAGAAATTTTATGAGGAGAATAGGATAAGGTAGTAAGGTGGTTTTTTTGTATAATTCAAGTTGTAGCAAGAGAATAAGAATGTAGTTGAAAGTTAGTTGGATTTTAATTGAGCGGTGAGCTTTGCTTTCCGTTTTATTTTTTATAATTAATATTGTATAAACTCTTTGTATTAGTATAATTTTTTATTACAATTATATTTCAATAAAAAAAGCTGTTGACAAAAATGGTAATATAGATTATACTAATGGTAAGTTAATCGAATATATGTATATAATTAGGAGGAAGTTCACATGAAAAGTGATTTGAGCATTAAAATTGCGAAATTGATAAAAGAGAGGAATATTACTCAAAAGGAGCTTGCTCAAATGATAGGTGTAACAGAAGCATCCATGTCTCGTTATGTTAGTGGTGATAGAGTGCCTAAAAGTGAAATTATCGCTAATATGGCAACAGCACTCAGGACGACTGTTGATTATTTATTAGGAACAGAGAAGGACGAAGACAATGAGTTTCCTAAGATTAAACGTTTAATAGCACGTAATTCTGCTAAGATGTCTATTGAGGAAAAGAGAGAGTTGATAAATACTTTGTTTGATGAAAATGGAGAATAGGGGAGGTTAATTTGTGAGATTGCATAGTGATAGATATGATGAGATTCAAAAAAGTGTAGTAAAAATGTATATGAAATATAATATTTCAAGAATACCTGTTGATTGTTTTCTTATATGTAAAAAGAAAAATATTCTCTTAAGAAAATATTCAAGTTTAAGTTCAAAGGGACTAAGCAAATCAATGAAGATTAGTCAGGATGGTTACTGTATATTAGTTGAAGAAGTGGATGGACGTGAGCAGTGGTATATATTTTACAATGATACAAAACCTAAAAAACGTGTAAGATTTACTATAATGCATGAAATTGCTCATATTGAATTAAATCATACTGAACATAGTGATTTGGCAGAGGCAGAAGCTAATTTTTTTGCTAAGTATGCATTGGCACCACCACCGTTAATTAATCATATACACCCTGATGATTACTTAGATTTATCCAGATGCTTTGATATTAGTAAAGAACTGGCTTTTTATTCTATGCAATTTTATAACAAATGGCTAAAATTTGGAGCTTCTCAATATTTAGATTACGAAATTATTATTATTAACTTATTTGGTTTATCAGGTTAAGTATAAATATGTATTACAAAGGTGGTGGTTATATGAGGATAAAGAAAAACACATTAAAAAGTTGTTGGTGCAACTAATTAATGTGTTAATCTGTGGATATGCTAAAAGCAAACCTTAAACAATTTAATTTTAGCATATCCATAATTCAAAATCAATAGTTTTTTGCAATTGATAAATAATTATGGAGGTATGATATGCAATTTAAGAAAAATTATGATGTTTTTAAGGCTTTTTTAGTAGAAAATGCGAATTATGAAGGTTATTATGAGTTACCTTGTATAAAAACAAGTAAAGATATTCCTAACAATGTTGTAACATTTTCGAGAGCCATGGCTAAAGAATATAATGATTATGATGCATGGGTTGTTTTTTATGAAAATGATTGTAAATTCGTAAGGCTTTGGAACAATCCAAAATCTTATTTAAAAAAATTACAGAAATTTAAAGGTGTAGTTTCACCAGATTTTAGTTTATACAGAAATATGCCTCTTGTAATGCAGATGTGGAGTACATATCAAAGTAGAGCAATTTCTGTATGGTTAAGTCAGAATGGCATTGAAGTTATACCTAATGTACGTTGGAATGATGAAAGAACTTATGACTTTTGTTTTGATGGTATAGAGAAAAACAGTACAGTTGCGGTTGGTACTCATGGGTGTATTAAAAAATCTGATGATAGAGTATATTTTAAAAATGGATTAAGCAAAATGGTGAAAAAATTAACGCCTAAAACGATATTAGTTTATGGGACAGCACCTGATGAAATTTTTAAAGAGTATAAAGATAAAGGAATAAATATTGTAGTATTTGAAAGTGAATTTTCAAAGTCCAGAAGGTTGGTGTCTGACTAATGGGAGCAAGTTCAGTTGGTAATTTTGGAAATACTAGAGGAAGCAAAAGTCCATATTCCGGAAAACTTGTAAAGGTAAGCAAGCCTGATACTGCTGCGGATGAACTAGCTGACCGTATTAATGGTGAATCTAGGGTAAAGTTTGAAAATGATCCACAAGGGAGAGAATTTGACGCAGTAAGTAAAACATATATTGCGCAAACAAAGCCAGCCTTGAAAACATTAAATGTTTCTGTAAGAAATCAGATGAAAGCTACTTTTGAGGCAGCAAAAGCTACAGGCAAAAAAGTTTATTATCATTTTGAAGGTGAACCATCAAAATCTGTAATTGATAAATTACTTGAATATAGCAAAAGATATAATATAAAGGTAAAAATTGATACAAAAAAATTAAAGTAGGAGGAGATATTTATGTTTGAATTTCATGGTTGGATTACAATAAGAGATACTTATTCATGTGCTATGGAAGAAGATGAAAAGTTTGATTTAATAATTAACAAAATTAAGAATGAAATTGATTCTTTTGGTTGGTGCAATGGATTTCATGATATAAGAATTGTAAATGGTGAATACCAGTTAATTATTTCAGGATATTTAAATCATAAAAGTGCAGAGGTCAATGAATTATTTGATATTTACAATGAAATAGCTAAGATAGCTGTTGGATCTTATGGAATTTTGTATGTTCGTGATGATGAAGATCAAAATGGTTTTGATAATGAGTTCTCTGTGTATGTAATGGCTAAGGGAAATATTACAAGACATAAAGATACATTTTTATCACCTTTTGTTGGAGTAGTAGAGGAATAGTTAATTTTAGTGATAGAAATAATATAAGTAAGTGTATTATTATAACAAGAAAACCACGCAATTATGAGTGGTTTTTTTGTTATAATAACAGAACTATCTTTGAAAAGGAGTGTTTGTCTTTTTATTTGTGATTTTCTTTATATGCAGTACCCCATTCAACCATTGAATCTAATATTGGTTTAAGGCTATAGCCTGTTTCGGTAAGGGTATATTCAACTCTCGGAGGGACTTCAGGATATACCTTTCTTGACAAAAGTCCGTCCTCCTCCATAGAACGAAGGTTTGATGTAAGTACCTTTTGAGATATAGTGCCTATGGACTTTTTTAATTCGCCAAAGCGTTTTGTTCCCTCTAAAAGGTCACGAAGTATAAGTACCTTCCAGCGGTCAGATATAAGCATAAGTGTTGTTTCAACAGGGCAGGCGGGTAATTCTTTTTTCATAATATCACTCCTTACAGTATCTGAAATATACTAAGTTACATATATATAGTATAAATCTTTGAGCTTATATTGTCAAGTAGTTACTAAGGGGTAACTAAGTGTCATTTAAGTGCATACTTTACAATTTTATTTTTTGGTAATATGATTATAGATGAAAGGTGGTACTATTATGACACAAAATGAAAGATTATTTTATTTGTTAAAGTATTTAATAAACGAGACAGCAAACTATTCTGATTTAAAAATTCCCAGTGATATTAATGAACAAAAAAGACTGCTGCGTTCATTAATGAATGTAAGGACAGCTTCTGCTGTTTCTAATGAGTTTTTAAGTATACAGAATGATTATCTTAAGACAGAAATTGAAAATATGGGAATTACGGATTCGGACAGCTTTAGCGACAGAATTTGTATATGGCAGGGTGATATTACTACTTTAAAGTGCGGAGCTATTGTAAATGCAGCAAACAGCAGAATGCTTGGCTGTTTTATACCTTGTCACAAATGTATTGACAATGCCATACACACCTTTGCAGGAGTTCAGCTAAGAAATAAATGTAATGAAATTATGAGTAAGAGAAGCTGTCAGGCTAAAACAGGAGAGGCAATTATTACCGATGCCTATAACCTTCCTTGTGATTATATAATTCATACTGTAGGACCTATTGTAGACGGAAAGTTAACAATAAAGGATTGTAAGCTGCTTTCGGATTGCTATAAGAATTGCTTAAAGGCGGCTGAAAAAAATAATATTAAGTCAATAGCCTTTTGCTGTATATCCACAGGTGAATTTCACTTTCCCAATAAAAAGGCTGCTGAAATAGCTGTTGAAACAGTGACGGAATATTTGAAAAATTCTAATATTAAGAAGGTGATATTTAATGTTTTTAAAGACACAGACAGAGAAATATACGAAAAGCTTATTAAGGCTTAAAGGAGAGCTTGAAAGTTCTGATGCAGTAATAATAGGGGCAGGGGCAGGACTTTCAACGTCGGCAGGCTTTGAATATTCGGGAGAAAGTTTTAAGGAGCGTTTTGGAGATTTTATAGAAAAATATAATTTTACAGATATGTACAGTGCAGGATTTTACCCCTTTGAAACATTGGAGGAGTATTGGGCATATTGGAGCAGACAGGTTTATTATAACCGTTATGATGTTAAGGCAGGAAAGGTCTATACTGATTTGTTAGAGCTTATAAGGGATAAAAATTATTTTGTGCTGACAACAAATGTTGACCATCAATTTCAGCTAGCAGGTTTTGATAAAAAAAGGTTATTTTATACTCAGGGGGATTATGGACTGTGGCAATGCTCAAAGCCTTGTCATAACAAGACATATGATAATGAGGATATGGTAAGGAAAATGATTGCTGAACAGAAAAATTTAAAAATTCCTTCTGAGCTTGTGCCTTATTGTCCTGACTGTGGCGCTCCTATGACTATGAATTTGAGATGCGATGATACTTTCGTTCAGGATGAGGGTTGGTATAAGGCTTGTGACAGATACAATGACTTTATAAGAAGATATAAAAATTTAAACATTCTTTTATTGGAGCTTGGGGTGGGAGGAAATACTCCCAGTATTATTAAATATCCTTTTTGGCAAATGACTGCAAATAATACTAAGGCTATATATGCCTGTATAAATATGGGGCAGGCTGTTTGTCCTTATGATATAAAGGGGCAGTCAATTTGTATTGATAGTGATATTGGCAGTGTGATTTCTGATTTACTAAAAATTTCTTAAAAAAATTTTTTAGCATATGATTTTCTCAAAAAATATGATAATTATTTAAATGTTTCCTTCAGGTAACTGTCCAATGGTATCTTTTGGGTAACTATAGCACAAAAAAGTGCTTACTTTACAACGGAAACGATGTTGAGTATACTTTAATCAAGAGGTGAGGATAAACAAATTATCAAAGCCTGAAAAAATAATTTATTTAAACGGAGGTAATGAAAAATGAAAATTGCAGTAGTATGCGCAAACGGTAAAGCAGGTCAGTTAATAGTTAAGGAGGCAAAAGACAGAGGTCTTGATGTAACAGCTGTTGTAAGAGGTGAAAACAGAACAGAAGCCGACAAGGTAATTATTAAGGATTTATTTGAACTTAAAACAGAGGATTTAAAGGATTTTGATGTTGTAGTTGATGCCTTTGGTGCTTGGGCTCCTGAAAATCTTTCACAGCATAGTACATCATTAAAGCATTTATGTGATATTCTTAGCGGTACTGATATACGTTTAGCTGTAGTAGGTGGTGCAGGAAGTCTTTATGTAAATCCTGAGCATACTCTTCAGGTAATGGATGGTCCTGATTTCCCTGATATATTTAAGCCTCTTGCAAGGGCACAGGGAAAGGCACTGGAGGAATTGAGAGAAAGAAATGATGTTAAGTGGACTTTTGTTTCACCTGCAGGTGATTTCCGAGCAGAGGGTGAAAGAACAGGAAAGTACATTTTAGGCGGAGAAGAACTTATTCTTAATTCTAAAGGGGAAAGTGTTATAAGTTATGCTGACTATGCCATTGCAATGGTCGACGAAATTACAAAGGGCAATCACATCAGAGAAAGAATCGGTGTTGTTGCTGAGTAAAAGAAGGATTTATGATTAGATAAGCGGTTTTTGTTATATGGAGGTACAGGGCTATGAAGGCTTGTGGTTTTTTAAAATTTGTTTGCGAGGAAATTCATACGACTGTAGTTGCTACAGTTGACGATGAAGGTTTACCTGTAACTTGCGCAATAGATATAATGGATTATGATGAAAATAGCCTGTACTTCCTTACTGCTAAGGGTAAAAATTTTTATAAAAGGTTAAAAAGCAGAAAGTATATGGCACTTACTGCCATGAAGGGTGGGGATACCATGTCTTGTGTAGCAATATCCATAAGGGGAAAGGTAAGAGAATTAGGGTCTGAACTATTGCCTGAGCTGTTTGAAAAAAATCCTTATATGAATGAAATATATCCCAATAAAAAATCCCGAGGTGCGTTAACGGTTTTTCAGATTTATGAGGGCAGTGGTGAATGGTTTGATTTATCAAAAAAGCCCATAGAAAGAGAATGTTTTACCTTTGGCGGAGCAAGGGCAATTGAAAGCGGATATTTTGTTACCGACAAATGCAGTGGATGTAATTCCTGTTATTCAATATGTCCGCAAAAATGTATTGATATTACTGTAACACCTGCAGTGATAAAACAGGAAAATTGCCTTAAATGCGGCAATTGCTATGAAATATGTCCTTCAGGGGCTGTTATAAAGAGGAATAAAGAGTTTTAGGTAAAAAAAGCGGCTATGCCGCTTTTTTTAGTACCAGGTTCTATTAAATTAATATTGGTACGGAAAATATTTTCCTTGTCATTAATTTTAATTTCATTATCTAAGCATCTTATGTGAGATTTGCCCCAGGCGGTAATTTTGAAAATATTGCCATAGGTTGAACCTGACATTTTTTTACCTCTGATTTTTGTTGAAATATTTTAAAAAAAATATTATACTATAATTAAATAAATGTAATTTTTGTTTTATTATCTTTTTTGTATTTTTACAACATTTTTTTGCATATTTAAGGAGATTGTAGTGTGAAGACATTTTTAAGTAAGCTTAGAGCAACTCAGATTATAATGCTGGGTTTTTTAATAACTATTTTAATTGGGGCAGTATTGCTTACATTTCCCTTTGCTTCGGCTAAAGGGGAGTGGACAGGCTTTATTGATGCTCTCTTTACTTCAACGTCTGCTGTATGCATTACGGGGCTTTCTGTAGTGACTACAGCAGAGCATTGGTCTGTTACGGGACAATGGATTATACTGGCACTTATTCAAATTGGCGGACTGGGATTTATGAGTCTTGTTACAATGATATTTATTGCAATGGGTAAGCGTATTACAATGCGTGAAAGAACTGTTATTCAGGAGGCTTTCAATCTTAATCAGCATAACGGACTTATAAGGTTTGCTAAATATATTTTTAAGTTTACTGTAGTCGTTGAGCTTGTGGGTGCAGTAATACTTTCTATTCGTTTTATACCTGAATTTGGTTTTTTAGGAGGTTTTTACAGAGGGGTATTTCACAGTGTATCAGCCTTTTGTAATGCAGGCTTTGATATTTTAGGTTCATCAAGCCTTATGGATTATTCAGGTGATGTTATTATTAATTTTACAATTATGGCTCTTATTGTAATTGGCGGCTTAGGTTTTCCTGTGGTTCAGGATATAATTGAAATGTTTGGAAATATTTTTGTCAAAAGATTTTCTTTCAGGTTTTCATTGGGAAGATTGAATTTACAGTCAAAAATTGCGGTTTCTGCAACTGCTTTTCTTATAACAGCTGCTTTTGCTTTCATACTTCTTTTTGAATATGACAACAGCGGAACTATGGGGAATATGGGCTTTTTTGAAAAAATAATGGCTGCTCTATTTCAGTCCGTTACACTGAGGACAGCAGGCTTTGCTACAATTGACCAAGGAGCAATGGAATATTCAACAAAGATAATAGGCTCCGTATGTATGTTCATTGGCGGTTCTCCTGCCGGTACGGCAGGCGGTGCAAAGACTGTTACAGTTGCAATACTGTTAATTGACGCAATGTCTTTGGTAAGAGGAAATGATGAAATAAATGCTTTTAAGAGAAATATTGGGCTTGATATGTTGCAAAAGGCTCTTTCCGTTGTTATAATGATGATAGCTGTAGTTATTGCTGCTGTTATTGTTTTGTCTGCTACGGAGGCTAATCTTCTTGTGGCAAATGGCGGAGAATTTGAGCTTTTGGATATAGTGTATGAGGTGGTTTCTGCCATAGGTACGGTTGGATTAACTACGGGTATAACGCCTTTATTGTCAGAAGCAGGCAAGGTTGTTATTTCCATATGTATGTATGTTGGAAGAGTAGGTCCTATATCTCTTGCATTAGCTTTATCCGTAAAAAATAACGGAACAAAAAATCTTGTGCATTACCCTGAGGGTAAGGTAATTGTTGGCTAGGAGGATAAGAATGGTTAAAAATAAACAGTTTGCTGTTATTGGATTGGGCAGATTTGGAAGTGCAGTTACTAAAACTCTTGTTGATAATGGCTTTGACGTTTTGTGCTGTGACAAAGATATGTCAATTGTTAAGCAAATGGAGCCTTATGTTACAAAGGCTATGCAGATAGATGTAATGCATGAAAATGCAGTTACTTCTCTTGGATTAAATAATTTTGATGTAGTTATTATTGCTATTGGCGATAGTCTTGAATCAAGTGTTATGGCTACTATGTATGCAAAAGAGGCAGGGGTTAAGACGGTTATTGTTAAGGCTCAGAATATTACAGAAAAGAAAATTCTTGAAAAAATTGGTGCTGATAGGGTTGTTATGCCTGAAATGGATTCAGGCAGGAGGCTTGCAATAAGTCTTATAACAACAAATGTAATTGAGTATATAAGTTTCTCTGAAAGGTATGCAATAGCTGAAATTACACCTTTAAAGGAATGGGAAAACAAAAGTCTTATAGAGGCTAATATAAGAGCAAAATACGGCTTTAATGTGGTTGCTATTAAAGAGGGGGATGATGTTATTGTTTCTCCTGTGCCAAGCACTGTTATTAAGGCTAATCATGTGCTTGTAATTATTGGTGAAAACAAGCAAATTCAGAGATACAGTTAGGTGAAAATATGGAACAGTATATAGACAGTGTTCATAATAAGGTAATAAAAGAAATAAATGCACTTAAAAATAAAAAGGACAGAGATAAAAGAGGTCTGTTTATTCTTGAGGGTGAAAGACTTATTTCTGAAATTACAAATGATTGGGAAATAAAGTATATTGCAGCTGCTGAAAGCTATACAGGTAAAAAGGCATACAGCGAACATATTTATAATATGTCTGACAGTCTTTTTGAAAAGATTTCCGATACGGTTAATCCTCAGGGAATAATGGCAGTATGCAGAATAAAGGAATATAAATTAAGTCAGGCTGAATATGGTGAAAATCCTTTTTATGTTATACTTGAAAATGTAATGGACCCGGGAAATATGGGGACTATTATAAGAACTGCCGATGCGGCAGGAGTTGATAGTATTTTCCTTAGCAAGGGGTGTGTGGATATATATAATCCAAAGGTAATAAGAGCAACAATGGGCTCGGTTTTTCATTTGCCGATATACAGAAATGTAAATTCCATTGAGGTTGTAAAAAAGCTGAATGATGAAGGTATTACTACTATTGCAGCCCATTTGAGGGGAAGTACTACTCCATATGATGTTGATTTGAAAAAGGGCTGTGCAATAATAATCGGCAATGAGGCAAACGGATTAAGTGATGAGCTTAGTAATGAGGCTGAAAGACTTGTTAAAATACCAATGCCGGGTAAGGCTGAAAGTATGAATGCAGGAATTGCAGCAGGTATTTTGATTTATGAGGCTGTCCGCCAAAGGTTAGGTGATTAATATGAAAAGAATAAGCTGGGATGAATATTTTATGAGTATGGCTGAGCTTGCAAGCAAGCGTTCAACCTGTTTAAGACGTCAGGTTGGAGCTGTTATTGTCAAGGATAACCAGATTTTATCTACAGGCTATAACGGTGCACCTAAGGGACTTGCAAACTGTTGTGACTTAGGTGAGTGTTTAAGGCAAAAGATGGGTATACCCAGCGGTGAAAGGCATGAGCTTTGCAGAGCTGTTCATGCTGAAAACAATGCAATTACTCAATGTGCCGTTAATGGTGTAAGCTGTAAGGGCGGTACTCTTTATGTTACTGCAAGCCCTTGTACTATGTGTACAAAGCAGTTAATAAATGCAGGTATTGTCAGGATAGTAGCTAAAGAAATATATCCTGATGATATGGGAAAGCAGATGCTTGATGAAAGTAATATTGTATTTGAGCTTTATAAGGGGTGAGTTTATGGGTGAGTTAAGTAAGCTTGAAAATATAGGAAAGGTTATTGAGGAACAGCTAAATAAGATTGGTATTACAACCTATGATGAGCTGAAAAAAACAGGAAGCAGAAAGGCATGGCTTAAAATTCAGCAAATTGACAGTTCTGCTTGTATACATAGACTTTATGCCATTGAGGGTGCCATACAAGGGGTTAAAAAGACCTTGTTGCCTGATGAAATAAGAAAAGAATTAAAAGTATTTTATGAAGAAAATAAGATAAAGCAGGCGTAAGTATTTATTACGCCTTAGAATGTCAATATGACCCATACACATTTGGGATCATATTGACATTTTAAATATAAGAGAAGAAACCATTATTGAAGGTAAATTTCTTCATCAGTCAGTTTTATTTCGCCATATTTAGATTCAAAGTCATCTATTTTTCGCATAATTAAACTGTCAATCAGATTTGATACCGAACGGGTATCTTTTTTTGCTATTTTCTTTAATTTTGCATATACTTCAGGGTCAATTCTTAATGAAAATTGAATTTTAACTACAGCCATAAAATATTCCTTTCTACATATAGGACAGTCCTCTGTGTTGTATATATCACCTATCTTATATAATTATACCATATGTTGTATAAAAAATATCTAATATGATTATTAATTTTTATTAATATATCTAAATAAATTAGATATAATACTATGATTATGATTCTAAAAATCCACCAAAAATAAATGAGCTTATTAATATTGTAAAGGATTTGGATAATGACGATAATGCAAAAAGTTAAAAAATTTTATAGACAAATTTTGTTAAATGTGTTATTATTAAGCCACAGGAAATCGCATTCAGAAGAATTGAAACTTGAGATTATACAGTTTGTACAGAATATAATATATATCAATATTTGTCGGAAAATAGTGATACTTAAATATGACAAAAAACTTTAATATGTGATATAATGT
>ENA-UOJJ01003160-UOJJ01003160.1-human-gut-metagenome-genome-assembly--contig:-CS66-NODE-3160-length-18402-cov-11.674661_pt1 | contig 18402 bp, 14 predicted proteins | sample MGYA00242343_ERZ723890 | MGnify/ENA metagenome assembly ERZ723890 | reverse complement strand
ATTCTGGTAGCCTTGCTGATCGTTTCATGTTAATGTTAAGTCCGTGTATAAAATAGCGATTAGTTTTTTTACGTTTTGAGTTTTTCGGTACGCATGGAACAGTATCGGGAACAATGACAAAATCATATAAAAACAACGCCGTTCACAATTCCTTGCAAACGGCGTATTTTGTCAAGCTGATACCAAATAGCTGCTTTATTAAAATCCCTATTCTACGCCGTTTTAAAGAGAATTGTCAAATAAATTTTTCATTTTCAAACTCACGAACTTCATGAACTTGAAAATGAAAATTCAGCGGTACTTTTATACCGCTGAATCTTAAAATTAATTTCCGTTAAACTCATCAAGCATTCTTTGATACTCTTTTTCTTCGCAGTCGATGTAGTCTTTAGCGAATTGTTCTGCTTCATTGATACTGTTCTTCATCAATTCAAAATCAACCGCAGCCGAAAAGATATCAATTTCTACTTTTTCAGATTCATCCGAAAATACCTCTATCTTGAATCCCTCACAGGCAACGATCTCGCCGTCCTCATTTTCTCTTGGCAGATACTTATCCGGCGTGATCTTCACAAAAAACCCTTTATATTTCATACTGTCCTCCTTAAAGCTCCATCTGAAAGTCATTGTCAAAATCGATATCCTCAAAATCTTCCATATCAAAATCCTCGTCAAATTCTTCCTCTGCGAAATCCATCTGAAGCGAATGTTCCAATGCCTTTTGCAGATACGATTCGTCCAGACCATTTTCTCTGTAACCCTGCAAAATAGTGTTGTAATACTGCTGGCTCGGCGGCGAAATTTCTCCACGATTCATCAGATAAGCCATGCCTTTATAGGATTTTCCATTCAACTCAAATGGCATTTTTTCCTGTCTGTAAAGCCGAGGCCAGCCTTCGTATCTGTTGAGAGTTGGTAAATCTCTTTCGTCAAGTTCCCATATCAGAACCGGAACGCTTGCGTTTTCTTTTGGAACGATGGTTGCAACGCCTCTGAATTCCAACTCAAAATCCTTTATTTCAGACGTTCCCACAACCTTTGAATGCGGACACCGATACGCCATCTGCTCCAGATTTATATTACTGCCATAGGCAATGTATAATTGCTTTTTCTGCATTGTTAACCTCCATTACATAGTCATCTCAAATGTTTCTTCTTGTTCCAGATCTTCATCCTCAAAAATAGGCTCACGCTCATTTTCTTGGGGATTTATGACTTCATCGGGTAGGATGTCGGATTGCTGCTGAACCTCCCTCACAGGCTCGACACGCTGCTCACGGGCGGCGATTCTCTCCGCTTTAAGACGTTCTCGTTGCTTAATCGCATCTTCGGGGTGCAGCCAAGCAATATTGCCTTCAAGATGCGAAATCAGATGCTTGCGGCAGTTTTTATATTCTTCTCCATTAAGTCCCAGATTTATCAGCCAAACTCTTGCGCTGTAACGTAAATTATCACTCTCTGAAATATGCGGTGAACAGAACTTTTTAGTCAGCGCCGCATTAGAAATCGCCAGTGCCAGAGTCACGTATGAACGAATAACTCCGGCGTGTAACGATGAATTGCAGGCTCTCATTTCCCAGTTACCATTAGCGAAAAAACTGTGTAAATTACAGGCTCGGTAACGTGTTGATGAGTAGTGATGATGCACCTCGTTCATATCGCCTCTGTACCACAGTTTTTGAATTTCCTCAATGGTTTTTGGCTTCTGTTTATTTAGTTTTTCAAGAAAATCTCTATCCACTTTTTGACAGTAAGTTTCACGCATTGGCGACACCTGAAGCATATCGAAAAGGAAGTTTTCTTTGCTTGCAAAAATGTTTACCAAGTTCCTCAATGTCCGTGCGTCATAAGGAGCGCCGTCAATATGCACATGAATGCCTGCACGATACTCTGCTCCGGTCACGCCGCCGGCTTTTCTCACAGCACGAACGACCTCCTGCAGCAACGGCATATCCTCGTATTCCAGCACCGGAGTAACAAGTTCAACAGCATAATTCCTCGATGCAGAACAGCCGCTTTTGTCAACGCATCTGATGCTCGAATCATAGACTATCGACCACTTTCTGTCCTTGCTGTCACGAACAATGTACTTGTCATAGCTGCCGCCCAAATGCTCCGCAGCACCGCCTAAAACCTTGCTTATCGCTTTTGCGGCATCCTCTCTTGTCAAGCCTGTACATTCTACCTCCACTCCGTATTTTTGCTGTTTAATCCCTTCAAAATTTCCTGACAAATTATCTCCCTCCCAATAAAAAAATGTCTGTAGATTTTTTCTACAGACATCTCAATTTTTCTTATTCAATATCAATTTTTACTTCATATCCGCCCTTGAAAATCACCAGTATTTCGGTCTTTCCGAGAACCTTTACACACTCTATCAGCTTTCTGATAAGCACGTTATCGAAGGTTTCCAACTCAAATTTTTCATGCTTGATCATATCCATGATTTTATCAATTTTTTTCTGAGTTTCAGCGGAAGTTTTATTCTGAGATTTCAGGGCATCAAGCCTTTCGCTGAGCTGCTGTTCATCTTGATATAGCTTTGAAAATTCGCTGTCAAGCTTGTCCTCATCACAGCCTCCGGAAGCTATCAATCTTACCAGATCGTTCCTTGCTTGATCAATTTCCTTAAGTCTATTTTCGATGCTGATCATTTCTTCCTGCCCCTGACATTCCAGAACTGTTCCGATGTTAGCCTTGAGGATTCTTGCGATGTCGTCACGGCAGGAGTAGTAATTATTTATCGCCCGAATTATCGCTTTGTGAAGCTGTTCTTCCTTGATCGTAGGCGAATCGGGACAGTACTTTTTGCCGTGTTCCAAACGGCTGATACATCGCCAGACCGCCAGTTTCACGCCGTTTTTCATCCATATTTTACGCCTGTACGGAGTGCCGCAGCAACCGCATATCATCAACTCCGACAACGAATATTTTCCGCTGTATTTTCCTTGCTCCGTTTTGGTTTTATCGCTGATTTTACGCTTACCGGAACGCCTTGCAAGCTCCTGCTGAACCCGATTAAAAGTATCTCTGTCGACTATCGGATCATGGTGATCCGTCACCAGATACATTGGACGTTCGCCGTTATTTTTCATAACTTTGTGGGTTATACAGTCGACTGTGAAAGTCTTTTGGAGCAGTGCGTCGCCAACATATTTTTCATTTTTCAGAATCCGCTGAACTTCGCCTTTAGTCCAGACATTTTTGCCCAGCGCTGTCAGCTTATTCTGCTTCATCAGCGACTGAGCAATGTTCAAAAGCGTGTAACCGTCAAGATACATTTTGAAAATCATTCTCACCGTTTCCGCTTCTTCCGGAACTATCTCAGGCTTGCCGTCATCGCCTTTTTTATAGCCGAGGAGGTGTTTGTACTGGAATGCAACCTTGCCCTCACGGTAAGCTTTTTCTTTACCCCACGAAACATTTTTTGAAATGGATTCACTCTCTGCTTGGGCAAAACTGCCGTATAAAGCTATCATAAATTCGCTTGTCATTGTCAGCGTGTTGATATTTTCCTTCTCAAAAATCACTCCGATTCCAAGGTCTTTTAGCTGCCTCACATATTCAAGGCAATCCACGGTATTTCGGGCGAAACGGCTTATTGATTTGGTGATCACCAGATCAATTTTTTTGTTTTTGCACATCCTTATCATACGGTTGAACTCGGTTCTTTTCTTTGTCTGCGTACCGCTGATTCCTTCGTCAGCAAAAACCTTTACAAGAGTCCATTCTTTTTTTCTGTTGATCAAATCGGTGTAATAAGAGATCTGAACCTGATATGAATTCTGCTGTTCTTCCTCTGCGGTGCTGACACGGCAATAGGCTGCAACCCTCAATTGTTGGTATTTACTACGGTTGATTTCCGTCTGCGCTTTCGCAGGAATCACCGTCACATTTGGCGCTATGCTCATTTTCATCTATCCTTTCTGTTATATTTTTGATATGTACTCCGTTGACAAATTCAACCTCTATGGTACAAAAATGGCTTATCCAGATTCGTGAAATACACGCCTTGAATAAGCCAATATCTAAACTATTTAATTGTTCATGATCTTCAAGCAAACTGCATATCTCCGCTGTTTTCTGTGGACTTTCATCATAAGTACAGCAATTGTATTTCATTTCTGCAAGCTTGAAAATTTCAGATTTAATTCTGTCGAAGTCTACTTGTGCTGAATCGGTCATTTGACTGATCTCGTTCTGCTTACGGATCACATCGGCAGTAGGGGAATATGTGCTGATTTCGCTGCTGCTTTTAATTACGTTTGGATTTGCAATCGCCGTATTCAGAACAGTCAAAACTGCCCCGATTATCATTTGATCAGTAAGCTGATATTCAAGTTTGTAACAGTCGTGATTACGACAATCCCACTTTGCGCTTCGGCAATTACCGCCGATTCGGGATAATCTGTGACCGCATTCAGCACAGTATGTACGGTTTCTGATCTCCTGCAGATCCTCTGAGATCACACATACAGAAGTCGCTTTTGATACTCTTTTTTCATTCGCCTGATTGAAAAATTTTTCGCTTATTATCTGAGGATATTTTTCATTTCCGAGGTACTTTTCATTCTCGATAATACGCTTGACCATGTTTTTGTTCCAACGGTCTGAACCCTCAGAATATCGTATTTTTTCAGACTCCATCAGCTTTGCGATTTGCAGTAAGCTGTTGCCGCCCAAGTATTCTTCAAAGATTTTTATTACCGCTTTGGACTCCGCAAAATCCACCGTAATCTCGCCGTTTATCATACAGTACCCAAACGGTATAACTCTGTTCTTAGCCATAATTTCACCCCTTTTCAACTTACAAGAATATCACATTTTCATGCAGAAATCCAGTACCAAAGGCAACAAAAATATGCTCCGAAATTTTACTTTTTCAGAGCATATTACATCATATTTCCTCTTTAAATTTCAGACCGCCTATTACATGAAATTCCAGTTCATTCTGATTTATAATCACAATTTTTTCTACCAGAAATTCAAATGCAGATTCGTCAAATTCTGTTATTGGATCACTCTGCTTTTCAAAATAATCTATCAGCATTTCTATTTGATCTAATGTTTCATCTTCATTGTCAAGATGTGTGATTTTCTTCAGCTCCAACTGTAATTTATTGACTTTTGAATTAAGCACCGCTATCTGTTCAAGATACTTTGCATTATCTAAAAATCCCTTTGTTTTCAGTCTTGCAAGCACATGAGTCTGCTCCTTAAGCTTGGCAATCTCTTTATGAATTTCCATCACGTTGGAATTACTGCTGAATCGCCGTAATTTTAAATCTTGCAAGGCAATTTGCAGAGGTACAAGAATCTGCTTGTAATTGTAAAACAGCTTGTTATAAAGCGTTATAAATGCGCTGTGAATTTTGCTTTCAAGAATCCTGCCGTTTTTGCATTGATTTGATTTTTTATCATGTGTACGGCAAGTCCAATAAAATTTCTCGCCGCATTTTTTGAACTTGTATGTTGCTCCGCATCTGGCACAGATAATTTTTCCTGACATCAAATGCCCATTGTTTGAATATGGCTTATGACGTTCTTTCAGAAGCCGCTGAACTGTTTCAAAAACGCTTTTTTCTACGATTGGCGGATTTGTATCTGTAACATAATATTTTGGCTTTTCGCCGTAGTTATGCCGTTCTAAGTGAGGAAGGGATTCCGTCACAAAATTCTTTTGAAACACTGTGTCGCCTATATATCGTTCATTTGTAAGAATATATTTCACGATATGAGCAGTCCACTTTTTCTGTTTTTTGCTACTCGGAATGCCATTTTCATTCAGAATATCCGCTATTTTCTGCAAGCCGCAGCCGCTGACATACCAATTAAAAATTTGATTCACGATCTGTGCCTGAGCTTCGTTTACTGCCAAATCTCCGTCTATAATATCGAAACCATAAGGTGGTCGAGAAATTTTATATGTGCCGTTTTGCATTCTTTTCTGAACGCTCCACCGCATATTCTGCGATAAGGAAGTCGATTCTTCCTGAGCCAGACCACCCATTATGGTGATCATCATTTCATCGGGCATATTGGCTGTGTCGATATTTTCCTTTTCAAAAAATACCGTAATTCCGAGAGATTTCAGTTCACGAATATTTTTAAGGCAATCCCTTGTATTTCGGGCGAAACGGCTGATAGACTTGGTGTAGATTCTGTCAATTTTACCCTTTCGGCAATCTTTCATCATACGCTGAAAATCCTCACGCTTGTCCTCACGAGTTCCCGTCACTCCCTCGTCTGCGTATACATTTATCAGGGTTTCTGTTTTACTTTCGGCAAGAAAATTTTCATAATATTTAAGCTGCGCCATGAAAGAGTTTAATTGATCTTCGCTGTCGGAACTTACTCTGCAGTAAGCTGCGCTGCGAATCATTCTGCTTTTTTCTTCTGTTATTGTCGGCTGTATCACTGTTACTGTCGGCATATTTTCACCCCCATTTCACCAACAAGGATACCATATTTTTCGCTGAAATGGTATCACCAAACCTGACAAAATTAATCCTCAGAATCTGTCTGATTCATACATTTATCTGCGTCTGATGCTGCTTTGCACAGACACATTGCAAACACTCCGACTGTACCTCCGAATATAGAACCTAAAATAAATCCTAACATATTAATTTCTCCTTATGCTGCGTCCTTTGAGGACGAAAATTTTCTGTAAATATCTTCTGTATTCTTGCTGTTCAAACTCGTTTTTTCATTCTCCGCAAGAAGCTTTTCAAGTCTGTTCTTAACAAAAGTTTCTGTGATAAAATCAGCAAATTCTGCTTGTCCAAGCTTAGTCATTAATCTTCACCCCGATGCTTATTTTTACCGCCCTGTCCACTTTCCCCATAATTTCCAAACTGACTGAACCTACATATCTCAGCAACCTGTTACGATCAATTGTGCGTATCTGCTCCGCAAGAACAATGGAATCTTTGGGCAGCATTTTCGATCCGCAGATATGAATATGGGTAGGCATATTATTCTTTTTGGCTGACGAAATAGGCAGCACAACTACCGTTGGACTGTATTTGTTTCCAACATTATTCTGCACCACCAGAACCGGTCTGATACCGCCCTGTTCCGAACCGATTATCGGATCAAGGTCAGCATAGAATACATCGCCTCGTTTAATCAACATTTTTATCATTCCTCCGTTTCGATATTCGAAAACCTTTCTTATTTCTAACGCAGCTTTGAAATGGACAGAAAAGAATGTTGGTATCTTTTACATTCCAAACGCATCCATAGCAAGGATGGCATTCGGGCAAAATACAAACAGCCGGCGGAATACTGATGCCATAAAAACCACGCATATGCTTTGACTTTTCTTTCATTTACTTCACTCCAAACTTATGTAAAACTGCGGTCTGCACCGCAAACCGCAGTAATAACTCGTTTTGCCTGTACGGTATTTATCCTCGATACCCGCCGTACACGGAGCTTTACAGGCAATCGGCAGCTTACCGATCTCATGGAAATCTCATCCCCTCGAGGTTCCCCCGAAGCCGTCCTCATTGCTTGAATCTGTGACTGGACGGAAGTATCATTATCCTCACACGTTTCATTGCCGTTCCGAAAAGCTGTTCCGGATTTTGAAGCTGCATATTTATCGCTCGTCCAATCGGAGTCATGGCGTATGGCTTCTTTGGCTGACTGTTTTTAGACCGTCCGTGTGATTAACGTACCTGTAAAGTTGATATTCAATTGTCAAGTTACTGTGAGAAACGATTTTTTTCATCGTCCTCTGCTTTTACTGGCAACAAAATCACAAAACTACAGGGATTTATTTTTCAATTTTCATCATTTTCAGCATTTTAGCCAAAATTCTATTTACTTTCTCGTTCATAGTTTGTTGAGATATGCCATAATTTATGGCAAGCTCATTTTGACTTTTTCTATTCCAGAAAAGCTGATAGATAATTTTACGCTCGTAAGGCTTAAGTTTTTTCATAACCTTTTGCAATTGCAAAACATACTGTTCCGTGCTGAGTTTATCTAAAATGTCCTCGTCAAACGGTACAATCGTGCTGTCATAAAAAAATGCCTGAGCAGTATCGCTGTATGTATACTGCTCAAGCAATATGGGAACAACTTTTTTACCAAGCTTATCCTTCTGAGTATAATCATAGTGGTTTTTCTTGGAAAAGTAGTCTTTGTATTCGTTTTCTTCACATTCCAGAACACTGTCGCCGAAGCTGATAAACCAGCGGTTCTTATCTTCCTTGGCTTTAAGATAGTCCGATTCCGTAAATTCGGAATATTTCTCACCGCCAATTTGTTTATTATATTCATAATATTTTGTTTTCAAAATAAAAAAGCCGACCTTTCGATTTTTTCTTTAAATCAAAAGATCGGCTTTATGGATATTTAGCTGTTATGCACAGCCATTTTATTGTCAATAACACTATATTCCTTTCATTTTAACGTCGTCAGGGCATAAAAAATAGCCCACGTATATACGCAGACTCACAATTAATCTTAAATTTTTATAAAAAATCTCCGTTCCGCTTAATGCAGAACGGAGTAAATAAAAGAATAAAAATTGTTTCTATTCTTGCGCTTTGCCATTTTGTCAAGAAGCTCGGCGCTTGGATGAGTGCCAATGCCTTTCTCAAGTTGGGATAAATATGCGTTTGAAATCCCAAGCGCACTGGCAAGCTCCTGACTTTCTATAGATAACTTATGCTTTTTTTCGAATATGAACTGATCGAATGTAGGGTTGTTGTTCATATAATTACATATGGCAATAGATAATAAAGAATTAGATTACTCTAAAATAATAAGTATTAGTATACTTAATATCATCAATAGTAATTTCCACCAATATTTTTATAATAAGCGGATCCTACTATTCTGATATATTTAAATTAGAATTAAGCCTGCTATCATAAAAAAGACCATCTTCCATTTGAATAAAAATGTACTCCATGCCAATCATGGGAGTATCAAGTATTATTTTTATATCTTTTAACCCATCATTATTCATATCCTCTATTAATACTTCGGAAATTTGCCAACCATTAGAAAGACCTTTAAATTCATACAAAATGTTATCATTTTCATCAGTTAAATATGCAACTGCATATGGATGATGAGCAGTTACATACCCTGTTTTTAAAAATACATTTCCCCATGAATTCAGACTAATAAAGTAGCAGTTAATATCATCTGGCATCCCATAATCTGAAATTGTGTATGGCTCAAAAACATGATTACCTTCAGGGTATTCTTTATCAGAATATTTTTTATTGGAAAATTGTATTGATGCACTTATAGCATCATCTCCATTAAACACTAAATCTAGTGTTCCGTCCCCAGATTCGTCCGTAAAATCACATTTTGCCAATCCATCTACAATGATACCTTTAAATGTACCGTATTTTTGGGATTCAAATGATGTAGTATAACAATCAGGCGTAATAAGTTTTAGCGACCATTTTCCTTCTATTATACCGTTTTCTATTTTTGTAATGTAAATAGAAGGAGTAAAATTACTTGTATTTTTTATAATCCATATTTTTTTGTATGCATATTCATAAGTACTATCAGTTTCAGTATAATTGCTCATATCCGAAAATGACAATGTTTGGTCACTATTTTGTTCAAAACGATAACAACAAGATGTATACATAAAGCTGCTTATCAGAATAAGAATGTTCATAAAAAATCTTTTCAAGTAACCACTCCTTTTAAAGATAAGGTACATTCAATTCAATAAATGAGTTTTTCAAAGGTTTCATTGTGTTTGCTCTTTTTCCGTCGTCTACGATGACGGAAAAAAGATTTTATAAAAATTTAATTACTGATTTAAAAAATGATCATACCAATATTGAGCACATTTCTGCCTATTCTCATATCCAGAATTTGTATCGTTGCTTCTTTCATAATGCCCATGAAATACTAAAGCTAATTCTTTAACATCAAGCGTAGAATGTGTAAATTCATCAAAAGCCATATTGTAATTAGACCCGTATGCACCATAATCTGGATAAAAAATACCATTGCCTGGTTGCGACGATTCTATAATATAATCTAATTGCATTATCATTAAGTTTCCAGGATTTTTTATAGCATAATCATCAATTGTTTCAACATTATAACCTATTTTAGGCAAAAAATCTTTTGCTGAAGTAAATTGACATAATCCATACCCACAATCGTCATTATATCTATCATCAAAATAATAATCTTGCCATGCATTTGGATTTAAACGACTCTCGTGTTCTATATTTCCCAATACAGCACATGTTGCTTCCAACGACCATCCTTTATCAGAAAAATAATTTTTAATAACTTGCGCATTAGCCATTTTCATGTCATCAGTTAAATCGGTTGATTGGTACTCTAAACTTACAGATACAGAGCATTCACCATATCGACAACCTGGTGCCCCTTTTTTCATACTCGCCTTTTTTTCTTCAAACTTTTCGGCATCCCAAGCGCTATTAATAGTCATAGTAGAACCATCCGGCAGAGTAGCATAACTATGTCCACTAGGATCAACATATCTTAACGGATTATTCCTGCAATAAGTATAGAGATTCAGGCTCAACGGATCAGATCTTCTTCCGGCGAAAGAGTCCCTGCTGATGAATCTACCTGTTGAAGGGTTATAGTATCTTGCTCTAAGATAAATCGTACTCGTTTCGGTATCAAAATATTCACCGCAGTAACGGAACGCATTTGTATCTGCATCATCGATATTCTTCTCAACGCCGAAAGCATCATAAGTATAGGACTTAACAACCTCGCCGTCAGCATTTGTAAGATTTACAACATCGCCGTGAGCATTCTGAGTATAGTAAGTATACTCGGACTTATCGCCGTTTCTGTAGTTGTACTTAGCGACAAGATTTGTACCACGGATATAGCAGTCAGCCTCATAGAACTGGTTGTCGATAACGTCCGCAATGATCTGCTTGCTGCCGTCCCAGACATGATTGATTCTCTGACCGTCAACAATCTTTTCATATCTCAGACCGTCAACATTGTAAGCATAGCTTGCCGTAATTTCGCCGTCAGTAAAGCCTATGAGCTGATTCAGTCCGTCATAACTGTTAGTCTCAGTTTTGCCGTCAGCAGTCTTAGTAATCTGATTGCCGTTTGCATCATAAGTGTAAACCGTCTGCTTAACATTGTCTTGAAGCTTGAGAGTATTCTCATCTTCAACAGTTTTTACTTCCTTCTGAAGCAGAGCGGTATACTTGCCCTGAGCGTTATTGTAATTGTATTCAGTTACATAATTTTCAGAACCTGATGCGATCATTTTAGAACGGTTGCCGTAATCGTCATACTCATATGAATAAGTATCGGAAGTTTTGTTTCCAACCTTGACCGCTTCCTCAGTCAGTCTTTTCAGACCGTCATACTCATACTCCGTTTTCTCTATTATACCATTTTCATCACGCACTTTGCAAGAGTCAGAACCATCAAAATAATAGGAATATTCGTAGCTCGATATGGTACTATTACCTGACTTGTTTTCAATCTTTGTAATTCTGTTTGCATCGTTGTAGGTATATGTCGAAACTACGCCGTTTGCAAGAGTTTCGGATTTTTTGTTGCCGTTTGCGTCATAGGTGTAAGAAGCTGTTTCATTTCCTGATTCCTTGACCTTTACAACACGCATTTCGCCGTCATATTCATATTCCTTTGTTGAATACAAAAGGAGATGATACTGACCTGTGAGTTCTTCCTTTACATAAGGTGAAATACCCTCATAGAAGAATCCTCTGAATACAGAATAGCCGTTTCCGTCATATTCTGTTTCGGTATATTTTCTTCCGAGCTTATCGTAAATTGTAGTTGTAGTTAACTCGTTGCTTACGGATTTTGTGACTCTTCCCATGCTGTCATATTCGTAAGATTTGCTGACATTCTTTGAAGAATCTCCGGAATTTACAGTTTTTGAAGTAAGCACACGATTGAGTGCATCGTAAGTATTTGTTGTAATATTGCCGTTTGCGTCCGTATTCGTCAGAACATTTCCGTTGAGGTCGTATGTGATCGTGCCGGAATTGTAGCCTGTGCTGTCGGTTGTTCTGATTGGTCTGAGCCAACTGTCATATTCGTAATTTGTAGTCAGATATGAGGTATCAGATTCGGACGACATACCTGTGTACATCTTGACCTGAATGCCTGCGTTGTTGTAGAAATACTTTGTAATATTCTTCTCACTATTAGCAGAATTATCGGTGAGAGTTACCTTTTCAAGCAGTCCCATAGCGTTGTACTGATTTAGAGTAATGCTGTTTTTGTTATCGTCAATTTTCTGAGTAATCTTAGTAATATTGCCGTTTTTATCGTATTCATTTTCAGTAACAGAGTACTTATCGCCCTCGAAAGGTGAGGAAGTTTTGGTCAGCTTGTTAAGGTAGTTATACTCATACTTTGTGGTATTATTCAGTGCGTCAGTCTGACTTTTCAGCTGTCCGTTTGCATAATATTCGCACGTTCTTTTAGTCTCGCCGTTGGTTTTTTCTTCGACTGCATTGCCTCTGAAATCGACAAGAGTTTCGGTTACAACCTGCTTTTCAGCGGTGATGTAGGTGGTCTTTATAGTTCTCAGCTTTCCGCTTTCAAATTCGTATGCCGTCGATGTTAAAATCTGCTTGTCGGCATTGGCGCTTGATTTGAAATATGACGCCTTTTCACGCTGTAAACCATCGTATTCAACGATATTGATTGTACCATCTGGATTGGTCTTTTCAATTGCCTTGCCATATGCGTCATATTTGAAAGAAGTCACGTTTCCAAGTGTGTCAGTCTGAGTTTTTACCGCTCCGCTTGGATAGTAAGTTGTAAGCGTTCCGTGGCTCTTATCGGCTGAGAAATTAGGTGCATATTCGGCAGTTTTTCTGCTGAGCTTGTCATACTCTGAAATAGTTACAGCAGCAGTTGAACCTGTGCCGAAATCCTTTACTTTTGTAACATTGTTAAACTTGTCGTATTCGTATTCTTTGACAGCATAAACATTCTTTGCAATGTCAACGCTCGTCTTTTCTTTAGACACCTGAAGCTGTGAGTTGTATTCGTACTCGACCGAGTTAACAACAGTATTTCCGTCCTTGATGACCTTCTTGATCGGAAGTCCCTTTGCATAGCCGGAAGTACCGTAAGTATACTCGGTCACGTTCCCTTCGGCGTCTGTAATTGTGCGGATAAGACCTGCTATTTCTGCTGTTTCGCTTGCCGGATAATAGGTGTATACTGTCATTGCATAATCTGTGTAATCAAGACTGCTGAGATCAAAGTCATTTTTAACAAGATTAGCCGCATTAGAAACAGTATGGGTACTCTGATATTTTTTAACTACGTTTACGCCCGAATTATCATACTCATTGATAACAACATTATTGCTCTCGTCAACCTGAACAAGAGGCATATTTTTGTCGTTGTAACGAGCCATAGTGAATGTGCCGTCAGGGTTGATCGTCTTGGTAACGTTACCGTTATCATCGCGCTCATATTGGGTTTTGTTTCCCATGATATCAACGCTTTCCTTGATCTCGTCGTACTTGTTTTTATTATCCTTATCGGTAGTATAAGTGATCTTGTCAACGTCGTATGTCTGACCGTCGGTTTCAACCTTGTTGGTCTTAACAGCGTACTTTTCATCGTAATCGTAAGTGAAAGTTTTTACGAGTTTATCGCCGTCAAATTCCTTAAGACCTGTCTGCTTAAACGCCTTGTCATAGGTATATTCCTGCTTGAGTCCTGCGGAATTTGTCAGCCAGTTAACAGATCCGTTGTCATTGTAAACGATTGTATCTGTAATCTCATCGTAGCAGTTTGTGATCTTGCAAAGTCTGCCGTTTCCGTCATATTCATACTTCTCAGTACCGCCGGATACGCTTGTTGCAGATACAAGCTGAAAATCTCCGTTATACTCGTAAGTTACAATGCGGTCAGCCTCGTTATCCTCAATGCTGAGAATACGGGAATGTTCAGTATTTCCGTTGTAAGTGATCGTGTAAGTTCTGCCCGTGGAATCTGTTACAATTCTCTGATTATTTTCTTTTGCAGATATTGTCAGAGTGTTTCTGTTGGCGTCTTTTACCCAGTCAAGTTCGCCATCGGAATTGAAGTGATACTGGGACTGAGCTGCGTTTGTAACGGTATATTCATCGCCCGATTTTGTCATTTTGCTGTGAGCGTTCAGGCATTCGAAACCGCCGTTTCCATCGTCCTTAAACGTCGTATTTGAGCCGTCGGGGAGAACTACCTGATAATATCCCGGCGCAGGAATCACAATTTTGCTGACGTCGATATTGAAGTCCCAGCCGATACCAAAGGAGCCTTCTTCATCGCTCATGGAATTGTAGGTTCTTACAAAATCCGACTTGACTCCGGGAGACGCAATGCTTAAATCGGTAAAAGATTTTGAGTAGTTACCCGTTGCAATATGTACGCCGTCGCCGATCTCCCAGCCTTTGCGGTAAAGTGTGTAATCGGGCAGATCGTAGGGTCTCCACCAAGGTCTGAACCAGAAGTTTTCTTCCGTAAATTCCTTTGTTACGAGGATTCCGTATTCATAGTCAAAATTTAAACGGCGGTCTGTGTTGTAGCTGCCGTCCTCATTGTCGATGTAGGTTTCGGGATTGTCCCAAAGAATTGTCTGCTTTCCGTCCTCATAACCGAAAATGATGGACTGAGTTCCGGAAGAATAAATGGATTTGGATCCGGATTTTTCGTTAACTTCCCATGTTGGTCCTGCAAATCTGATTTGTCCGGCAGTCCATTTTCCTTCCATATCCTGCATAGTGATGTAAGTCCAGTTACCGCCTACATAGAGTCTGTCAGAAGCGTTAGTCATCAGAATCGTATCGTAGCAGTTAGCCTGACCGAAATCAAAGCAGTTTCCGATGTAAACTTCACCACCGTTGAGTTTCATCAGCTGTCCCGTATTGCCATCCCAGCCATCGGGAGAAGCTGTTCTGAAAACAAGGTTATTCTGAATCAGCAGCGTACCGCCGTGAATATCCAAGTTTGCGCCTTTAATATTCTCTACATCTGAATCCGTATCTTTCCAGAACTGCGGCATATCTGTCGTGAACGACATACAATCTGCTACGCTTATGGTCTGACCGTTTAGATCAAGATTGGTGTCGTGAAGGTTAAAACTGTAGGGGAATTCGCCGCTTGCAAGAACCTTCATGTTTCTCTTGAAAGCATGATCCCAGTCAAGGTCGCCGTAAGCTTTGTATGCTTCGGTAAACCATGATACATCATCATCTTCGATTGTACCGTTATCGTCCTTGTCCATATACTCGAAGTAATTTTCAGAACGACCGCATTTCAGAGCGTCTCTGTTGATTTTGTCAAGACCTTTTTCAAAATCTTCCTTATCGACGATTACGTCGCCTGTCATTTCGTGGTTGTAAACGTAAACCTCCGAATTGACAGTTCTCGCAGAATCCAGTTCGCTTTTGAAATTCGCCAGTTCCGCTTCGGACGCGCCGGATTCTTCTAAAATTTTGTAATCGGTATCGTTGATAACGCCGTTCTTGTCTATATCCAAATCCTGAACGTACTGCGAAAGCGTGTAATATTCATCGTCTCCAAGACTGTCATAAAATTCGCAGAATTTATCAAGATCAGCCTGACTTATCACATTATCGCCGTCCGCGTCCATGCTTGGATTGAAATCGCTGTCTCCACGAGTCGCTCCAAGACAGCTTTTAACATACTCAGAATCGGCGGCGTTGAGAACGTCGTCGCTCCACTGATTGCCGTTTTCTTCGTTCCATGTGGTATCGCCGGGAATGAGGGTTACGGTATCCCAAGAATCTCCCGAACCTACCTGATATGAACCTGTTCCAAAATCCTTGAGGTAAAACGGCAGATATCCGTCGCACTCGAACTTAACGTGATAAACGTCTGATCCGCCTGCTTCTACGCTGAAACTTCCGCCGTCAGAAAGCTCCTTTGAAGCTATTTCCGCCCAGTCTCCGTTAAAAATGCGCACAAAAATAGGCGTGTCATCCGCTGTTTTCTGACCGCCTTTTTCTACCTTTCCCGATATTTTCAGCCCGCTTGCCTTTGCCGCTTTGCTTTCGGCAGCTTCGTTCATCATCATGATACCGGATTCCGGCAAAGCAAAGTAGTCGATTTCGCCCAGACCGCCGACTGCATTTTCAAATTCTTTCTGCAGTTTGTCAGCGTTCTTTGAAAGCTGCAAAGATTCCTTGATCTCTCCGATAGTTTCCGCATGGGCGATGCCCTGAGAATTGCCGTCGCCGTAGATCATGACTTGTCCTACGAACATCATTGACAGCGTTCCCGCTATTATCCGGCTTAGTTTTTTATTCATACACTTCCTCCTTTTTCAACAAATCAAGAGAATGCCTGTGGTTGATTTATGCTGCGAATTAAACTGCATTTCTTAGCTGAAACAGCATTCTCTTAAATTGCCGTCTTAATAGTTTTGTCCATTCTCAGGACTTGCGAAGCTTTCTTACAGCTTCCGGTTCTTTCGGCTGATGACAGCCTCCCCATGATGTAGAGCCTGCCGCCTTTACGGCTGCAAATCTGCTTGCTGACGCTACCTTCTTGAGTACCTTTTCCTTCATCTTATTCATCTTTTTCACCACCTATAAAAATGCGATATGCATTTACTGAAAGACGTAATATTTTAATACCGCCTTCTAAATAAAGCATACCGCTGTTTTTGTCGAAAGTCAATAGTTAGTGCCCCAAATGCAATTTTAGTACCCCAAATGCAGTTTTTTAATATATTTTACTGTAATATTGTTGCCTTGTGCCAATATTTTTTTGTTTTTTGTGCGATAAAAAAGAGCAAAACTTGATTTGTAAATCATCAAGTTTTGCCCATAACACGAAAACAATCAATAGATTTATGTTAATATATTCCTTCTTTAAGCAGAATACTCACACAAAATCTTCCGTTTTCTTCATAAATATCCATCATTCCGTCATGCCTTTCTATAATATCCTTGATTGATTTCAACCCCCATCCATGTTTATTTTTACCGCTTTTAATACTTTTCAGCTGCTTATTATTTTGCAAAACCGATTCCTCTATCGTATTTTCAATTAAAAGTTGATAATACACGCCAATCCTTGAAATTGTCAGAATGATCTGTGATGAAATTTCGTTTTTGCAGCAAGCCTCAACCGAATTATCCAGAAGATTCATCAGAATAATACTTATGTCAAATTCAAGGCTTTCAGGTATCTGCACTAACATTCTGAATGAAGTTTCAATTCCATTTTCCTTAGCGTCGCTAAATTTTGAATTTACCACTGCATTTATCGCCGGGCTTGAACATTCAATATGAATCTGTAATTTTCCTACTTTACGATCTTTTAATTTATGAGAATAATTTAATGCGTCCTCATACTTTTTCTGCTGTATCATTCGTGAAATACAGTCTATGCTGTTATTAAAATCATGCCTTAACACAGATACTTCACGATACTGCTGTTCTAATTTTCTCATTTCGTCCTTTTGTATCTCAAGCTGCAGCTGCAGCAATTCCCGTTCTCTTTTCTTCTGACTTGAAATATTCATTTTTCTCATAAACACAAAAATTATTACGTCCAGTAAGGACAGCAAAATTGTCGACGCAAAGTAAATATAATCGCTGAATTTGCTATTTATAATTATCAGGTACATTGCAAAGCCAATGAGCAGCGTTACCGTAAAAACCGAAACAATTATTATCCATTCGTTCACATCAAAGTAATGCTTTTCTTTTTTTCGCAGCCATAAAATAAGCTGTACTGCTGCAAAATACAATATTTTTGTTATGAATAGACACACTATGCGGCTGATATCCTGCGATACCGTCATCTCAGAGATCTCCGAATTTGAAATCATACTTATCAATGCGAGTATTGGAAAATTAATTCCATAAACCAGTATATAGCTCGTTATGGATAAGAATATTTTTTCAAATCGCCCGCCTTTTAAAAATATCATGGAAAACCCGATCTCTATCGATAAGCAGCTTAAAATCAAAAACATTTCATTGCTTATTATAAAGGTTCCCAGCAGATCGGATGCTGATAAAAGTACAAAAAACAAGCCGTATTTTATACTAAAATAACTTTCCTTTTTCATTCCAAAATACTTTATCAACAGGTGGGCGGCAAGATAACTTTCCGCAAATATCGCAATTATCTCGGCAATAGTACAAATCATAACTTTCCCTTTCTTCTCAATCTTTTTTGATAAACTTGTTTTACCGCTTCAATCCGTCCTCTGCTCATTGCAAGAGACTGACCGTCTTTTAATATTACACAGTCGCTTTTAAGCTCATAAATATATTCGCAATTCACCAAATATGAACGATGAACACGAATATACCCATGATCTTTTAATTCCTCCTCTGTTACAATAATAATAGTCGGTAAAACCATGACACACCAGTCATGGTT
>ENA-UOJJ01003155-UOJJ01003155.1-human-gut-metagenome-genome-assembly--contig:-CS66-NODE-3155-length-18440-cov-7.087299_pt1 | contig 18440 bp, 18 predicted proteins | sample MGYA00242343_ERZ723890 | MGnify/ENA metagenome assembly ERZ723890 | reverse complement strand
CGATGTTGCCTTTGACAAAAGTAAATGTGGGATACTTGGCCAGCTCATTCAGGCGAAATTCTTTCAATGCTACATCATAATAGGCATTCATATTGTCGATGCCAATAACGGTAGCCGAAGGAGCTTCCTGATAAATCCGTTTCACAAGGTTAGCGCCAATAAAGCCAGCTGCACCTGTGACCAGAATCGTTTTATTTTCCAGCATGACGTTACTCATCTATGATCCTCCAATTTAAAAATTGCTATATACTCCCCCAGCCTCGGAAACCCGCCGTCCCTCTCGCTTTCCCCTTTTTCCATTATATATACGTCAGTCGTCTCTCTGACCCGCTTCCTCATTACAAACAGCAAAAGCCTGTGACACACTCAACGCATGCCATCAGGCTTTCATTTTTGGATAGGGCACTTCCAACTTTTTCGCCAAACCTGTTTTCATCGTGTTCAGCCTCCGCTTTCTGCCTGCCGCTATCAGAGCGCCCTTTATTCCGTTTCAATCCGGTTGTCTTTCTTGTTGCCCTGCGCGTCAAAATCGTTCTGTCTCACACGCCCGTTTCATTATTGATAACATTTGATTTCATCTTCTATATTATAGTATTCTTCCTTTGTACTTGTCAAGTTGTAACCCTTCTCAAATGTTTTGTTTTTTTCGACATGATTTGCGTTCAAACGTTATGTTTGCACAATCCTTTCTCCGTTTTTTTGTATCGGCTTCGCGCCAACAAATCATCTCGTTTTCGCATGCGTTTTACCCTCTCATCCTCCTCTTTCGTCGTTTTTTCTTCGTGTTGTTCCCCGCTTATGCTTTGGGCTGCATAACCGCGTTGTCTTCCACATTCTTCCGCTCATTAAAAAAGCCTCGAATCTCGTCTTTTCAGCGCGATTCAAAGGCTGTTTCTCACTTGTCCGGCTCTTCCTCTTCCATGTTCTGCCCAAATTTTTCCGGCACATCAATCAAACCGATTCTGTAAAAAATCGGATAAATGTATGAAATGCCGCGTACATCTCCCAACGCCTTGGGTCTGGCGATCAAAGGCCGTTCCTTTTTCTCCTGCCGCACCGCCTCAAATGCCTGCATGACCGTTTTCCACGTGATGCTTTTGCTCTTTTCGCGCCTATCCACAAAAAGCTCTTTGGTATATACGCCTCTGCGCCCGATTTTCAAATGATAGCTGTACGGAAGACCGGACACGGTTCGGAATCTTTCGTTCTGAAACGCTTCCACGCAGGCCCAAAGCGTGTCCTCGCCGGGCGCCTTATGGAGCTGCCGCACGCTCATTTCTTGGATATCCGTCATATCTGTCGCTCCCCTTTATGGAAAAGCGCCGCCCCGACCGACGCAACGCTCTTATCATTTGCCTTTGCTCATTTTGCGGCCGATAATTCGCTTTCCCTGTTCAAACAGCGCCCGGAACTCAGCCGTTCTTCCAAATACAGCCAGAACCAGCGCGCCATAAACCATTGTAAACCCAACGCCCTTTAAAATAAACATCATAACTGTATCGATATGTCTTGCAAAAAGCCCATATCCCAGCAAACCACCGACAAACACCGTTGCCGTCCGGCGGCCATAATCCGCAAAATAGGTTTTCAGTTTGCTTTGCCAATCCGTTTTGATACCATATTTCATCAGCACATACGGTTCCACCCAGAAACAGGTCGTCATCGTGCTGATGATCGTGCCCAGAAACACGCCCGTCACGCCATGACGCTGCACGAGAATCAGCGACGTTACCAGGTTGATGATCGCTTCCGCCACCGCTTTGTATCGGTCATGCCAAAACAGCCCCATAGCCTCGCGGAATTGCAGGTTGATCTGCCGCATGCCGCTGACGTAAAACTGCACGATCAGCACCAGCACGATCCGCATCGGAAACAGATAGCTTTCGCCGAACATCAACCGCATAAACGGGTTAAACAGCGTCGCCAATCCCGCCGTGATGTAGCCGTAAAACAGGAACATGAAAAAATCGAGCTGTTTATAGATTTTATAGACGTATTCGCCGTCTTCCGTCGCGCCCAGATTGCCGACGCTTCCGGTAAACGCGGAATACACCTTGCAGAGCAAATCATTCAGGTTTCTCAGCACAAGCCGATAGTTGGAATATATGCCCACGCTGGTCAGCCCGACAAACGCGGACATAATCAGGTTGTCCGTGCCGTTGACGATGACCGAACCGAATCGGTGCATGCCCATCGCCATGATGTTTTTGAGAATGTCTTTCCGTTTTTCCTTGTCCGGCAGACGCTTTTCATCCCTGAGATATGCAGGTCGGAGAGCGTGACCAGCCGAATGGTCTTGCCTGTCGGCACTTTGGGCGAATACAGATGGAAAAACGAGGTTTCCAATTTCTGCGAAAACAGCCCGGTTTCGTTTTCGTAGGAAAGGCCGAGCGCCGCCGTCGCCACCAAAATCAGCAGCACGATGCCCAGCGCCACCCACTTGGCCGCCCCGCCCTTTTTCCCTTTTTTCTTCTCTTCGGGCTGCCGTATCTGCTCGGTTACATGTTTCTCGTTTTTCTTCATGAACGCCTTCTCCGCCTGTCTTTTCCTGCAATCGTGTGATTCTATCGTTTTTGGGTTTCGACTGCTTTTGGACGCAGACATACCCATCTTAAATCTTAGCATACTTTCACCTTTTCTGCAATAAAAGACAACCATTCCGGCCGGGAAAACTCATTTTTTCCATTTCTCTCCTCATTGGGCTGGCCCATTCAAAAAAGCCGGAACTGCGCGCGTCAGTCCCGGCCTGGATTCACCCGTTTTCTGTTTTATAGCTTTCCTTATCGCCGTACATCCGTTTATCCGCAAAAACGCGAATCTGCTCTTCGTCTTCGCCTTCGCTGGGATATATGGCATATCCGACCGCATTCCCGGCAAACGGTTTTATTGAAATCTGACAAATATCTCCGAGTTGTTTTTTCATCGTATCACATTCTGTTTTTCACGTCCACCATAATTGACATTTTCCCCATTTAGGCGTACACTGGAAGCAGTAATTCCCAGTGACACGATAGGAAAGGATGATTCACCGATGAAGCCTGTTACTTCTTCCCTGCTTCAAAGCTTCGGCGCGGACTATGAGGCCAGCGCCGAGCGCCGCATCGCCACACTCGCCCTCTCCAAGAGCGAGCTGAACAGCGTCGCCTTCTGCTCCAAGGGTGCGGGCGCCATGCGCCAGAAATTCTCCGTCGAGGTGCCGACGCTGGAAGTCACCAACCAGAAAGCCAGCGGCCGCTGCTGGCTCTTCGCCGCGACCAACGTGCTGCGCGAGCGCATCGCGCAGACCCGCAATCTGGAGAATTTCGAGCTTTCCCAGAGCTATCTCGCTTTCTGGGATAAATTCGAGCGCTGCAATTACTTCCTGGAGAGCATTCTGGAAACCGCCGATCTGCCGACGAATGACCGCACCGTGATGCACATTCTTTCCACCGGCGTGCACGACGGCGGCCAGTGGGATATGTTCGCCAACATCGTCCGCAAATACGGCGTCGTGCCCAAGGATGTCTACGACGAGACCTATCAGAGCAGCAACACCCGCAACATGAACGCGCAGCTTAATCGCGCGCTGAAAGTCGCCGCCGCCAAACTGCGCAAAATGACTGCCGAAAAGGCCGATGAAGCCGCGATTCAGACCGAAAAGAACAAGGCGCTGGATGCGATTTACGGCTTCCTGTGCAGCTGCTACGGCGAGCCGCCCAAGGCGTTTGATTTTGAGTTTGTCGATAAGGATAAGGTCTATCACATCGAAAAGAACCTCACCCCGCTGACCTTCGCCGAGCGCTATGTCGGCGATCTTCTGGATCAGATCGTCAGCATCATCAACGCCCCGACGGCCGATAAGCCCTATCACAAGACCTACACCATCCGTCTGCTGGGCAACGTCGCCGAGGGCCGCCCCGTCGTCCACCTCAACCTGACGATGGATGAGTTCAAGGCCGCCATCATCGCCCAGCTCAAGGCGGGTAAGGTCGTCTGGTTCGGCAGCGACGTCGGCCACTACGGTGAGCGCACGATGGGCATCTGGGACGACAACAGCTTTGATTTCGCCGCGCTGACAGGTCTGCCGCTGGCGATGGATAAGACCGACGCGCTGGATTACGGTCTCGCCGCGATGAACCACGCGATGGTGCTCACCGGCGTGAATCTGGACGAAGCCGGCAAGCCGACCCGTTGGAAGATTGAAAACAGCTGGGGCGACAAGAACGGCGAAAAGGGCTACTATGTCTGCTCGGACAGCTGGTTCGACCAGTATGTCTTCCAGGCCGCCGTTGAAAAGGAATACCTCGGCGATCTCGCCAAGCTGGCCGCTCAGGAACCGATTGTCCTTGAGCCGTGGGACCCGATGGGCACGCTGGCGGATTAAAGGATTAAATAACAAAGCATTCTTTTCTTGACTTTTTCAATTTTACAGTGCTATAATTTCTTCCACAGCGAGTAGCTTTACAGGCGTAAGACCGGTTGTAAAGCTGCTCGTTTTTTATTTTGTTCAGAAAAAAAGGAGGTCTTTCCCTTGGAACAAAAAACAAATGCTTTTCTGGAAAATGAAAAGACGGGCGCGCTCATGCGCAAATACGCCGTGCCCTGCGTCATCTCGCTTCTGTTCGCGGCGCTGTATAACATCGTTGACCACTCGGCAAGGCGCTGGCCTCAACCCTGATTTCGCTGCTTCGCGAAATTGTCTTCGGCGTGGGGCTCGCCCTTCTGCTTCCCCGCTTTTTCGGGCTGGACGGCCTGCTTTATTCCTTCCCCATCGCCGACGCGCTGACGTTCATCATCGCCGCCGTCATCATCCGCCGCACATATCGTGATCTGACCTGACCCTTTCACGCCGCCCGCCTGTTCGGAATATGCTATGGTATCCCGATGAAAGGAGGGCGGCGGAGTTTTTTGATGCTCCGTCTGATCCATATGGAACGAAATCAAAACGTTTTGGATACCCCCGTCACGCCATTGCCCAATCCCGGCGAGGGCGGCCCCGTTTATTCCGGCGACGACGACAGCCAGATCCCGGCGATTCCCCTTCCGAATCCGGGCGAAGGCGGCCCGGTTTATTCCGGCGACGACGACAACGCGCAGATTCCCGTGATTCCCCTTCCCAATCCAGGCGAAGGCGGCCCGGTTTACCCCGGTTCGGACGACAACGCGCAGATTCCCGTGATTCCCCTTCCGAATCCGGGCGAAGGCGGCCCGGTTTACCCCGGCGGCTTCATTCAACCCGTTCAACCGATTCAACCCCTGCCCACGGTTACATATGCTGCCGTCCGCTTCTTAAACGCGGCCTACGGCTATCCGGCTTTCCGCGTCTACGTGGGCAACCGCCGTGCGGCCAGACTGCTCAACTTCGCGTCGCTCTCGGCCTATGTCCGCCTTGCCGCAGGCTATCAAACCGTGACCGTTACGGGCACGGACGGCTACGTCTACATCCAGAAGACCATTCCATTTGAAGCGGGCGGCCGATTCACCATCGCCGTCATCAATCGCCCCGGCGGTCTGGATTTGCTGCGTATCACGGATAATTGCTGCTTCACTTCGTTGCAGGCGGCGCATTTCCGCGTCGGCAACCTGGCCCGAAACAGCGGCGCGCTCGACGTGCTTCTGCCCGACGGCCGCGCAGTCTATTCCGACGTGCGGTTTAAGGAAATCGCCTCGTTTAAGCGCATCGCGCCCGGCGCATATGAGTTTCTCTTCGCTGAAACCAACCAGCTCCCCGCGCCCGCGTATTCGGATATCGAAACGCTCGATTCCGTGTTCATCGGCGCGAACCCGCTTCCCGATACCGCCGCGTCGGTCTATCTGCAAGTGACGCGCGGTCGCGCCTATACGGTCTATCTGCTGCAAAACGGACAGAGCTATAACGCCGTCAGCCCGCTGGTCGTGGAGGACGTGATCGGGTAAGCCTTTTTTCCGTCAATAGCAAACGGCGAGCCGCTTTTTAGTAAGCAGCGCGCCGTTTGCTTTTCAGTTTTTCTTACTTCACAACCCCGATCGCGTTCATCTGCGCCGGAAGGGACATCGTCGCCACGCCCGTGGTATAGAATGTCGCCGTCTCCCCGACCTCAACCGTCACGTCGTCCGGCAGGGAGAGCAGCACCTGTGCGCCGCCATCCGTCGGCGTCACAAGCACGCGGCCGTCCTCCTGCACCTCATCCACCGTGCCCGCCAGCGGATAGATGTTGACCGCCAGCGCGGCGGCCTGCGCGGGGATGGAGCGCGTCAGCTTGCCGTCGTAGAGTACTTCGGCATACTGTCCGACCGCCAGTTCACTTTGCTGAATCGCACCGTCGTAGAGCGTGTCGTCCAGCAGATTGACCTGCACCGTCCCCTGCTCCGTGCCTTCGAGCATCAGATATTCGTCGGTGATTTCCGTAATCTGCCCATGCAGCATGTAAACCTGCGTCATGCCGTCCTCCGTCTGCGTTTCGTCCGTCAGCGCCGCCTGCTCCGGTTCAGCTGTCGCCTCCGGCAGGGCCGTTTCGCTCGGCTGCACGGTCGGTTTCCTGTCGCTCGCGCCCTTCACCGCAAAACCGATGCCCAGCACAACCAAAATCGCCGCTGCGAGAATCATCCACTTTTTCATATCATTTTCCTCCTGAAACTTCGTTTTCATCCGAACTTCATCGTCCGATATCATTTAGACGGATGAGGCGGCGAAAAAGTTCCCACTTTTTAAAAACTTTTTTCAGCGGGTATGGAATAGCCCAAAATCCCAACCGTCTGCGTCGTCAGCGCGAAGGCTCTCCCGTTCCATGCCAGCGTGCCGATGAAATCGCCCAGCGCGTCCGCGTGATACAGTCCGCTGATTTTCTGCCAGGCGACCAGCTCCAGCAGGCCGTCCCGGTTCACGTCTGCCGGATAGAGCAGGCTCACGGGATCGACAAACCCTTCCTGCTCGCGTTTGAGCCTTCCGTTCTCATCGTAAAGCTGCGCGAGATAGTCGCTGTCCTTCCCCGCCAGATCGATAAAATACGCCATGCCCGTGTTTTCGCTCTCCGCCCGGACGGCGTATTGATCGAGATACCGCACCCGATAGCGCATCTGCCTTGCATATTGTTCGCTGTCAAATACCGTTTGATACGCGCCGTTTTGGTAAGCAATCACGCTGTACAATCCAATCGCTCCGCTCGAACCCGTTTCCAGCGCAATCAACACATCGGCCCTGTCCCGCGCTGTCATGCTGCCCAGCACCAGCTGCGGATCATAGCCCTCGTCGTGCGCCAGCGGCACGCGCACGGTCCGCCCCGTTCTGCCGTCCGTGACGGTCAACTCGATGTTTTGCCAATACGCCGATCCTGCGCTTTGCTCGCCGGATAAAATCAGGGTTTCCGCCGCGCCGTCGCCCGTCAGGTCGCCCCGCGCGGATGCAATCCGTTTCCGCATGGCCTCTCCCCCTTTTCGGAAGAGCTTATGTGTTTGGGCAGAAAAAAAGCCCTCGCGGACGAGGGCTTTGGCCTTTACTTATGCAGGAACCCAAACAGGCCCTTCTTTTCATACGGCTCAGTGCGAATTGCGCCGACTTCATAGCCTGTATCGGCGATTACCTTTTTCAGCTTTTCTTCATCCAGCGGATTCTTGCTGATGATTTCCGTCTGATTTTTCGCACGGGAGGAATTGACCTTCTCCACGTCGGGGAACGCCTTGCGCACCGCGTCGTTGATATGGGCTTCACACATGCCGCACATCATGCCGCTGACTTCAACCGTTATTTTTTCCATCTATGAACACTCCTTTTGAAATTAGCTCGTACTAACCGATTTGCGTCCCCATCATACACCCCATGGGGGTATTTGTCAAGATGCGCATATCAAAAAAATCCCCATGTCTGTCCTCATTGGAGCACAGATATGGGGAAATCATGATGTTTTAGGAAACCGACGGCCTTCTGTTCGCCGCTGCGGTGTCGCCTTCCCGGCGGGTCTTGCCCGCGGGCAGCTTGCGCTTGGGTTCGCCCGGCACGAGCGTCGGCTCCTTGCCCTCGGCAATAACCTCCGGCGTGACGACGACCTTCGCCACATCGCTGCGGGACGGCAGATCGAACATCGTGCCCATCAGCGCATCCTCGATGATCGCGCGCAAACCGCGTGCGCCGCTCTTGCGGGCAATCGCCTTAGCCGCAATCGCCTTGAGCGCGTCCGGCTCAAACTCCAGATCCACGCCGTCCATCTCCATCAGCTTGCTGTACTGACGGCACAGGGCGTTGCGCGGCTCGGTCAGAATGCGCACCAGCGCGTCCTCGTCGAGGTTATCCAGCGTCACGATAATCGGCAGACGGCCGACAAACTCCGGAATCAGGCCAAACTTGAGCAGGTCTTCCGGACGAATGTCCTTGAGCACCTCGCCCACGTTGCGGTTTTCCTTGCTCTTAACTTCCGCGCCGAAGCCGATGGAGCCAGCCCCTTCGCGCTTTTCGATGATCTTATCGATCCCGTCAAACGCGCCGCCGCAAATGAAAAGAATATTCGTCGTATCGATCTGGATGAACTCCTGATGCGGGTGCTTGCGTCCGCCCTGCGGCGGCACGCTGGCAACCGTACCCTCGATAATTTTGAGCAGCGCCTGCTGCACGCCTTCGCCGGAAACATCGCGCGTGATCGACGGATTCTCGCTCTTACGAGCAATCTTGTCGATTTCGTCGATATAGATGATGCCGCGCTGGGCCGCCTGAATGTCGTAGTCGGCATTCTGAATCAGGCGCAGCAGAATGTTTTCCACATCCTCGCCGACGTAACCTGCCTCGGTGAGGCTGGTCGCATCCGCGATGGCAAAGGGAACGTTGAGGATTTTGGCCAGCGACTGCGCCAGGAACGTCTTGCCGCAGCCGGTCGGGCCGACCATGACGATGTTGCTCTTTTGCAGCTCCACGTCGCCGCGCTTTTTGGGCGCGTTGATCCTCTTATAGTGGTTGTAGACGGCAACGGCGAGCGCGCGCTTGGCCTTATCCTGGCCGACCACGTATTCGTCGAGCACCGCCTTGATTTCGGCAGGCTTGGGCAGATTCTGCGGTTCCTGGCTCGGCGCAGTCCCCAGATCATCGGCGATGATCTCCTGGCACAGCGCGATGCACTCATCGCAGATATACACGCCGTTGCCCGCAATGATGCGGCGAACCTGATCCTGCGTTTTGTCGCAGAAGGAGCAGCGCGCCACGCGCGGCTGCCGGGTTTCGTCCTTATCTCTCGGCATTTCGCACCTCAGAAAACATTGATTTCACTTGGCATAAAAGCAAATTCTCCCCTCCCTTGGCGGGAAGGGAGAACGCTTTCGCTTACTTTTTGCGCGGCTGGTAGATTTCGTCGATGATGCCGTAGGCAAGCGCCTCTTCGGCCGTCATGAAGTAATCGCGTTCCACGTCGCGCTCGATGCGCTCCAGCGGCTGATGGGTCATTTCGCTCATCAGCTTGTTCATCTTGCCCTTGGTGCGCAGCAGCCACTGAGCGTGCAGCTGCACGTCGGTAGCCTGTCCGCTTGCGCCGCCGCTGGGCTGATGAATCATCACTTCGCTGTTGGGCAGAGCAAGGCGCATGCCCGGTTCGCCCGCCATCAGCAGGAACGCGCCCATCGAGGCGGCCATGCCGAGGCACACGGTGCGGATCTTCGGCTTGACGTAGCGCATGGTATCAAAAATCGCCATGCCGTCCGTCACGCTGCCGCCGGGGCTGTTGATGTACATGGAGATATCGGCGTCCGGGTCTTCCATTTCCAGAAAGAGCAGCTGGGCGACGATGCTGTTGGCCAGCGCCTCGTTCACCTCGCCGCGCAGAAAGACCACGCGGTCTTTCAGCAGGCGGGAGTAAACGTCATAAGAACGTTCGCCGTAAGGCGTCTTTTCAATGACGCTGGGTTCAAAGTAATAGTTATTATTGGTCATCATGGACGCCTCCTTAACAGGCGTTTATTTGGAGTCGAGCAGACGGCTGGGGCGCTGCCCCAACCTCCGCCAAGAACCTGAGGTTCCTGGATCTCCCGCCAGGCTGGATTGCTGTGCAATCCGGCTGTCTGTATCAGGAATCTGCTTCAGATATAAATATGCGTACAGCTTTTGAGTTGCTTACTCGGCCTTGGCGTTGTCGCAGAGGAACTTCACGGCCTTATCGCGGATGACGTCAGCCTTGAAATACTCGCGGTCACCTTCCGTCAGGTTCTTCTTGAGATCCTCGACATTCTGGCCGATCTGCTTGGCAAACTTCTCGATCTCGGCGTCGATCTCTTCCTCGGTCGCCTCAAACTTCTCGACGTTTTCGACCGCCTCCAGCACGAGGTTCGCGCGCACGCTCTTCTCGGCCTGATCGCGGTACTGATTGCGGAAGCTCTTCTCATCCTGGCCGGTGTACTTCATGAAGTCGGCGAGCTTGAGGCTCTGCTGAGCCAGACGTGCCTCAAAGTTGCGAACCATAGAATCGATCTGGCGCTCGACCATCGCGTCCGGAATCTCGACGGTGGCGTTCGCCATGACCTTCTCGATCACCGCGTTGGTGAAGGCGTTGTTGTCGCGCTCGGCCGCCTGAGCTTCCAGTTTGGCGCGAACGTCAGCCTTATATGCGTCCAGCGTGTCAAACTCGCTGATATCCTTGGCGAAATCGTCGTCAAGCGCCGGCAGCTGGGTCTCGGTGATGCTGTTGACCTTCACGTGGAAAACGGCTTCCTTGCCTGCCAGATCGGGCGCATGATACTCGGTCGGGAAGGTCACGTTGAGGTCCTTCTCTTCGCCGATGTTCATGCCGACCATCTGCTCTTCAAAGCCCGGAATGAAGGTGTGGCTGCCGATCTTGAGGGTCTGGCCCTCGGCGGTGCCGCCTGCAAACTTCACGCCGTCCACGCTGCCGGAGTAATCGAGGTTCACGGTGTCGCCCTCGGCAACCGCACGATCGTCCACAGAGACTTCAGCGGCCTGCTTATTGCGCTCCTTCTCGATTTCGGCGTTCACATCGTCCTCGGTCACGAGGGTGTGTTCCTTCTTGACCTCGACGCCCTTGTACTCGCCCAGGGTCACGTCCGGCTTGACGAACACTTCGCAGGTGAACTGCAGGTTCTTGCCGGTGCCGATCTGCTGGATATCGACCTGCGGACGGTCGACGACCTCAAGTTTGTTCTCGTCGATGGCCGGGCCGTAAACTTCGTCAAAGATCAGCTCGAAGGCCTCGTCATAGAAAACGCCTTCGCCGTACATGTTCTCAATCATCTTGCGCGGGGCGTGTCCCTTGCGGAAGCCGGGGATCGCGACCTGGCCGCGCACCTTGATGTATGCCTTGCCCATCGCCTCGTCAAACTTGGCCGCGTCGATGTCAAAGGAAAGTTTCACCTTATTGCTGGAAATCTTTTCAACAGTGGTGCTCATGATCTTTATGCTCCTCTACGGTAATGGTTGCGCCCCGGAAATCCCAAAACGCTATCCTATATTATAGCACGGGGCCTCGGGCTTTTCAATCCTCAATCCGTGGTATTGAAGCGTTTTTTTGTTGTTTTCGGGCATTTTCCGCCCGCCTTTCTGATTTTTATGCGCTGCGTATCCGCTTTATGCGCATACCGCCGCCCCTTTTTCGGGCAGGATACGGGCAAAGGAGGCGCGCCATGTCCCTGCTCTGTGTTCTCACCGCTTCGCCGCGCACGTTGGCGGATGTCCACCTGCTGTCCCGCCGCATGCTGGCCATGCGCGCTTCGGCCGATGCGCTGCTGGCGCTGTGCGACCTGCCGGATGCCTTTGCCGCCGTCATGCCGGAGGATGAACCGCTTCTGCGCGCGCTGCAAAGCGCCGTAATGGCCGCCGACGCGCGCGCCGGGCGCTTTCTGCTGCTCGTTCGCAGACGCGTCTGGGACGATGCGTCGCGGCTGTATCTGGGCGAAAGCCAGCCGATTTCGCCCGTGCAGACGGTTTCCGCCCTGCTTGATCGCGGCCAGACACAGGTTTCCTTCGCCGCCGCCAGTTTTTCGCCCGCGTCTCTGGCGGGGCAGTTTTCCTCCGTGCTCTTCTGTCCCGCGGACGTCTCCTGTGCGCCGGACGTTCTTCCTCGCATGTCGGCCGCTTTGGATGAATCCGGTCTGCTCGCCGCACGCGTGCTGCCTCCGCTTCACGATCGCGCGCCGCTGCTGACCCGCCTGCCGGATTTTTCCTTTTCGGAAGGGCTGGCCGCGCTCCGCCACCGCCTTGCCTGCCAGAACCGCGCGCTGATTTCGGATCGCGTCCTGCTCGCTTCCGCCAAGGCGTTTTCCCAGCTTGAAAAAGCCTCGTCTCTTGACGCCTGCCCGCTCTGGCCTGAAGCCGCTTTCGTCGCCGAAGACACGCCCCCCCTGCAACGGTCCTTTCGGCAGACCGCGCGCTTTTTCGACGCGCTCTGCCGCTTACCCAAGCTGACCGGGCTGCAAAGGCTCATGCTGATTGCCCCCATGCTTCGGCTCTTTCTGCTGTTTCTCGCCGCTGTCACAGGGCTGGAGTTTCTCGCCGTGCTGGCGCTGCTTGAGCCTTACGCCCTGCTGCATCCCCGGCTGCTTCCCGCCGCGCTCGTGCGCGCCGCTTTTCTGCCGATGACCGCCATCTGTGCGTTCAACTCCTTTTTTGCGCACAAACTGGCTCGTTCGCCGCTTCTGCGCATTCGTTTCCCGCGCGGCGCGCAAACGCCGTCTGCCTGCGCCCTCTGCGGCGCGGCGCTGATCCCCATCGCGTTTCTCAGCCTGCATGCGTTTGCGCCGCTGCTCTTTGCTTCGCTGCTTTGGCTGGCCGCGCCTCCGCTTTTCCGCGCGCTGAACCTGCCGGAAGCCGAGCGCATTCCGCTCAGCGCCGACGAACGCGCGCGCGTTTTGCAGCTTGCGCGGGAAGCGTTTGACCTGCCCGTCGATCATGCCCTGCCGGGGCGCTCGATGCTCGTCGCTTGCGGCGGCTGCATGCTCGATTTTCTGGAACCGGACGAAGCCGCGCGGCGCATGCTGGCGCTTCTGCCTGATTTGCGCTGCCGCCCGTTTGACGCGCACGAAACCGCCTGTGCGCTGGCCGCCGCGCAATACATCCGCGAGCGCATGGGCGACTGCGATGCGGCGCTTCGCGAACTTCCAACACAGATTGAGCAGCTCTGCGTTCCGGAAGATCCATCGTCGTGGCTGGCCGTCATTCTGGATGGCGTGCAGGCGCAGAATGCGCTGTTTCTGCCGCTCTGCCGGGTGAGCGCGGCCTGTTTCATCACCCATCCGCACGGGTTTCTGTCTCTGCCGGAAAAGGCAAAAACGCCCGACGATTCGTGGGCGTTTCTGATGTTCTGCGACGTGCTTTGCGCACACGCTTTTTCCCCGCTTTTCTGGCGTTCTCCCGTCGCCGCGCCGTATCGGAGCTGGGTTACGGTTGGGGCAACGTTGGGCTGCCGCCCAAACCTGCCTGGGGTCTAAGACCCCAGACCCCCTCTTGTTTATCGCTCCGCGATAAACAGGAATATAATCTTCATTCCCTTATGCATTGCATCGCAATGCGTAAAGCGGGAAGTCCAGAAACCTCAGGTTTCTGGCGGGTTCTAGGGCAGCGCCCTAGCGTCCCCCCAACGTCCCCCTCGTCCTCCCTCACGCCCTGTTGCGCACCGGCCCGCGCAGCATGTCGCCTGCCGCAAGCTTGCCGCCGCAGGGAATCCGCACCCGCTCCATCGGCACATTCACCACGCCGACGTGCTCGCCCGTTCGCTCAAGCACAATGTCCTCGATGACCAGCTTTTCGCTCCCCTTCGGCGTGACCGTTTCCAGCTCATCGCCGACAAAGAAACGGTTCTTCATCTCCACCAGCGCTTCCCCGCCGGAAACATCCAGCACATAGCCCATGTATTCCGCTTCCTGTGTCACGCCGACCGCCTCGCCGCAGACCTTCGGCTGGCCGAAGTAAAAGCCCGTGTCGTATACCCGATGGCTGATCTTGTCCAGCTCGCCGCGCAGCCGCTTTTGCAGCGCCGCGTTCGCCTTGTAACCTTCCGGATCGTTTGCATACGCGTCCATCGCCCGGCGATATGCCCCGACAACCGTCGCAATGTAGATTTCCGTCTTCATCCGCCCTTCAACCTTGAAGCAACAGACGCCGCTCTCCATCAGCCGCGGCAGATGATCCATCATGCAGATATCCCGGCTGGAGAGAATCGCCGTGCCCCGCTCGTCCTCTTCAATGGGCATCGCTTCGTCCGGCCTCGTCCGCTCATGCAGGGTGTATGTCCATCGGCACGGCTGGCTGCACGCGCCGCGGTTCGCGCTCCGCCCCGTCAGGAAGCTGGACAGCATGCACCGCCCCGAATACGACATGCACGCCGCGCCGTGAATGAACGATTCCAGCTCGATTTCATCGCCGACCGCCGCGCTCATCGCCTCGATCTGGTCGAACGTCATCTCCCGCGCCAACACGACGCGCTTCGCTCCCAGCGCCTTGTATACCCGCGCGGATTCGCTGTTCGTCGTGCTCGCCTGCGTGCTTACGTGAATATCCAGTCCCGGCGCCTCCCGCGCAATCCGCGCGATCGCGCCAAGGTCGGAGATGATCGCCGCATCCACACCCATGTCGCGCGCCGCCTTCGCCGTGCGCACCATGCCGTCAAGGTCGCCGTCAAAGGCAAAAATGTTGAGCGTCAGATTGACCTGAGCGCCCGCCGCATGCGCCAGCGTGACAGCCTGCTCAAGTTGCTTTTCGTCAAAATTCCCTGCCTGTGCGCGCAGGCCGTATTGTTTCGCGCCACAATAAACGGCGTCTGCACCGAAGCGCAGCGCCGTTTGAAGCGCCCTCATGTTGCCCGCAGGCGCGAGCAGAGAAGGCATTGTTTTCATCTTGTCCTCCGTTAATTGAGTCCGCGGCTCCTGTCGTATTCCTCCCACAGCGGGCGATACATCGCCACAGCGGCATTATGCTCTTCCAGCGTCTTGGAGAAATGCAGTTCGCCGGAAGCCGGGTCGGTCGAGCAGAAATACAGATACTTCTGCGCCACATACTGCTCGTCCGGATACAGCGCCGCGACAATCGCGTCCATCGACGGGTTGCAGATCGGGCCGACCGGCAGTCCCTTGCGGGTGTACGTGTTATATGCCGAGTTGACGGAAAGCTCGCTGTCGCCGAGCACCATCTTTTCCGATCCGGTCGCGTATTTGATGGTCACGTCCGAACCCAGCGTCATATCCGCCTTGAGCCGATTATGGAAAACCGCGCTGACTTTGGCGAAATCGCTCTTCTTGGCTTCCTTCTCGATCATCGAAGCCAGCGTGATGACCTCGTCCATCGTCATGCCCAGCTCCTGTGCGCGTTCGTCGTATCCGGTCAGATACGCCGCTTCCATCTGCGTCAGCAGACGCTTGATGATGGTGTCCGCGCTCGAACTGGTATAAATCTCATAGGTATTCGGCGACAGATAGCCCTCCAGCGCGTATCTGCGCTGGCTGACCGTGTCGGTTTTCATCATCTCTTCGATGAAGTAATACCCGCTGTAACTCTCGCCCGATTTGCACAGGCTGAGGAATTCATCCGTATTGCCGAGGATTTTCAACTCCACCAGATAGCGGGCCACATCCTCCACCGTCCAGCCGGGAATGATGGTGATGGTGGTCGTCAGCGGCTTTCCGTCGCCGGAAATCAGCTGGTCGAGAATCTCCGTCGCGGACATTGCGCGGGAAAGCTCGTAGTCGCCGCTCTGGATTTTCTGGCCCATGCCCATGAAATCCGCCATGTATTTGAACACGGTATGATTATGGATGAGTCCGGCCTCTTCCAGATTGCGGCTGACGGCGGAAAGCGAACTGCCGGATTTCACGCTGAAAGCGACGGTCTGCCCGTCCGCGCTGTCCATCGGCGAAAAGAACATGTCGTCCACCTTCTGCCATCCGGTATAGACCAGCCCGCAGATGATGACAAACGAGCAGGTAAACACCAGAATCGGCCGCAGAATCCGCCAGATCCAGTCATACCAGAAAAAGCCGTACCGCCTGCTTTCCAGCAGCTCGCGTTCCTCCGCGTCGTGGACGGGGCGTTTCTTTTTCTTCTTCGCCAATGTCGCTTTCCTCCCGGTTCAGGGCTTTTCGGGCACGTCAAAGCGGATGCCCGCGGCCTCGGTCAAAATCTTAAAGATATCCGCCAGCGTCTTCTGCATCTGCATTTCCGCCATCAAGTAAGCCTGCACGTCGCTGTTCATATACAGCAGCGAGGCCAGCTGCTGAAACCGCTGCATATCCTCGCTGGGCATTTCGCCCGCCGCGCCGACCGTGCTCATTTGCAGCTGCACCTGCAAACGCTTATATTCGTCCAGCAGCAGGCGGTTGGTCTCATCGGCGTAGGCGCGTTCGCGCAGCTCGGCCAGATGCACGCATTCGTCGCTTTTCCTGATTTCTTCGGCCAGTTTGTGGGCCGTATCGTAAATGTTCATGTTCCAACTTCCTTTTTGCGACGGAGAGAATGCGTCGGGGCTCTGCCCCAAACGCTGCCAGAAGGCTGACGTTCTTAGATTCCCCGTCTTTCATTGATTGCTTTGATCGCTTCGCAAAGCATAGACAGACTGCCGCCCTGCTTTCATCCTCTTGCAAGGGCGCGCACCCATGCGAAATTACGTCTCCATGATAATCGGCAGAATCATCGGGTTGCGCTTGATGAGGTCGAACAGATAGTTGTGCATCTCGTCCTTGATCCCGTTCTTGACGCTCGTCCAGTCGCTCTGCTCGATGCGGTCATACCGCTGCAAAACGTTCATCGCAACGTTTCTCGCGCCGGAGATCAGCTCCTCGTTTTCGCGCACATAGACAAAGCCGCGGGAGATGAGTTCCGGCCCGCTGGTGACCTGCCCCGTCTCCTTGCTCACGCCGACGACCACGATAATCAGGCCGTCCTGCGAGAGGTGCTTTCTGTCGCGCAGCACCACGTTGCCCACGTCGCCCACACCGAGACCATCCACCATCACCGAACCGGTCGGAATCGGACCGGTGATATTCGCTTCGTCTTCGGAAAGTTCGAGCGCCTGCCCCATTTCCAGAATGATGACGTTGTCTTCCGGCATGCCAAGCTCCTGTGCGAGCTGCGCATGCCTGTGCAGCATGCGGTATTCGCCGTGTACCGGGATGAAATATTTCGGTTTCACCAGCGTGTGCATGAGTTTGAGTTCCTCCTGGCATGCGTGGCCGGAGACATGCACGTCGGCAATGCGGTTGTAAATCACGTTCGCGCCGCAGCGATACAGCTGATCGATGATCCGGGAAACCATGATTTCGTTGCCCGGAATCGGCGTCGCGGAAATGATCACCGTGTCACCCTGGCGAATCTGCAATTTGCGGTGTTCGCTGTTGGCCATGCGGGTCAGGCCGCTCATCGGCTCGCCTTGGCTGCCCGTCGTCAGCACCACAATTTCGCTGTCCGCATAGCAGTCCAGATCGCCGACGTCGATGAACACGTCCTGTGGAATTTTCAGTTCGCCGATCTCCATCGCCAGCTTGGTCACGTTGACCATGCTTCGACCGACAAAGCAGATTTTCCGCCCAAATTCGATGCAGTTATCCACCACCTGCTGAATTCTGTGCAGATTGGAGGCGAACATCGCGATGATAATCCGCCCCTTCGCGTCCTTAAACAGGTTGTGGAACGTCTCGCCGATCTTCTTTTCGCTCATCGTGTAGCCGGGGCGCTCCACGTTCGTGGATTCCGCCAGCATCGCCAGCACGCCGCGGCTTCCCCACGCGGCCAGCGTATTGAGATCGGTCACTTCGCCGTCGATCGGCGTGTAATCGATCTTAAAGTCGCCCGTCACAATCACTGTGCCCGCCGGACACGTCAGCGCCATCGCCACCGCGCCCGCGATCGAATGGCTCACCTTGATAAACTGCACGGAAAACGCGCCGGCCTGAATCACATCCTTCGGCTTCACGATATGAAACTGGATGTTGCCGATATTATGCTCCGCCAGCTTGCCGCGTATGAGCGCACAGGTCAGCTTTGTGCCGTAAACAGGCGCGGGTACGCGCGGCAGCACATACGGCGTCGCGCCGATATGATCCTCGTGGCCGTGGGTGAACAGATAGGCGCGCACGCGCTCCCGGTTGCGTTCCAGATACGTGATATCCGGAATCACAAGATCAATGCCGAGCATATCGGCCCGCGGGAAAATCGAGCCGCAGTCCACCACAACGATATCGTCGCCGAATTCAAAGGCGGTCATGTTTTTGCCGACCTCGCCCAGACCGCCCAGCGGAATGATTCTCAGCTTTGCCAACTTGCGTCTCCTCCTTTCTGCCTTCTCCTTTTGGTTTTCATCTTCCAAAAGCCTTTCTTTCGTTCTCAGGCTTTTCAAATTCAAACAATTCTTTAGGTATGGTCGCCCAAGCTTATCTGATTTATTATAGCACAAAACCTTTGCTTGTCAAAGTCTATCCTGCCAAAAATGAAAAGAAGCGTTCGTTTTTTTCGAACGCTCTATCAACAAATGGTTTTATGCTTTCATGCGGCCGGCGAAAAAAACGCCGTTTTC
>ENA-UOJJ01003146-UOJJ01003146.1-human-gut-metagenome-genome-assembly--contig:-CS66-NODE-3146-length-18474-cov-11.724144_pt1 | contig 18474 bp, 17 predicted proteins | sample MGYA00242343_ERZ723890 | MGnify/ENA metagenome assembly ERZ723890 | reverse complement strand
ATATATAATAATCATCAAATGTTTTGTATTTTTTTACTTTTCTATCAAATAACAAATAGTTACAAAAAGCGTCATTTATTTTTTTTAAAAGCTTTTTATCATAAAATAAGTTTTCCACAATAAAATCTTTTAGTATTTGTTGTTTTTGCTCTTCTGTTATAACTTTTATATACTTTTTATAACTTTTTTTAATTATCTCCATTCCTAATTTGTGAAATGTCGTTATCTTTGCTCCTAATTTAAATTGTTTATTAATTCTATCTTCCAATTCTTCAGTTGCTTTTTTTGTAAATGACATAATTATTATGTTATTAGGATTTACATTTTGTTTTTCTATTAAATATTTAACTTTTGCAGACATAGTAGTCGTTTTTCCACTTCCTGCGCCTGCTACTACAAGACAATAATCCTGATCGATTAATATTGTTTTAATTTGTTCTTCATCTAATTTTATATTTGGATCAACTTCATCAAATATATGTTCAAAATAATTTTTATATTCTTTTTGTTTTTTTATTATAAATTTGTCATTATGATACTTAACCATAGTTAATAATTTTTCATTATCTAAAATTATTCCCTTAAGTTTTAAATTGTTTACTAATTTTGTTAATTCTTTTCTAGATATATATTTATCTTTACTTAGTATTTTTTTTGTATAATCCATATTTTCACCTCACAAAAAAACTAGTACATGTACTAGTTCTATAATATATATATCTTTTATTTTTAAGCTATCCTATTTTTTGTAAGCATTTTTTACCTATTTCTAATGAAGTATTTAGTTCTTCTAATCTTTGATCTCTTATTTCGTCATATGTATAATTTTTTCCGATTTTTAAATTTGTATACCAGTCTAAATTTAGTTTTGAATATATTCCTGATATTATTTCGTCATTTTCATTAATTTCAAATATAAAGGTATCGTTTAATGACTCTGTTTCTATTTCTGGATTATTTACTTCTTCTGTTTTTGATTTTATTTTATCTATTACTAAATATCTATAATCACCATCGAATCTTGGCTCTAAAGATTCAATTTTTGTATATTTTCTTGTGATATATTTACCCAACTTCGCACTATATAACTGATTATCACATATAAATACTTCTGGATTAAATGTTTTTGTTACTACAGGTAAATCTTTATTAATATAAGTAGCTATTTTATTTTTTATTCTTATATGATTTGAGTATTTGTGGTAACCATCATAATCGTTGTATTCCCTTATTGAAATAAAGTTTTCAGCATCTACTCTAATTAGTTCTTTATTTTTATTTAAAAACATTAAATTTTGACCTATCTCTGTTGAATCATTAAATATTTCTTTAAAATTATCATCTATTATTCCAGCACAACTATATGTACAATTTTCATCAAAACTTAAAGCAAGAATTCTAATTTTAATTGCAGCTATTCCATTTTCAAATTTTATGTCTTCATTTGATTCATCAATCATAAATGAAACAACTCTTGGTCTTAATTTTGTTTTTTCATTTAAATTTAGTTTATCCATAATATCCCCCTTTAAAATATTGCCTCATATTCTATCAGCATATATACTATTTGTCAAATTTCAACAAAAAAACAGACTATAAATAGTCTGAATTAATTTCAAAATATGGGGCGCTCTAACTTGTTAATTAAGTAACAAACGCCTATAAAGAAGCCCCATAAATCAATTGTAATTTCATTACACAAAATTATTTTTTAATTCAATAGATTTTACAAAAAAGCGCCTAGAACTACATAAATTAAGAATTACATAAATTCTGGAAGTATTTTATTAAATTAACTTATTTACTATTTAAAATACTAAAGTAATTAAATCATATAAATTTGTTGCCAATCATGGGAGCAAGTTTTATGTTTTTCTTTTATTTACTAACTGTAATAATTTTGTAGTAAAGGCAAGATGTTATAGAAACAATTAATATTTTCCATTTTTACTTAAATATTCATTGATTCTCATAATTAAGTACTCTCTATTAGAAGAATTATTATATTCAAATTTGCTTGATAATTCTTTTACCAATGGTGTTGGCTGAATATTTAAATTATAAACGCAATTAGAGCATATCGTATTAGATGGATTTAATTTCAATTGTTCTCTCCTTAATTTTCTAATAACTTCATTATTCCAAGCTTCTTTTAATGATACTTTATTTAAATCAGCATACGCCAAATAATTTTGAAAATCTAGACAACAGGCAGTTAAATAGCCCTCTTGTGTTATGATTACAGATTTAAATGGATATGAACAAGGCATTTTTTTCATTGTATCTAATTCTACATCAGATTCAGATAAAAGCAAATCATTAATTTCTGGTTGCAATCCCCCCTGATTTTCTACATTCATTATAGCTACTTCATCACAAATATTATTAAAAAATTCTTTTATTTCTGCTATATTTTTATCAGTATATTTTGTCTTAATATAAGATACAAATATATTAATTGAAATATTATTTTTCAATTTGTAATTATATAATTCTCTTAAATTTGTAATAACTTTTTCAAAATCACTTTTACCATGAATAAATCTATATTCATCACTATTAATAGCATTAATTGAAAATTTAATACTATCTAAACCTTTTTCTATTAAATTTTTCATTCTACTAATGTCTGCTAATACCCCATTAGTAGTTATGTATACATATTGGTATCCAATAGTTTTTGCCTTATATATATAATCTTCTAAATTTTTATTCAATAAAGGTTCTCCGGTAGTATAAAAACCAACTTCTCTCATTCCTAGTTCATAAGCTTCCTTTAAGACCTTGTCTACTAAATTTGGATTAATAAATCCTTTTTCTCTTACCATATTCTTATTGAAACAAAATATACAAGCATCATTACATAAATTAGTAATTTCAATTAGCATACCTTTTTTTGGAAATCCTGGATTTTCACTATATATACTAGCATTAACTACATCATTAATTCGATTTTTTAATTTATTACAACTCATAACAATACTCCTAACTAGTAACAAGAATATTATAACATATTTCTATATTTTATTTAAATATGATGCCAGAAAGTTTCAAATAATAAAAATTATGGTATAATAATGAATAGAAAGGTTGGTTATATATGGAAATAGTAGATATCTATGATGGAAAAAAGAATAAAACAGGTAAAACAGTTGAAAGAAATACTAAACCTGAATTGGGCGAATATCGTTTATCAATACATATTTGGATAACAAATAGTAAAGGCGAATTATTAATTCAAAGAAGATCTGCCAATAAAAAAATGTTCCCAAATATGTGGAACGAAACAGGAGGAGCTGCTTCTACAGGTGAAACAAGCGAAATGACTTGTGCTAGAGAATTTGAAGAAGAACTAGGTGTTAAACCAAATATGGACAAAGCCGAATTAATAGGTAGCATTAAAAGAAAATATGATTATGTTGATGTTTGGCACATAGAACAAGACATTGACTTAAATAACATACAAATGCAAGAAGATGAAGTTAGTGAAGTAAAGTATGTTACAATTGATGAATTAAAAAAGATTATAGAAGATAAAGAATTTGTTCCAACTATTGGTCCTAGTTTAAATATGTTCTTGACATATATGGATATGATAAAAGAATAAATGTATCTTTAAATTCTTTTTTTTGAGAAAAGTGATGATAAAATGGATTTTGAATTTGAAAAAGAACATTTAAATAATACTATAAAACAATATCAGGAAGTAATTGAAGATACTGAACTTTCACTTAATTCACTTCCATCATTATATAGATCCAACCCTGAGTTTCTAGATAATGCAATTTATACCACAAAAATTAAATTAAATAATTTAAAAACAAATATTAACAAACCTTATTTTGCTAGAATTGATTTTATTGACGAACATAATAAAGAAGATATTTGTTATATTGGTAAAATTGGGGTTACTGACTATGATAACAATATAATTACTGTTGATTGGAGAGCACCTATTTCAAGTTTATATTATGATTCAAATGTCGGAAATGCTTCTTATAATGCCCCTGATGGTACAATTAATGGTACTTTAAAAATTAAAAGACAATATGATATAGAAAATGGTATATTAAAATCATTTACTAATGTTGATACAGTAGCAAATGATGAATTACTAAAACCTTACCTTGATGTCAATGTTGATAATCGCTTAAAAAATATTGTTTCTTCAATTCAAAGTGAACAAAATAGTATAATTAGAAAAGATTTTGGGAAAAATTTAATCATTCAAGGTGTAGCAGGTTCAGGTAAAACTACCGTCGCACTTCATAGAGTTGCCTATTTAGTATATAATTACAAAAATAATATTAATGCAAATCAATATATTATAATTGGTCCCAATAAATTTTTTATTAACTATATATCGTCAGTATTACCTGATTTAGATGTTAATGGTGTTTATCAATATGATTTCATTGAACTAGCAAAAGAATATATTTCAGAAAATTTTATATTGAACGATCCTGATTATAAATTAATTAATTATATCAATGATTTAAAAGATTCAACTATCGACAAACTTAAATATTCATTGATTTATAAAGAACAATTAGATAAATTTATGTATGATATAAACTTTTCAATAATACCAAACAAAGATTTTTATATCAAAGATTTTAAAATTTTGACAAAAAATGAAATTATGGATACATACAAAGAAATAAGTTCTAATAATTCTTTTAGCAATATTAATTCTCGTGTTGAGCGTTGCATTTTATTATTATCAAAACAAATAGAATTAAGATATGATAGTTTAATAATAAAATTGACTGAATTTATTAATAAATTATCAGATGAAACAAGCGACAAAAATGAAATAAGTAAATTAGCTAAAATTCGCGAAGAAATTAAAAAAGAACTAATGAATGGTTGTAGACAATCTTTGAAAAAATACTTTACTAATAATAATTTAAGTGTTATTAATTTATATAAAAATTTTATAACTAATTATGATTCATATAGTGATAATAGTGATATCACTATTAAATTGAAAGAATACACTTTAAATATAATGAAACAAAACCTAATAGATGCCGAAGATTTGCCTGCCCTTATGTACATTAAATACAAAATTTGTGGTTCTATGCAATATAGTAATATAAAACAAATCGTAGTTGACGAAGCACAAGATTATGGAGATTTCAATTTTTATATTTTAAAATGCATATTTAATAATAGTTATTTTAGTATTTATGGAGATTTAGCACAGTCAATATACTCATACAAAAGTATTAATAGTTGGAATTCTGTCCAAAATATTATTTTTGAAAACAACGCTGATATTTTAACATTAAAAAAAAGTTATAGAACAACTGTAGAAATAATGGAAGAGGCCAATAATATTACAAAAATGTTAAATTTAAATACAGCAACGCCTGTTATTCGACATGGAAAACAAGTCAATTATATTAAATCTAATGATAAAATTAATAGCATAATTAATGAAATAAATAAAGCATTAGAAAACAATTACAAATCTATTGCTATTATAAGTAAAACTACTAATGAAAGTAATTCGATATATCAAGAGTTATTTAATAGAAAAATTAATATTACAAATATTGATAATTCCAACACTCAATATTTAGGTGGCATTTGTACTATACCAAGTCACTTATCAAAAGGACTAGAATTTGATGTTGTCATTATTAGTGATGCAAACGAAAGTATTTTTAATTCTTCCAACCAAACAGATATGAAATTACTTTATGTTTCTATGACAAGACCACTACATGAATTAACTATTATTTATAGTGATAATCTTAACAAGGCATTAAAAAATAATGATTAAAATTAACCATTATTTTTTTGTGTATTATTAATTCTTTTTATTAATTGAATTCCATTATTTGAACTTTGCATACTCATGTTTTTTAAATAATTAGATACAACTGTCAAATCAGCTTTTAATTCTCGTTCATCATCTGTCATGTGAAAAACATTATCAAAGAAATAATCCTTTATCAATTTTCCATATTTATCCCTAATCCCAATTTTTAAGTTCTCTAAATTAGTATAAACCATTCTCTTTTTACCACCGTGATAAAATTGATCTGTTAAATCAACTTCAATAAAAACTACTGTTACAGTTCTAACATCACTAGAATTAAACATTGTTTCCACTTTTTTATCAACTTTCCAAGTTGCTATTTCATCCTGTGCATATATATCTCTGACAAATGCTTCATAATTTTCTTCTAAAGGCATATCGAATGTGCCTATTAATGAACCATATTTTTGAATATCTTCTATAGCCATATCTTTATATTGCTGAACAGAATTCCATAATATTCCTAAACACAACATAAAAATCCCCCTTATTGCGTTATATTTTAATACAAATTATATAATTAGTCAAATCGGTTTAAATCATTAAATTTCTTTTGAATCTCAATATTCCAAAACGATTCAGTTTCTAAAATTTTTATAAAATTTTCACAACTTGTTCCTTTGCCAAAGGAAAAGCATTTTACTCTATATTTATCTATATCATGCAGTATTTTGTCAATTCCTAATAATGTATTTTCGATATTAATTATATTTTTATTTTCAAATATATTAAATCTTCCAGTTTGCCTTGTTCCAATATTTATAGCAGGAATTCCATATACACCACATTCTCTTATTCCTGCACTTGAATTACCAATTACAAAATCACAATTTTTTAATAATGTTAAAAACATTTCAAATCTAATTGATGGAAATATTCTAATATTTTCTTTATGGTCAAGTTTTTTATAAGCATTCAATATAATATTAGATCCTAAATCATTATTAGGATATATTATAATATAATTTTTTTTAGAATTTTCTAAAAATAATACTAAATTATTTACATTTTCTTCCATTTTACTGATTTCAGTAGTAACTGGATGGTACATAAAAATTGCATATCTATCAAATTTTATATCATATTTTTCTTTTACTTCCTCTAATGTAGGCAATTCGTCAGATAACATAATATCAATATCAGGTGAACCTATAACATAAATATTTTGTCTATTTTCACCCATTTGAATCAACCTATTTTTTGCTTCTTCATTTGCTACAAAATGAAATTGTGCGAATTTGGAAATAGCATGGCGTGTTGACTCATCTATTGTTCCTGATATTTCGCCACCCTCAATATGTGCAATTCTTATATTATTAAAAGCTCCAACAATTGCACCGGCGAATGCTTCTATTCTATCACCATGAACAACAATCAAATCAGGATTAACTATATCAATATAATTTGAAAATTTTTTAATTGAAGCTGATAGAGCAATATCCATTTTATCTGTTTCCAATATATCCTTTTCTAAATACACATTTGTAAATCCATCTTTTAAAATTTCAATGTACGTATTACCATATTTCGATAGCATGTGCATACCTGTTACATAAATATAAACCTCAAAATTTTTTGAATTACTTAAAACTTTTAAAAGTGATTTTATTTTTCCATAATCTGCACGAGTACCTGTTAAAAAAACTATCTTTTTCATTCGAACATTCCTTCTAAAATATGTGTATCATTCGGAATATCAACAGTAGCTATTCTACCCAATAATTCATCATATTTTTCAGCTCTAACACCTATTTTACCAGGTCTTTTAACCCAAATATTTTCTTTTGTAAATTTATCACCTTTCTTAATAGGTTTTATTGTAACAATCGTAGCAAATGCAAAATCTATAGTAACTTGTTCTTCCTTTAAAGCTGTTTTATTTCCACCTAGCATTTGGTGAATTTCTTTAGTACCTTTTATTAGTTCTTCTAACTCTTTCTCATCAGCCGAGCAAACTATATCTGGTCCAATTCGATCTTTTGTATCGGTAAAGTGACGTTCTAATACACACGCTCCTAATGCTGTAGCCGATAAACACGCATTATTATTTAATGTATGATCTGATAATCCAATGATAGCATTAGGAAAATTATTTTTAAGTTCCTCTAATGCTCCCAATCTAACTAAATTAGCTGGAGTTGGATATAAATTAGTGGTATGCATTAAAATATATGGTATGTTATATTTTTCTATGATTTTAACAGTTTTTCGTATGCTTTCAATATCATTCATACCTGTTGAAATAATCATTGGTTTTCCAAATTTAGCAATATGTTCAATTAATGGATAATTATTACATTCACCTGAACCAATCTTATATGCCTTTACTCCCATTTTTTCCAATCTATCTGCTGCTGCTCTAGAAAATGGTGTACTTAAAAAAATCATATTTTTACTTTCCACATATTCTTTTAATTTTATTTCATCATCTTCGGATAATGAAGCTTTTTCCATTATTTCATAAATTGAAATATCTGCATTGCCCGGGATTACTTTTTTTGCTTCGTGACTCATTTCATCGCTCACAATATGAGTTTGATGTTTTATGATTTCACACCCTGCCCTATAAGCTGAATTAACCATTTCTTTTGCAATTTCTAAACTTCCATTATGGTTTATTCCAATTTCAGCAATTACCAATGGATTATAATCAGCGCCTATTTTTCTGCCATCAATTTCTATAAAATTATTTTTCATTCTCTAATACCTCCTTTAGTACATTACAATCATATCTTGGTATAGTTAATAAATTATCTTGAAATGTAAATTTTTTTTCATTAATACCAAATGCATATTTAATCCCGCTTTCTTTTAATATATTTAATGTATTACTATCATAATTTCCGAATGGATAAGAAAATGCAGAATCGTCATCTATTATATTTTCTTTATCTAATAATTTCATATTTAAAATAATTTCTTTAAATTGTTCATCATAAGATAACTTATTTAATCGTTTATGAGTAGATGTATGAAATCCAAATTCCATACCATTTTCTTTCATTTCTTTTATCTGCTCTACATTCATATAATAATCTTCAAAATTTAACGAAACATTATAAATATTAGCCAATTTATTTAAAATTTCATTTTTAATATTATCTGGCAAAATAAATTGTAACATTTGTTTAAAATATAACATTTTTTTATCATCATATTTTGTACTTATCATCATATCATAATTATCTTTTGTGATATTATATTCTATTAGTAATTTTTCAAAATTAGAAAATAAGTCTTCAAATTGTGCATTAGCAATTATTTGATGAATAAGATTAACATCTAAAATTTTATGTTCGAATATATTAGAACATATGAAGAATAACCCTGAAATATTGTATTTCTTTAATATAGGATAAACAATATCATAATGATCTCTAGTCCCATCATCGAACGTTAATAATATACAATTATCAATATCATTATCATTACTTTTTATCATTTGCTTAAATTCAGTAAAAGAAATTATTTTTTTACCACTACTTAATAAATTAATTATTACCTTCTCAAAGTCATCTTTATCAAAATGATAATAATTAAATTGATTCCCATTTACATAATGAAACATATATACATTCATTACTATTCACCTTTAATTTTTCTTTCTGCTCTCTCAAAATCTTCTGATGTGTCAATGTCAATATCAAAACTATCATCAATAATTAAAGGAATTTCATTTTCATTAAGAACTGTTTCCTTTGTTATCAACTTAACATTATTTATATAAATACACCCTATAATTCTATAAAATTCTTCAAAACATTGACTTCTAACATCACTAGAATCACATAATATTTTTTCTAATTTATCATTTACTATTCTTCTAATAAATAATGGTTGTTCTTTTGATTTAACCACTGTAATTAAAGAAGTTTCTTTTTCAAAATATTTTTCTATTGCACTATCAAGCAAATCCACTGTTCTATATGGAAAAGTTGGTTGTAATAAAATGATCGCATCATAATACTCATCAAGTAGTGAAAGTTCATATAACATAGAGTCTATTATTCTAGCTTTATCATCAGATAAGTGATCCGGTCTTAATTCATTTTCTATACATCCTAATTTATGAGCTTGTTCTAATATTTCCTCTGAATCTGTACTTACTATTATACCATCGACATAAGATGATTTTTTTGCTACATCAACGCTATATTGAAATAAAGGTCTCCCATCCAATAATTTACCATTTTTAAATGGAACTCTTTTGCTTCCTTTTCTTGCAGGAATGAAACAGAGAATTTTTTTATTTTTATACATTTTCATCACCTTTTTTCTTCATTAAAATTATATTTTTTGAATTGCAAAATTTAATTATTTCTTCTTCAATATCATTTTTTATTACAGGAATATTAATCTTTTCTGAATATATTGGATATGTAGTTTTCTCATTATTGAATTTTGAAATTAACTTATAAAATTTAACTTCATCCCCTAATTTACAATCATTCAATAAATCAAATTGTTCTGTCAATTCTTTATAAAATTGTATTTCTTCTATAAAAAATTTTTCTTTATATTTATTAAAATCTATTTTTTTTTGTGAGCACATAATGTATATGCTACTATTTTCTTCAAGTATGTCTTTGTAAGTATCCGTAATAATATCAACATATTCAACCATATTCATATCTTTAAACCATTGTAATGAATAATTTGGTGTGAAATTTAAACCATCATTGAAAAAAATTTTAATTTTTGGAATTTTATGATATAACGCTAAAGCCAATCTATGAGCTCCATCTAGCAAACAGAAATTCTGATTAATTTCTAATGAATACTTTATATCAAATCCATATTTATCTACTTTTTCTATTAAATCTATAAAACTATATACTGAATTCTCAACATTTATTGTTGTTATTTTTTTTACATATTCAGCCCTTTTAGATTGCATTTTATAATATAAAGCCATCATAGGAAATCCTAATTCATTTATTACATCATAAGTCATATTTCCTTTTTGATTATATAACAATTCTTTTTCATTAGAATTAGCACATTCGTAAAACTCTTTTACTACTAAATATCGAATCATTACATCTGAAACATTCATATTATTTGACATTGAGTTTATTAATAACCAATTAGTAGGTATTGTTATATCTATACTTGGAATTGAAGATAAATCTCGCAAAAATATACATTCTTCTTTCACTTTGTTCAACCTCTACTTCTTTAATAATTTTTCTAATTCTTTTTCTATATTTTTTAAACTATTTTGTTTCCACAATTTATCTATATCTGATTTCAAAGGACAAGTCAATTTACCTTGAATACCATCATATAATTCCTTTTCATCATTTATAAAATAAACACCTTTTTTCATGTAAGATAACAATTTTTCAGATTCTTCCGAACCACTCATTCCTCTTAATATAAAAGTAGGAATTCCAAAAGCAAGTCCCTCATAAATTGCTGTACTATAAACACCAACTTGCAAATACGAAAATTTTTGATATTTATATATTTCTTCACCTTTTTGCTTTATCTGTATAATATTTTTCTTTTCTAAATTTGAGTAATTTCTATCAACTTCATTTGGATGGAATTTAAATATTATTCTATATTCATCATTGCCCATAAGCAAGTCTGCTAATCTTGATGCAAACTCACTCATTTCTTCACCAATTATTGTTTGTGAAATAATTAAAATATACTTTTTATTTTTCTTAAGTCCGACAGGTAATTTATATTTTTCTTTTACTTTTTTCTCTAAAAAAGGATATCCAACCTCTTTTAAACAAGCGGGTTTTGTCGTTAAATAATTTTCATCAGTATGAACCTTACCAAAAGAAAAGAAGTAATCTGAAACATTTTTACATATATTATTATCATAACACTTATGTTCAATTGGGTCATCGAAAGTTATGGTTCCATGTTGAAGCTCAATTGTTGGAATTTCTAAATCATTACATATATCCATAACTAAAGTTTTAAAATCAGTAGGCCAGTAATTAATCAGAACTGCTTTAGGATTTACTTTTTTTAAAATTCTAAAATATTTTTGTTTCATCAGCAATCCATATATTATAGAATTTACAGTCCTATCTTTCAAATACATAATGTCCACATTATATTCATTATTAAAAGCACATAATATGTTGATAACTTCTTTTTCAATTAATTTTATTTTGTTCTTATTAAAAAGTTTATATATTTTCTTTTTTAATAAATATGATAATTCTAAAATATCAGTATATCTTATATTTTCAGTAGTAGTTGGAAATAAGTGACCTTTATCAGATGAAACATAAGAATTCCAACATGGTTCTTCAAAAGTTAGACATGCATATTTATTGGATAAATACTTTTCAACTTCATCAGTATAAATGTTTTCATATTTTCCATTTTGATTTATTCTTCTAGGATGTGATATAAATAACAAATCACATTTTTTTATTTTACTCAATCCTAAATATTTATTAAGTTCTTTCAAATTAAATCTATAATTTTTCCAAGTTAAATTTGGCACAGCTAACAATTCTGATAACTGACCAACTTTAATCTTAACTTCCGTATATATAACGAATCTCACATATTCCCAATATTTAAAACCCAATACTTCTTTATCATATAACTTATTTTCTTTTTCATATTGCAAAAAACTCTCAAATACATTCATACTAATTACTCCTTATCTAATAAAAAGTGGTCATTAAAAACAACCACTTCTTACTGATTACATACAATTTTTTATTATCAAAATACTTATATTCATATATTATTGCCACCTCAACATTAAGTTTAAGTTTTAAAAATAAAATATTAACGCTCAACTTGACAACTATTATATCAAAAAAATAAAATAAATCAATAAAATTTAGTCCATCGGGAACTAAGTTTTTAAAATAATCAAATTTAATAAAATACTACTATTTAATTACTTTCAAATAAATTTTAATTTCTTCAATTATATGACCAATATTACCTTCCCCTGCATATTTATTCATATCAAAGAAATTATCATTAATACTTACCCATTTTAGTTTGTTTACTTCTTCAATCAATTCAACTTCATTTTTTAATATTCCATAATAGACTTCTAATTCTCTATAAGCTTCATTTAATCCATCATTTTCTTTTTCTATTTTTCCTCCGACTAAATTGTACATACCCATATATGGTTCTTTAGTTCATTTACACATTAATATATTTTCTAATGTAGTATCAAATACTACAATAACATTCATTTTTTTTATAACACGTTCTCCATCTTTATATTAATTACTATCATCATCTGTTCTTTTTTCACTAGTAATTACATATTTAGGAACATCTTTCCATTTATCTTCACTTAAATTAGATGTTTCTTTATGATCAAAGTTCATATTGATCAAAGGAATATTCATATCAAATAGTTCTTCTGGTAAATCTTATTCTACTTTATTAAAAGAAACTTTAGTATCCTTAAAAACAATATCTAATTTTTCTTTTATTTGCTCTTTACTAAATGGTTTAGCAATATAATCAATAAAACCTTCACTTATATATTTTTCTCTTGCTCCTGCTACTGCATCTGCTGTTAAAGCAATTACTGGTATATTGAAACTAGGCATAGATTTTAATTCTTTTATTGTTTGTTCTCCGTCCTTATTTGGCATCATTATATCCATTAAAATTAAATCATATTTATTTCCTGAGTTTATTTTATCTAAGCATTCCACACCATCATAACATTCATCAATTTCAAAATTAAAATCTTTTAATGCTCTAGTAGCAACTTTGATATTTAATTTATTATCATCTACTATTAATATTTTTTTATTTCCGTAGCTAGAAGGAAGTGTTTCTTGCATTGCTTCTGGTTGTTTTATTTGTCCTACTTCATTTTCTACACTACTAACTGATTTATTTATAATGATTGTATGATCATAATCACCATTTATGTTTGCTAATACTTCTTTATTTTTAATAATCTCATTATCTGATAGTGGCTTTGTTAACTTTCCAATTTTTTGTGGTAAATGAACAACAAAGATTGAACCTTTACCAAATTGTGATTGCACATTAATCTTACCATTCATCATATCTATTAAACTTTTTGTTATAGCAAGACCTAAGCCATTACCCTCTGTTGTAGTATTTTTCTCTATATCTAATCTTTCAAACTTGTTAAATAATTTATTAATTAATTCTGCTTTTATACCTCTACCTGTATCTTTAACAGTAATTATGAGTTCTGAAATATTATTCTTATTTATACATTTTATATCAACTAAAATTTCTCCTTGTTCTGTATATTTAATGGCATTAGTTAATAAATTATTTATAACTTCTTTCACATGAACTTTATCCCCTATTAGTTCATAAGGAATATCTTCTGCTATTCTTAATTTTAAATCTATAGGTTTTTCTCCAATTCTAGTTGAAGTTACTTTTACTAATTTTGTAATTTCTTCTCTAAATATATACGGATTTTCAACTATTTCCATTTTGTTGGATTCTATTTTATTAATATCCAAGATGTTTCCTACTATTTCTAAAAGTGTTTGACTAGCATTTTGTATATCTTTAGAGTTTTCTATTACTTCTACTGGTAATTTATCTTCATAAGTTAAATTATCTTCTGATAAACCCACAATAGCATTTAAAGGTGTTCTTATTTCATGACTCATACTTGATAAGAAATCACTTTTTGCTCTATTTGCTTTTTCTGCTTGATCACGAGCTAGTGTCATTTGTGTTAATAACTTAACATCTGGATTTTCTATAGTAAAATACATAATAATAACTATTAATGAATACACATAACCTATCAAAAATAGTGATGGGGATAAAATACTTAATACTATATCTAACCCACCTAAAATTAATAATGCATATACAGGTGTAATTTTCGAACTTACTATTTTCTTTCTATATCTTATACAATAATATATATCAATAATTGTAAATAAAAAGCACATTGAGTAAGTTAAAACTATAGACGGACCAACAGGTAATACTCCCATTTGCTCAACATCATATGATATTGGTAATAATAATATTGCTATAAATGTAATAAAATACAAATATAAAAATGATTGTTTATATATTTTTTTAGCATTACATATATTCATAATATATATAACAAATAATCCACTCCATAACATATAATACGAAGAAGTTAATTTAGATGCAAACTTGTAAAAAATACTATTAATATCTACTCCATTAACAAACCATATACAGGTTACAATTTCTAAGGTCAAACCAATTATTGTTAAAACTAATATTATTCCATATATTTTAGTTTCAATATTAGAAACTCTTTGTTTTGAAAAAAACATATATGTTAAAATACATATTATTATAAGTGCACTAATCGAAAAATAACAGCCAATACTCATAACATCGCCTCCAACTATTATCATTATACCATACTTTAGATGAATTTAATTTTTTCAATAAAAAAAGATTCAATAGTGAACCTTTCTTATATATTTTTTAATCTTAATTTTTTTGCTTCTTCATTATTAATTGTTCCATTTTCAATTGCAATCATATCTTGTTCTTTATAATAAGCAACATTAATTTTTGAATTTGACATTCTTTCTAACGGATTATTGTAGTATTGAATAGAACCAGGTAACCAACTATCACTTAATTTAGAACAAACCAATAATCTTAATTTTTCCTCAAATTCCTTATAATCTATATTTTCGTCATATAAAGATATATGATATCTTGGAATGTATTGAACCATCTCATCTGGAATTGCGGTAATCACTGCTTCTCTAACTTCTGGTAATGTTAATAATAAGTTTTCTAATTCTTCTGGATATATATTTTCAATTCCTGAAACAAAATTTCTTTTTTGGCGTCCAACATATTTGTATTCACCTGTTTCTAATTCTTGAAGATAATCACCTATATTAATCCATTTTTTACCGTTTTCATCATAAGAAATTACTTTTTCTGTTTCTTCTGGATTATTATGATATCCTAGCATCACTGACGGACCAGACACATATAATAATCCTTTTTCACCTTTTTTTACTATTTTTCCTGTTTCCTGATTAACTAATTTTATATCTATTGTTGAAATAGGTTCACCAATTGTCCCCTGATTATGAACTCTCCCATTATTTATCAACATAGAAGCCCATGTTTCTGTTGCACCTAAACCATCGCCTAACTTCGCATCACTACCACAGAACTTAAGAGCTTCATTTATTTCTTTATCGGTAGTCGCCTTTTTTGCCTCACCACCAGATGTTGCATAATGTAATTCAGATAGAGAGTTCTTTTTTAATTTGCTACTTGGAACAAAAATGTCACCTTGTTGCTCAATTAATGAAACCCAGTGAGGAGGTCCGCCAACAGCAGCAGTTGCATGGGTTCTAACTAATTCATCATAAAAATCTTTTGGTAACGCTTTTAGTGTTAAAGCAAATTCCATATTATTTGATAAAGCATAATGCATTATCATTCTACCATAAACCATGTGCCCGAACGGTATATTTCCTAAATGAACCATTCCTGCTTCTGCTGGAAATATTGAATTCATACCTTCAACAACTGAATTCAGACCATTACCAGCTAAATCAACACCTTTATGTACACCTGTTGAACCTCCGGTAAACATTATGTCTGTTAGTCTATCTTCTATATATGGTGCCTTTATATATTGTACATCAGAATAATTTTTCTTTAATAGACTTTTCAAATTACTTTCCTTGTCTAATTTGAAGTTACCTTGTTTTAATTGTAATAGTTTGTAACCTATTTTTAATTTCATATCTTGTGCTGATTCCATTGGTGAATAAAGTATAGTAGAAAAATTTAACGCCTTTTCAAATTCTTTAAAGTTACTATAACACATATCAACACTGATAACCATTTTTGGTTTTGTTAATTCTATATCCTTTTTAATTTTTTCTTTATTATCTAATGGACTATAACCTACAACTACAGCCCCAATAATATCCAATGCATATAATAAATATACAGATTCTGGTGTATTTAATGCACAAACTCCAATTATATCTCCATTTCTTACACCTTTTGAATATAACATTCTAACATATTTTTCAATTCTATCATGCATTTCTTCATAAGTGATTTTTCTATCACCAAAAGTAAGTGCAGTATAATTCATATACTTTTTATTTTGTTCTAACATATAATTATATTTACTGTTATTTGCATTTGCCATAATATCCCCCTTTAAAATATTGCCTCATATTCTATCAGCATATATACTATTTGTCAAATTTCAACAAAAAAAAGCAGACTATAAATAGTCTGAATTAATTTCAAAATATGGGGCGAGTATAGGGATTCGAACCCTAGCATAACGGAACCACAATCCGCCGTGTTAACCCCTTCACCATACTCGCCATACTCATACTCGTACAATTCAACTTGTACAGACACTATTTTAACAATTTTTTTTACTTTTTACAAGGGTTTTATAAAAAAAATATTAATTAGACAATAACCTATACATTAAATAACCAATTCCATACAATAAATTGAAGGAGGAAATAATGAATACATACAATATGACTAAAGATTATTATAATTATGCAAATAATAATTATAATCAACCTTTGTATAATCAAAATATTCAAAATAGACAAATTTATGATCCATATAATGGATTTATAAGAGGAAACATGTTTCCTGAACTATATAATAGTTACAAACTAAATAAACCACTTGAAATAACTCCAATGAATGAACAAGCAGAATTGTTAACTTATGTAGATGCACTAACATTTGCTATGATTGATTTAAATCTTTATTTAGATATTTATCCAAATGATAGAGAGGCATTAGAACTTTTCAATCAATATAGAATGCAAGCTGATGAATACACAAAAAAATATGAAAGCAAATATGGTCCATTAGAATTAACTAGTAATTCATTAAATACATTTCCTTGGGCTTGGGATAATGCACCTTGGCCATGGGAAAAGAAATAGGAGGTAAAATATGTGGAAATATGAAAAAAAGTTAGAATATCCTATAAATATAAGAAATAAAGATTTAAAACTTGCGAAATATTTATTAGCTCAATATGGAGGGCCATATGGTGAACTATCTGCTGCATTACAATATTTAAATCAAAGATATACAATGCCAGATGAAAAAGGTAAAGCACTTTTAACTGATATTGGTACCGAAGAACTTGGACACGTAGAAATGATATCTACAATGGCATTTCAATTAATGGAAGGTGCGACTATCGAAGAATTGGATAAAGCAGGGCTTGGAGGACACTTTACTCAATTTAACCATGCATTATTTCCAGCAGATCCAAATGGAATACCATTTACAAGTGCTTACATAGCAACGACTGGAGATTATATTGCTGACTTAGAGTCAGACATGGCATCTGAACAAAGAGCTAGAGCTACATACGAACATTTAATGGATTTAACTAATGATCCAGATGTATTAGGTCCTTTATCTTTCTTACGTCAAAGAGAAATAATTCATTATCAAAGATTTAAAGAACTAAGAAATTACTACTTAGAAAACAAAATTTAAATGCTTGGTATTCCAAGTATTTTTTTTATTTTTTTTACTCATAATATATACGGGTGATAATATGAAATATGTATTTATAATAATGTTTTTATTAACAATGACTGGATGTTCTAATAAAAAGCTTGAATTAGATAATATAAATTTAATTAAATATAATGATACTG